>Ga0075429_100002216_pt1 | contig 16267 bp, 14 predicted proteins | sample RhiMetdeltSRZDD3_FD_75295 | JGI IMG/M metagenome (GOLD analysis project Ga0075429, IMG submission 75295) | Populus rhizosphere microbial communities from Tennessee, USA - Rhizosphere MetaG P. deltoides SRZDD3 | ecosystem: Host-associated > Plants > Roots > Rhizosphere > Soil | place: USA... | reverse complement strand
TGCGTGCCCGGCCACAGCCCGTACTTCTCGCCGTCGTCCACCATCACGGCAACGGCCTCGAGACCTGCCGGAGTCCTCTCGGAGAGATCCCTGAGCCAGGCGATCGTCTCGGCAGGCTCGCGGAACGGGATCAGGTAGCGCAGCTTCTCGCTGATCGGAAACAGCTTCACGACCTGTCCTTGATCCTCGGTGACGTAGTGCCCGCCGACGGGATCCCCGTCGAGCGAGGTGAGAAAATGAAAATCATCCAGCAAGGTGTAGTCGATCCCGGCCTCGCGCAGCGTGGCGGGCAGCGTCGGCTCCCAGACGCGCTCGGCCAGCCACATCCCGCGCGGCGACTGACCGAACCGCGCCTGGATGTAGCGGCTCAGCAGACGGATCTGGCCGACCCGGTCCGTGCGCGGGATCAAGGGAAGGATCGGCTCGTAGTAGCCGCCCGAGAGAATCTCGATCCGGCCCGCATCCGCCAGCGACGCCACCCTGTCGAGATGCCGCGGCGCGTGGACCTCGAGCCACTCGTACAGGCAGCCGCTGTAGTGCAGAACCGTCCTGACGCCGGGATGCCTGTCCAGCGCATCCAGGAACGGATCGTAGGCCTGCTTCAAGGCGCGCTCGATGACGTCGTCGAAATTGCCCAGCGGCTGATGAGAGTGCACTCCGAGCACCAGGCGAACCTTCGGGGCCATAGGTGCCATTGGGGCCATTGGGGCCATGGTCACACGCTCCAGTCCGGCTGCTCGTCGGGTGCAAAGGAAATCGTTCCGTCGCGCGGCAGGCGCTGCAGGAGCCCGTCGCCCGCCCACAGCGTCACGAAGAACTCCACCATCGGCGCGGCCGGCAGCGGAACCTCGACCTCGAGCACGGCGCCCGCGCCGAACCGCGACAGGCCGCCGGTGATGGCGACGCGCTCACCGTCCATCTGAAAGGTCACGGAGATCCGCTCGGGCACGAGCACCTCGACGCCCAGGCGGCCCTGCTCGAGGGACGAGAGCATCGACGTCACGTCGCCGCGCTCCGGATCCACGCGCACGAACAGGGACCCTTCGCCCGCGGCGTAGGCGATCCGGCGGATCAGCCCCGCCGCCTGGTGCATGGCCCCCTGCCCGGCGGCCGCCTCGCAGACTCCGGCGGAGAGCCACTCGAAGTAGTCTGTGATCCTTCCGTCGAGGCTTGGGCTCGCAGGACCTTCGGGCCGCGTCCAGTGATGCCCGCGCGCCCTCTTGATCGGGTGGTCCAGCTCCTCCGGCACGGGGGCGTCGAGCGCCTGGTAGACTCCTCGCAGCAGGTCCCTGAACGACGCGTCGAACACCGCGTCCTGCTCGGACGAGTGATCGTCGCCGAACCACCAGAACCAGTCGCTGCCCTCCGCCGCGGCCAGGCTCTCGAACACCGGTGACTCGTGCAGGGCGCCGCCCAGCCGCCGCTCGGCTTCCTGTCTTGCCGCGGCGAGCAGGCTCCACGCCTTGTTCTTCTCGGGATGCCCGATCCAGGTCGTGAAGCTGGCTCCAATCCACGAGCCGGCCCGGAGGCGACCGAGCCTCGCAGGCCGCGGCCCGCGCTCCAACGCCTCGGAGAAGGTGACGGGATGAAGATCCTCCGCCCGCGCGAGGCCGTCGTAGAGCGCGCGCAGGAACTCCACGCCGTTGTCGGGATAGTGCTCCCAGGCGTTCTCACCGTCCAGGATGACGCTCACCACGCCGCCCGGCGCGCGTTGGGCGGCGTGCCGCAGGCGGGAGAGAAAATCGTCGGCCGCGCTGCGCGCGGGCCAGCTCGAGTAGGTGAATCCGATGAGGTCCGACAGCGCGTGGTCGCGAAAGAAGATCGCAGGCCCGGCGCCGCCCTGCGTTTCGAGCTGCCAGGGCCTGTAGATCAAGTCCGGCCCGTGGGGACCCGGCGCCGAAGCGCGCAGGACATCCTCGTCCGACGCCGTCCACCGCACGCCGCAGCTTCCCAGCAGGCCGACGGCCTGTTCGCTCAGCGAGCCTTCCGACGGCCACATGCCCGCCGGCCTGCGGCCCAGCCGGCGCTCGATCAGGTCGAGCCCCTTGGTCACGTGCCACGAAGCATCCGCCGGCCGCTGGAACGGCTCGCCGGGCAGCGGCAGGTCCGGCACCGCTTCGCGAGCCGAGGAAAGATCGCAAAGCAGTGGCAGGATCGGATGGTAATAGGGCGAGGTCGAGATCTCAGCCGCCCCTTCCTGCCATAGGCGGCGATGGATCGGGACCACTTCGCCGAGGAACCCATCCTGGATGTCCAGCAGCGCATGTTTTTCCTGCTCGGTGAACTCGCTACCCTTGCGGAACAGCTCCTTCACCTCCGGCCTGCCGCGGAGCGTCGCCCCGCACCAGCCGAGATGGAACCACACCTGCAGGTCGCGCAGGTCGTTCGTGCGGAAGCGCGGGATCGCTTCACGATAATCGCCCGCGGCCGAACGCTCCCCTCTCTTGTGATAGAGCGCCGCGTACCTCGCGTAGGGTGCGATGACCGTGCGGTAGGGCACGCTGAAGAACAGCTCGAGCAGCGCCAGCCGGTCGTCCTCGGCCAGGTCCGCGGCGGGGCGGCGCGCGAGCTGCAGCGCAGGATCGACGGCGGCTCCAGAGGCGTATTCCTCGATCTGATCCAGAAGCGAAGGCACGAGGTTGAATGTAAGATGAAGACCAGGATGCTCGCCGGCGAGCGCCGCCATGTCGTAGTAGTCCTTCAGCGCGTGGAGCCGCACCCACGGCAGCGAGTACCTGCCGCTTCTGGGGTTCCTGTAGAGAGGCTGATGCTGGTGCCAGAGCAGTGCGACATGGAGGGGATTCACGGGCGAAGTATATGGACGGGTTTGGGGAGGGTCAATATAATGAGACGCCCCGAATCGCTGTCGGGCTTCGCGAGGATCTCATGGCGATAGAGCGAGCCGAGCAAATCTACTCGTCGTACTCCGGCGTGTACGACCTGTTGTTCGACGCCATCCTCCAGCCCGGTCGCCGCCGCGCGATCTCCGCCATGTCGATCGAGCCCGGCGACAACATCCTCGAAGTCGGAGTGGGCACGGGCCTGTCTCTTCCGCTCTATCCCGACGGCTGCCAGGTCACCGGCATCGACATCTCCCTTCCGATGCTGCAGAAGGCGGCCGAGAAGGTCGTGCGGCTCGGAAAGACCAACATCAACCTCAAGCGCATGTCGGCCGAGCGTCTGAAGAGCCCGGAGGCCGCCTTCGACAAGGTGCTGCTGTCCTACGTGATCAGCGCGGTCGAAAAACCGGCCTGTGTGCTGCGTGAGGTGCACCGCGTCTGCCGGCCTGGCGGCAGGGTCCTGTTCCTGAACCACTTCCACAGCCGCACGCGCCTGATGTCCTGGGGCGAAAGGCGGTTGACTCCCTTGTCCAGGCGCCTGGGCTTCGTGCTGGATTTGCCGCTGTCGATCATCACCGACAGCGGGCTGTTCCGCATCGAGCGGATCGAGCGCGTGAACCTGCTGGGTCTCTGGAGCCTCGTCATCTGCGAGCCGGTGCCCGTCACGACCAGCGCTTCACGTTCGTCTCTGGCTCCCCACCCTCCCCACGCTCCCCCCACGTGCGTTGACCCGTCGCTTCCGCCTGCGGTAACCTGACGGCCACGCGCGCGGAGAGATGTCCGAGTGGCTGAAGGAGCACGCTTGGAAAGCGTGTGTGGGGGAAACTCCACCGTGGGTTCGAATCCCACTCTCTCCGCCAACCCCCCGAGGATTCTCCACTAGCAATAAAATCATTCGCAATGCTACATTCCCATCGCCACCACCCCCGGCGGCGGAACGAATTCAATCGTCCGCTTGCGGGGAGTCGATGAAAGCCAGCATCAGGAAGGGCATCTTTGCAAGTCGGCTCGCGACGAGGAAAACCTGGCGGTGGATGGCGGGCCCGCTGACGACCCTTGCCTGCATCGTCTGCTTCCAGGCGCTCGAATTCACACCTTTCCGTCTCCCCGATCCGATGCCGGTCGAAATGTTGACTGTCGTCTATGCAGCTTTCATCGGAGGCATCATTCCCGGTTTGATCAGCGCAGGGCTCGCGTTCCTCCACGGCGCGGCCACGCTCCTGGAGCCGGGCCAGCAAGCTCTTGCGTCCCAGGACAACACCGCAAGGCTGATGGTGGCCCTGGTGCTCCCGGGGGCCGCCCTCATGGTGGGACATCTCCGGAATCGCTTCGAACGGGCTGAACGGCGCCATTCCGAGGAGATCCACCACCAGGCCAGAGAGCGGCTCGACATGGTGGCCCGCGCCACCACCGACTCGGTCTGGGACTGGGACATCACCACCGACCAGGTCTGGTGGAGCGAGGGGATATGCGTCCTCGCCCGCAACGATGCCGAGCACGTTGGCCGGAACAGCCGCTGGTGGTCCGATCACATCCATCCCGAGGATCGGGGGCGCGTCATGGGAAAACTGGCGCGGTTTCTCACGGCTCGTGATTCGAAATGGCAGGACGAGTACCGCTTCCTTCGCGCCGACGGCACCGTGGCCGACATCGTGGATCGCGGCCATGCCATCCGCGGGGAGGACGGCACGGCGCTGCGCATGGTCGGCGCGATGTCGGACGTCACGGAGCAAAAGCAGGCAGACCTCGCGCTGCGGCACAGCGAGGCCAAGTTCCGCGCCGCGTTCGACAACGTCATGGATGCCATGGTGATCTTCGACGACAGCTACTGCTACCTCGACGCCAATCCCGCGGCCTGCGAGATCTTCGGACTGAGCAGGGATCAGATCGTCGGGCGCAGGATCGAGGAGCTGATGGCGCCGGACACCGGCGGCGCCGACGAGGAATTCCTGAGGCGGATGCACGCCGGGACCAGGCTCACGGGGGAGTGGGTCGTGAAGCGGCAGGACGGCACCGTACGCCACGTGGAGTACGTCACCTCGGCCGATTTCCTCCCGGGCCTCCACCTCTGCGTCGCGCGCGACATGACGGCGCGCCGCGCCCTCATGGAGCAGATGAGCCAGGCGCAGAAGATGGAGGCCATCGGGAGGCTCGCGGGGGGCGTGGCGCACGACTTCAACAACCTGCTCACGGTCATCAGGGGGTATGCCGACTTCCAGCTGGCGGTCCTTCCCGCCTCGAGCACCGCCCGCGCCGACCTCGCCGAGATCGCCCGCGCGGCGGACCGGGCCGCCAGCCTCACGCGGCAGCTCCTGGCGTTCAGCCGGAGGCAGGTGCTCGAGATGAGAGTGCTCGACCTCAACGCGGTGGTGTCGGGCATCATGCCCATGATCCGGCGCCTCGCCGGCGAGATGATCTCATTGGAGTTCTTGCCCACCGTCGACCTTCGCGCTGTGATGGCCGATCCGGGCCAGCTGGAACAGGTGCTGCTGAACCTCGCGATCAACGCGCGCGATGCGATGCCCCGCGGCGGACGGATCACCATCACGACCTCCAACGTCGACGTCCCGGAAGGAATGGAGTCTCACCACGCGCTGCCCGATGGTCCTTATGTCGCGCTCGATTTCAAGGATGACGGCTGCGGCATGGACGAATCCACCCTGGCGCACGTCTTCGAGCCGTTCTTCACCACCAAGGAGCGCGACCGGGGCACCGGGCTCGGGATGTCGACGGTGTACGGCATCGTCAAACAGAGCGGCGGCGACGTGCAGGTGCAGAGCAGGCGCGGATACGGGACGACGGTGCGGGCCCTCCTTCCCCGCGCGCAGGCCGACTCGGTGGTCGCGGTCGGGCCGGCGCTGAAGGCCGCGGCGGACGTCGATGCCGCTTCGTGCGCCACCACCGGCCGCGAGGTCATCATGCTGGTGGAGGACGACCCTGCCGTGCGCGAGCTGGCGCGGCGCGCTCTGTCCTCCGAGGGGTACCGGATTATCGTGGCGGACAACGGCCCGTCGGCGATAAGCGCCGTCCGCGCGAGCTCTGCACAGATCGACATGCTGCTGACCGACGTGGTGATGCCGGGCATGTCGGGCAAGGATCTCTACGAGGCTCTCGCTGTTTCCCTTCCACGATTGAAGGTGCTGTACACCTCGGGATATGCCGAGGAAGCCGTCACGCACCACGGCGTCTCGCGCGAGCCGGCGTCTCTGCTGCCCAAGCCGTTCACGACGGAGAGTCTGCGGCGCAAAGTGCGTGAGGTCCTGGGAAAGACCGCCGAAAGTCTTGACCGCGGCCAGGTGGGGATCTAGAGTCGACCCCCATGAATGTCGGCTGGGCCAGACTCCGCCAGGTCATCCGCGATCACCTGGGTCTGAACGTCGAGCGAATCCACCCTCGCGTCCATCGCAAGCTCTTCATGGCGGCCGCCTCGGTGCGCCGCTGCGACGGGAGCTGCTGCCGCGGCGGGACGACCTTGACGATCGAGGAACGCGATCGCGTGCTGGCGCATGCCGGCATCGTGGGCGCTTCGATGACGTCACGGGTCCGGAACCGCCCTTCGCGCTGGTTCGGCCGCCGGATCGTCCCGGATCCCGATTTCACCGCGGGCGCGACCACCACGACGCGCGTGGTGAACGGCGCCTGCGTGTTCTATCGCGACGACGGTCTGTGCGCCCTGCAGGTCGCGTCCGAGAAGTCGCTGTCTAGCCCCTACGCGCTCAAGCCGGCGGTCTGCATGCTCTGGCCACTGTGCGTCCAGGATCGCACGCTGGAAGTGGGCTATGCGTGGTTCACCAGGAGACGCGAGTGCTGCGCCCCGGTCCGCAGCGGGCAGCGCACCATCCTCCAGGTCATCTCACCGGACGAAAAACTGATCCGCGCCATGTCGAAGAAGAGCCACTCCCGCGGCGGCGGACCGGCCCACGGACGTCACTTGCCGACCTGACCCACCTTCAGGATCGACTTGATACGAGCCTGAAAGACCGTGACGTAGTTCACGTCTCCGCTGGTATAGACGGAATCGATGGTGCCGTCCGGCTTCAGGAACACGAAGGTCGGAGTGGAAACGACCTTGTAGAGGTCGCTGATGCGGCGATCCTCGTCCCGCAGCACAGGGAACGAGACGGCGTGCGCGCGGATGGTGTCCTGGGCGTTCCGGACCTCGTCGGAGTTCTTCAGGTCCACGATCGAGATCAAGTCGAGCCACTTGCCGTAGGCCTTGTACCCCACCATGATCGACGGCATGGACTTCTTGCAGTGCACGCAGTTGGGATGCCAGAAGAACAGCACGGGGATCTTCTTCTCCTTGGCGTCCCGCGCCACGGTCTCGGACATCTTGAAGCGCTCCCCGCTCTCGAACTTCTTGAGGATGAAGTCCGGGTATGGCTCCCCGATCAGCTCGACCGCCGGGTAGTACCGTCCCAGACGGGCCACCGTCGGCACCGGCTCGCGGCGTGAGGCTTTGCCTATCGCGTCGCCGAGACTGATCCCCGACGCAACCTCCTGCTTCAGGCTCTTGGCGTCCGGAACGCGCAGGACTCCCGTGGCATCGATCAGGCTGATGCTGGGGGCCGACGTGACGCCCAGCGCCCGGCCCAGCTCGAGGCCGTCGTCGAGGGCGAACGGAGCCGTGACGCCCAGCAGCGAGAGCCGGTCGGCCACCGCGGCATCGCTCAGCTTCGAGCCGGGGTTCGCGACCCCCAGCAGGGTCACCTTGCCTTCGAGCGGGCCTCGCAGAAAGGTCTGCAGGCTCAGCAGCCCTTCCTCGCCTGCGGTCTCGCCGAGCTTGAGATAGCAAACCACGAGCGGCTTGGATCCGATCACGGACGCGAGGTCCAGCGACTGGACGGCTTTGCTGCCCGGCTGGATGGCGCGAAGCTTCAGCGCGGTGATCTTGTTGCCCGGCAGGATCCTGGTCGTGACGGCCAGCGACGCCTCCTGGGTCGGCGGCGGGGTCGCGGGCGCCGTCGCGAAGGCCGCCGCCCCATACAGGACGCCCAGAACGCCAAGGACGCTCAGAACTCGCAGACGTTGCATGATTGGTCGTATTCCTTCAGCTTGAAGTCCGCTGCCTCGTGGCAGAGGTGGCAGAATTCCTGCCGGGCCAGTTTCTCGTGCTTGGCGTGCCCCATACGATGGAATTCGTGACACGAAGTGCACCTGAGCTCCCCGCGGCTGCCCGGGCCGGTGGTGACCGTGTCCCTGATCAGCAGCTTCTGGTGGACGTCGATCGGATTGTCGGCCGCGGTGACCGGACGGTCGAGCGTCGCCCAGTCGAATTTGTAGTCGGCGAACAGGTCGGCCCCGGGCTCGTAATTCCTGGCGTAATTCAGGCCCGTGCTGGCGGACCGGCCGCCCTGCAGGTGGCACGACGCGCAGATCGTGATTTCGTCCTTCGCGGGCAGCTTCGCAAAGACTGTCATGCGGGCCGCAGAGGTATGCGTGCCATGGCGACTGTCGGGGCCGTGGCAGGACTCGCACCCCACCCCCATCTCCTTCATCGAGAAGGTGTCGGAGGAGAAGCCGACGCTGTGGCACGCTCCGCATTCTCTTTCCCATGTCAGCTTCGACCAGTCCGACTCGTGCAGGCTGACCCACTCTGCCGGCCCCACGTCATAGCGGCACGGCAGCAGCACGTGGCGGCCGGGCTCCAGGGGCGAGGGCACCATGAAGCGTCGTGAATGCTTCTCGCCCAGCACGTAGGCTGCCTGCTCCTGCTCGCAGAGCAGCGCCTGGCGGAGCATCACCGACTCTGGTTCCGATGGTCTGTGCACGGTTCGGGCATGGAGCGAGCCCTCCCATTCACGGTGCTGGGACAGGTGGCACTGCATGCAGCGGGCCGACCCCTGGTAGCCTGGCAGCCCGGCCGCGGCCTCCGGGGCCGCCTGCTTTGCTCCACCGGAGCGAAGTATCCAGGCGACCACCGCCGCGGCCAGGATGGCCAGCACCAGCCCGGCGGCCGCCGCCCCCGCCCTCGTCATGGCGCCAGCATCCTCGTGATGAGGGACTTGAAGACGACATAGCTCTGTGCGCCGACAACGTAGCGGCCTGCGTACTTTCCGTCAGGCTGCAGGCGCCCGATGAAAAAGGTCGGGCGGGCTCCAAGGCCGATCTTGTTGCCTAGGCGGGCGGAATTCAGCACGCGCTCCCGGAATCGATCGCTGTCGAGGCACTTCGTGAACGCGGCCCTGTCGAGCCCCAGCCGCGCGGCGTACTCGCGCAGCGAGGTGTCGCCGAGGGCGTCGACGTTCTCCCAGAGAAGGTCGTGCATCGGCCAGTACTTCCCCTGCAAGCCGGCGCAGTGGACCGACTCGAAGACCTTCGTGTAGGCCGCATCACCCGCCATCGGGAAATCCACGAAGACGACCTTCACCCTGCCTGGTGCGATGAACTCCTTGGTGAGATTCGGCATGACGGTGAGGCTGAATTTCTCGCAGGCGGGGCACCTGAAATCGGAGAATTCGGCCACCAGGACCGGGGCCGATGCCTGTCCGCGGATCTCGAAGCGGGAGAGATCCAGGGCCAGCGTGGTCTCGCCCTCGGGCGCGAGCGCGCCTGGACCGGCGAGCACGAGGACCAGCGCAATCCAAGTCGGCATGGGCATGGCAACCTGTCATCCGGGTGGCGAATCTGGCGGATTATAGGAAGCCGCCGGACCCCGCGCAACGAGCTGCCACGCTCATGAGGCGCGCGTGTTGACCGATCTCGCCGCACCAGGTTATCCTCTCCTCGTTCCAGCTTTGGTCGTGCTAGGCGGGGAGCTAGCGGTGCCCTGTCACCTGCAATCCGCTACAGCAGGGCTGAATTCCCTTCCTGAGGGGAAGGCGGCGGCGGGAACGTGAGGCGGAGTCACGGGCCCGAGCCCCGTGCACTATGAATCCGTGAACCCCGTCAGGCCCGGAAGGGAGCAGCGGTAAGCGGACACTCATAGGTGCCACGGGTCACCTTGGGCCCCACCGCCGTAACGGTTCACGCCGTGCGCGCTTCGATGAAGGGTGCACGACCATTCGAGCTCCCTGTACACCCGGGGACATGCCCGACCATGACAGAGCCTGCAGCGTACCAGGTACTCGCCCGCAAGTACCGTCCGCGCGCCTTCCAGGAAGTCGTAGGGCAGACGAGCGTCGTCTCGACCCTCAGGAACGCCATCTCGCAGGGACGGCTGCACCACGCGTACCTCTTTTCCGGCACGCGCGGCGTGGGCAAGACGACGCTCGCCCGACTGTTCGCCAGATCGCTCAACTGCGTCAAGGGCCCCACGGTCGATCCCTGCGGCGCCTGCGACCCGTGTCGCGAGATCATCGCGGGCTCTTCCATGGATGTGATCGAGATCGACGGCGCCTCCAATCGCAAGGTGGAAGACGTCGACCCCCTGCGCGAGGCGGCCCGGTACGCCCCGGCGCGGGATCGGCACAAGGTTTTCTTGATCGACGAAGTCCACATGCTCTCGGAGACGGCCTTCAACGCGCTGCTGAAGGTTCTCGAAGAGCCGCCACCGCGCATCGTCTTCCTCTTCGCCACGACGGAACCGGAAAAGGTCCCCGACACGATCATGTCGCGCTGCCTGCACCTGGCCTGCCGGCGCGTCTCCCGGCAGGAGATCGCCGCCGCTCTCGCCCGCACGGCCGGGCTGGAGCGGATCGACGGCACGCCGGAGGCCTTCGACTTGATCGCGGGACTGGCGGCAGGGTCGATGCGCGACGGGCTGAGCCTGCTCGACCAGGCGATTGCCTACTCCGGGGCCTCGGTCGACGGCGACGCGGTGAGGGCGGCGCTGGGGCTCATCGACCGCGGCATCGTGGCGCAGTTCGTCGAGTCGATCGGGCGGCAGGACGCGGCGGGAGCGCTGGCGGTCATCGAGACTTTGTCCGAGGCCGGAGCCGATCTCACGCACTTCTCGCGCGAGGCGTTGTCGCGCGTGCGCGACGCGATGGTCTGCAAGGCCGCCGGCGATCAGGCCGGCAAGTTTGTGTCGCTTTCGCCGGACGAGATCGTGGAGAGCGCCCGCGTGGCCGGGCTGTTCTCCGGCGACGGGCTCCTGCGGCTCATGCACGCGATGCTGGAGCTCGTGGATCGGATCCGCCGCGACGAGCAGCCGCGCTTCCTGCTCGAGGCCTCGGCGCTCAAGATGATCCGCCTGGTCGACCTGACGCCCATCGAGGACCTGCTGCGCCGCCTCGAAGGAAAAGGGGGAGGCGCCGCTCCCGCGCCGCCGGCCCCCTCTACCGACGCCGGCCGCGGCGGCAGCGGCACGGGGCCCACCGAGGGGCCGACCGCGGGGCCACGCGGGGGCGGACGGCAGGCTGCGCCGGTTCGATTCACCTCCGTCACGCCAGTCGGCAGAGCCCCCGAGAGCGAGGCAGCGCCGCCACCGGGCCGGCCATCAGGCTCGCGCGACATCGCTCGCCTGCTGGAGCGGATCGGCGAACGAAGGCTCTCGCTGACCACATTTCTCGGCCAGGCACGCGGCATCTCGATCGAGCAGGACGCCGTGGTGATCACGGTCGGCGACAAGCAGGGATTCGTCAAGAACGCCCTTTCGGGGGCCGACAACCTCGACGTGATCCGCGAGGAGGCCGCCGCGGTCTTCGGGCGCCCCATGGACGTTCGCATCGCCCACGACGGGCCGCCGTCCGACGATCTGACGGAGGTGGCGGACCGGCGCGCGGGCGACGGCGCCCCGAACAAGCGCGACCGGCTGATCGACGAAGCGATGAACGAGCCCGTGGTGCGCACCGTCATGGAAATGTTCAAGGGGCAAATCGTGGACATCCGGGAGGGTCGTTAGGGCATGGTCAACATCAACAAGCTGATGAAGCAGGCCCAGGAGATGCAGGAGAAAATCGCCCGCGAGATGGCTGAGCTCCAGATCGAGGTCTCCTCGGGCGGCGGCGCCGTCACGGTGGTGATGAACGGAAAGAAAGAGCTCGTGAGCCTCGCCATCAAGAAAGAGGCCGTCGACCCCGGGGACGTCGAGATGCTCGAGGACCTGGTGAAGGCCGCCTTCAACGAGGCGACGCGGCGCGTGGACGAGGAGCTCGGCCAGCAGCTTGGCGGAATGATGCCTCCCGGGTTCACGCCGCCATTCTGATGAAATCCTTCGCCGAGCCGCTCACGCGTCTGATGGAGTCGTTCCAGAAGCTGCCCGGAATCGGGGGCAAGACCGCCCAGCGCCTCGCGTTCCACATCCTCAAGATGCCTCGCCACGAGATCGAGGCGCTGGCCACCGCACTGCTGGACGTGAAGGACAAAGTCTCGTTCTGCTCGACCTGCTGCAACATCGCGGACCGCGATCCCTGCTCGATCTGCGACGACGCCTCGCGGGATCGGTCGCTGCTGTGCGTCGTGGAGGAGCCCGGCAACGTGATGGTCATCGACAAGACCGGCAAGTTCCGGGGGCTGTACCACGTGCTGCATGGCGCGCTCTCGCCGATGCACGGCGTGGGCCCCGAGCAGATCCGCGTCGCGGAGCTCTTGAAGCGCCTGCAGGCCGGCTCTCCCGTCAAGGAGGTGATCGTGGCCACCAATCCGAACGTCGACGGAGAAGCCACCGCGGTCTACCTCTCCCGTCTGATCCATCCCCTGGGAATCGCGGTGAGCCGGATCGCCATGGGTCTGCCGGTCGGCTCCGAGATCGACTACGCCGACGACGTCACGCTGACCCGCGCCCTGGAAGGCCGACGCGCCGTCTGAATCATCCCGCCCCTGGCCGCTTTTCACAGCATTGCCTGCCTGGCGGCGTCTCGCGCGGCCTCGCCGGACCTTCGGGTCCGCCCGGTTGCCGGGACCGGTGACGCCACATATATTCTGCCCCCACGTTCGGGCTGTTCATCCGTAAATCGAAGGGGGCGCGCACGATGCCGATGACCGACACCGTCATGTACGAGGAGCAGCTGGGGCAGATCAATGCCATCCTCGCCCGCCTGCGCGCCGACGCCAACGCCAGAGCCACCTTCCTGATCGACAAGAACGGCCAACAGATCGCCGCCACCGGGGAGGACCTGGATCAGATGGACGCCACGGCGCTGGCGTCCCTGACGGCCGGCAACGTGGCCTCGACCGACGCGATCGCCAAGCTGATAGGCGAACGGGAGTTCTCAAACCTGGTCCACGAAGGCGAGAAGGACAGCCTGCACATCTCGCTCGTGAACGAAAGGATCATCCTGGTCATTCTCTTCGACGAGCGTTCGTCTCTCGGCCTGGTACGGTTGCGCGTCCGGCGGGCCACCAGCGACCTCGTGACAGTCTTCGAGGTGGTGGACCGCAGGCAGGCAGAAGAGATGACGCGCGGCGGAATCTCTCCGTCGCCTTTCGCCGAAATCACCGACGACGACATCGACAGCCTATTTGCCTGATGACGTTCATCAACTACGCTTCTCGCGAGATCAACTGCAAGATCGTCTACTACGGTCCGGGTCTGTGCGGCAAGACCACGAACCTGCAGTGGATCTACGAGAAGACCAATCCTGCGGCCAAGGGCAAGCTGATCTCGCTGGCGACCGAGACCGAGCGGACCCTTTTTTTCGACTTCCTGCCGCTGGAGCTCGGGACCATCCGCGGCTTCAAGACCCGGTTCCATCTCTACACGGTTCCGGGGCAGGTCTTCTACGATGCGTCGCGCAAGCTGATCCTGAAGGGAGTCGACGGCGTCATCTTCGTGGCCGACTCGCAGGAGGCCCGTATGGACGCCAACATCGAGTCGCTGAAGAACCTGGGCGACAACCTGAGGCTGCAGGGCTACGACCTGAAGTCCATCCCCTACGTGCTCCAGCTCAACAAGCGGGACATCGCCAGGGCCGTCCCGGTGGACGTCATGCTCAGGGCGCTCCGCGTGAAGAACGAGGAGTACTTCGAAGCGGTTGCCCCCAAGGGCACCGGAGTCTTCGGCACTCTGAAGGCCGCCGCGCGCCAGGTCCTGATCTCCCTCAAGAAGGCCAGCTGAGGCCTCTCAGGGCTCCAGGGGGGTCCTTGGAGATCGCCGCCTCGATCCGGCCACGCCCCCATGTTTGCCGACGTCCGAACGGGCGGCCTCGCTGACCAGAGCTTCCGCCTGGACCATGTCGATTCGCCCCGCGTTGACGAGCGCTCCCGCCGCACGCGCGACGCAGCCGACGAAGCTGCCGTGCGTCCGCCACGTCTGGGCGGGATTGCACGACACCGTCCCGCTGCAATCCTCGTCCAGGCTGTTGCCCGGCAGGTCCGGCGCGCCCGGGTTCACGCCGGCGTTGCTGTCGTCGCAGTCCCGGGGCGGCGCGAACCCGTCGCCGTCGGAGTCGGTGACGGCGAACTCGTACGCCCCGATGTCGGAGGTGGCGGTGCCGTCGTTGTCCCCGTCGAACGGCCGTGGCGTTCCGACAATGTCCTCGAGCGGTGGATTCACCAGGTCGATCGCCGCGTCGATGCACGGGCTGCCCGCGGTCAGCGAGAAGTCCCCCGCCGCCGCGTTCGCAAAGAGAGGGTCCGCCGGGATGTTGCCCGAGATGACCGCGGGCGGAGTGGCGTCGGCGTCAAGGACATTCCCGAAGAAGACGTTGCCCGACACGAATCCAGGCAGCAGATCGCCTGGCCAGCCGCTGAGCAGGACTCCGTAATGGCTCCCCACGATGATGTTGTTGGATACTTCGGCATACCAGGCCGGCCGGACCAGGTCGTATCCAAACGCAGTCGGCTGACCGCTCACGTCCACCGCCGAGAACGCACCGGCGAACGTGTTGTGTCGGACGAACACCGAGGTGGCCGCGTCGGTGGGGGTGATTTCGTCGATGATGTCCTGCCGCAACCGCACTGTGAGGCCCGAACCCTGAAAGACGTTGTTCTGGAAGAGCACTTCGTGTACTCCCGGCCGGGCGAGCGCAGCCTGGTTCGTGAACGTGAACGTGACGGGGCTGTGGTCGAACGTGTTGCGCTCGAACCGCAGCGCCAGTGGGTCCGCTCCGCACTGAGGATCCCGGAAGACACAGTCGACCCGTTCGATGACGACCGGCGTGTTGCGGAACTCGTTGCCCGTCAGCTTGAGGCTCAGCGTGCCGCCGTATCGGGCCTGAAAAATGTCGAACTGGTCAGCGTCGATTACGCTATCGGCGATGTCGATGTCCCACGCACCATGGTCCGAGAGATCGAAATGGGTGATTTCCACGTCTCGGGCCCGCAGCGTGAACGCCCCGCTGCTGTAACCGCCGGTGATGGACATCCCGGTCGTCGCCTCTGCTTCGACACGCACGCCCTGGCCGCTGGGCCTGCCCATCACGACGATGTTGGCGCTGTCATGCACCTGGTAGAGCGTGAAGGGCGCGTAATCTCCCGGCAGCAGGTTCGCGTCCCGCACATCCTCGAGCACAATCACCGACGGTGCATTCGGATAGGTCGTTCCGCGAACGGCGCGGCTGCCTGACGGCGGCCCGAAACGAAGGTGTTTCAGCGTCACTGGCTGGGAAACCCCGATGTCCGTCAGCCAGTCCGTGAAGAGCAGCTCCGCATGAGGAGAGGCCGGGTTGCCCTGGATCGTCAGGGACACCGGGACGAAGATCTCGCCGTCGCAGCCGTCGCTGTCGAGCTGGATCGTGTCGCCGGCGCTGGCGGCCAGCACCGCCTGCTGCAGGTTGTTGAAGGGGCTGGCAGCCGAGCCGTCACCCAGGTCGGGCTGCGTGCAATCGACGTGCAGGGTGATGGGAGTGAGGGCCGGTAGCGTGGGCCGCGTTGCCATCACGGCGGCGACCAGCAGCGGTGTGACCATGACGTCTCCGTTGGGTGGGGTCTGAAAAGGGCCTGTCATCGGCGGCTTTCCGCAGAGTATACGGCCAGCCTCCGTGGCTCTGGCCGAAAAAAATGTCCGACTTGGAGTCCGTTCCTTCGTTGACCCTGCCGGCACCCGGTGCTAACATCAGCGTTTCTCAAGCCAGGGTTTCGCCCTGTCCGGGCGCTCAAGTATCGGAGAATCAGCAAGATGAACTACGCCATCATCGAAATCGCGGGGGCCCAGCAGAAGGTCAGCCCGGGCGAAACGATTCGAGTGAACAGGTTGGCCTCGCTGAAGGCCAAGGAAGGCGACAGCCTCGCTTTCGATCGCGTGCTGCTGGTCCGGTCCGAGGGCACGCTCAAGGTGGGCTCGCCCCTGGTCGCCGGCGCGGCCGTGAAGGCCACCGTGCTTGGCGAGGTGAAAGGCAAGAAGGTGCTCGTCTTCAAGAAGAAGCGGCGCAAGCAGTACCGCCGCACGCGAGGGCACCGGCAGCAATACACGACGCTGCGCATCGACGAGATCCAGGCTGGCAACTGACCTGAGGAGATAGTTCATGGCTCACAAGAAAGCCGGCGGCAGCTCCAGGAATGGTCGAGACAGCAATTCTCAGCGGCTTGGCGTCAAACGATTCGGGGGACAGCTCGTCAGCGGCGGGTCGATTCTGGTGCGCCAGCGGGGCACCAGGCTCAAGCCG
>Ga0075429_100002208_pt1 | contig 16288 bp, 7 predicted proteins | sample RhiMetdeltSRZDD3_FD_75295 | JGI IMG/M metagenome (GOLD analysis project Ga0075429, IMG submission 75295) | Populus rhizosphere microbial communities from Tennessee, USA - Rhizosphere MetaG P. deltoides SRZDD3 | ecosystem: Host-associated > Plants > Roots > Rhizosphere > Soil | place: USA... | reverse complement strand
ACCTCGCGGTCCTTGGTCTCGATGTGGATGTCGGAGGCGCGCCGCTCGGCCGCGCCCAGGATCAGCGAATCCACCAGGCGGACGATGGGACTCTCCGCGGGCATCGCGTCGAGATCGACGATACGCTCGCTCTCGTCGTCGGCCAGGAGCTGAAGCCGCAGCGGCTCGCTCGCCTGCTCCAGCAGGACGTCGCCTCCACGCCGGCGGCGCAGGGCATGGGCCACGCGCGACGCGGGGGCGACCACGGCGTCGATGGGCCGCTCGAGGAGGAACTCGAGATCGTCGATGCGATGCAGGTCGGGCAGGTCGCCGAAGGCGATGACGAGGCGGCGGCCGGCGCGGGCGACGGGGGCGCAGGAGAAACGCGCCATCAGGTCGAGGGGCACCTCCGCCCACAGCGCGGCATCGTCGACGTCGCGAGCGAGAGGCTCGTAGGGCAGCCGCCAGGCGGCCGCTTGCCGGCGCGCGCGCTCCTGGTCCCGATCGTCCTCGGGTTCGGGAACGGGCGCGGACAACGCGTTACTCACCTGTCCCATGGTAGCGCGATCACACGACGCGCGCCTGGAGCAGCTCCCGGATCTTGGCCGCCAACTGGTCGGCGGTGAACGGCTTCTGCAGGAAGGCGCCGCCGCTGGCGATCGGGTGGCGGCTCAGCTGGTCCTCGTAGCCGCTCATGTACAGGACACGCACGCCGGGCCGCGTCTCGGCCAGGCGGGACGCGAGCTCGGGGCCGTTCATCTTCGGCATGACGACGTCGGTGATGAGCAGGTCGATGGGCTCGGCGTGGCGGCTGGTGAAGAGCAGAGCCTCCGGCCCGCCGCGGGCTTCGACCACGTTGTAGCCGAGGTTGCGCAGGCTCTCGCAGACGAAGGCGCGCACCACGTCCTCGTCCTCCACGAGCAGGATGCGCTCGCCGGAGCCGGCGGCCGACGTCGAGGAGGGCACCTGGGCCTCGGGCGCCACCACCGCCTGCTGCGCGCGCGGCAGATAGATGCGGAAGGTGGTGCCGCGCCCGACGTGGCTCTCGACGGCGATGTGGCCGCCGCTCTGCTTCACGATGCCGTACACCGTGGCCAGGCCGAGGCCGGTGCCCTTCCCCGGCGGCTTGGTGGTGAAGAACGGCTCGAACAGGTGCGCCTGGACGGCGGCATCCATGCCGCACCCGCTGTCGCGCACGGCGAGCATGACGTGAGGGCCGGGATGGACCTCGACCCGCGAGCGCGCGTAGGCCTCGCCGATGTCGACGTCCGCCGTCTCGATCTCGAGCTCGCCGCCGCCGGGCATGGCATCGCGGGCGTTCACCGCGAGGTTCATGACGATCTGCTCGACCTGGCCGGGGTCGGCCTTCACGAAGCCGAGCTGTGACGGGCACAGCAGCATCAGCTCGACGTCCTCGCCGATCAGCCGCCGCAGCATGTCCCCCATGCCGGCGACGATGCGCGAGAGGTCGACCAGGCGCGGCTGGCGTTCCTGCTTGCGGCTGAAGGCCAGGAGCTGGCGGGTCAGCGCGGTAGCGCGCTCGCTGGCCTTCAGGATCTCGTCGAGGTTGCGCCGGCTCGACTCGTCGCCGTTCAAGCGGCGCTGCAGCATCTGTCCGTAGCCGCTGATGACGTTGATGAGGTTGTTGAAGTCGTGGGCGATGCCGCCGGCCAGGCGGCCGACCGCCTCGATCTTCTGCCACTGCCGGAGCTGCTCCTCGCTCTGCCGCAGCGCGTCCTCGGCGCGGCGGCGCTCGGTGATGTCGTTGGCGAGGAGCATGATCGCGGGCCGCCCGCGGAACATCAGCCGGGTGGCGTTGAGCTCCACCTCGATCCGCGAGCCGTCCCAGCGCAGGTGCGTCCAGGTGCCGAGGCCGCCCAGGCGCGCCATCTCCGGCCCCGGGTGCAGCCGGACCTGGAGCTCGTCCACGTCGGCGAGGGCTTCCGGCGGGGAGAGATCGCGCAGGGTCATCTCGAGGAACTGCTCTTGCGAGTAGCCGTAGTGCTGGACGGCGGCGCGGTTCACGGCGAGGAACCGGAGGTCCTGGGGGTCCTGCACCCACAGCGGGAGCGGGTTCGTATCGAAGAGGGCGCGGTACTGCTCCTCGGACGCGCGCAGGGCCTCTTCCGACTGCTGGCGCTCGGTGATGTCCATCATGGCGCCGATCATGCGGATGGCGCTCCCCTGCTGGTCGCGAACGATGTAGCCGCGGTCGAAGATGTAGGCGTAGGTGGCGTCGCCGCGCCGGAACCGGTACTCGTCCCACCAGAACTGCTCGCCGCTCTCGAGCGCCTCGCGCATGCCGGTCATGACGCGATCCTTGTCGTCGGGATGCAGGCGCTCCGCCCACCACGCCGACTCGGTGCCGATCTCCTCCCGCGCGTAGCGGAACATGAGCTGCATGCCCTCGTTCCACCAGATCTGGCTGGTGAGCAGGTCCCAGTCCCAGACGGTGTCGTTGGTGGCGCGGGCCACCGTGCGGAAGCGCTCCTCGCTCCGCCGCAGCGCGTCCTCCGCCCGCTTGCGCTCGGTGATGTCGCGGACGATGCCCTGGATGGTGCCGTCTTCCAGGGCGCGCGCCGAGACCTCCACCGGGATCACCGAACCGTCCTTGCGCCGGAACCATCGCTCGCGGATGACGCTCTTGCCTTCGACCTCGTCGTGGAACGTGACCGGCCGCGTGCGCAGGTCCTCGGGGGTGACGAGGTCCTTGACGTGCATGCGCAGCAGCTCGTCGCGCTCGTAGTCGAGCATCTCGCACAGCCGCGAGTTGACGGTGATGAGGTTGCCGTCGGGATCGGAGATCAGGATGCCGTCCGACGCGTGCTCCATCAGCAGGCGGTACCGCCGCTCGCTCTCGCGCAACGCGCGCTCGGCCTGCTGGCGCAGCCGCTCGGTGTCGCGCCGCTCGAGGGCGTGCCGCACGACGTTGCGCAGCAGGTCCGAGGTGAGCCGGGACTTCACCAGGTAGTCGGCGGCGCCGGCACGCAGGGCGGCGACGGCGGACTCGTCGTCCCCTTCGTCGGTCAGGAAGACGATCGGCGTGTCTCCCGGGTTCCGCTTGGCCGCGCGCAGGAGGGCGAGGCCGGTGGTATCGCCGATGGTGTCGTCGAAGACGAGGAGATCGAAGCCGCCGGCCTCGATGGCCTGCAGCGCCTCACCGGCGCTGGCCGCGCGGCGCACCTCGACAGCGGTTCCACGGAGCCCCTGTCGCGAGAGCTCGTCGATCAGACGGGCGTCCTCCGGATCCTCGTTGACGACGAGCAGCCGGAGAGAATGGGGAAGCATACCTGGACCAGGCTCAACCCTTGGGGAGTAACCGATGGCACGCTACACCCCTGCTGGGGTGTCGTCAAGACTGACATGCAACGGCGCCGCAATAACCACAAAGACACAAAGGGCACAAAGGAACACAAAGAACGAACGAAAATACTGGGTTGAAGGACGTCGACGTTCTTACGCGACGGGAGCGGCGGGCGACGGCGGGGCGGCGGCGGCTTCGAACGAAAACTTCAGCTTGTCGCCGTCGAGACCGATCGTCACCGTCCCGCCCTGCTCGAGGGGACCGAACAGGACCTCCTCCGTGAGCGGGTCGCGCACTTCGACCTGGATGAGGCGCGCGAGCGGTCGAGCGCCGTATTTCGGGTCGTACCCCTTCCGCGCCAGGTAGCTTCGAGCCTCCGGCAGCAGGCGGATCTCCACTCGACGCTCGCGGAGCTGGGCCTCGAGCTGCAGGATGAACTTGTCGACGATCGTCTCCATCACCGCCGGATCGAGCGGCTTGAAGCTGACGATGGCGTCCAGCCGGTTCCGGAACTCGGGGCTGAAGAGCTTCTCCACCGCGCCCTTCCCGCGGCTCTTGGCGTCCTGCGCGCGGTCTTCGCCGAAGCCGATCGAGCCCTGCGCCATCTCCCGCGAGCCCGCGTTCGACGTCATGATGAGGACGACCTGGCGGAAGTCGGCCTTGCGTCCGTTGTTGTCGGTGAGGCTGGCGTGGTCCATCACCTGCAGCAGGATGTTGAACAGGTCCGGGTGCGCCTTCTCGATCTCATCGAGGAGGACGACGGCGTACGGATGCGAGCGCACGGCGTCGACGAGGAGCCCGCCCTGCTCGAAGCCGATGTACCCGGGCGGCGCGCCGATCAGCCGCGAGACGGTGTGCTTCTCCATGAACTCGCTCATGTCGTAGCGCAGGAACTCGTTGCCCAGGTGGATGGCGAGCTGCTTCGCGAGCTCGGTCTTGCCGACGCCGGTCGGGCCCATGAACAGAAAACAGCCGACCGGCCGCTCCGGCTGGCCGAGACCGGCACGCGAGCGCTTGATGGACTGGGCCACCATGTGGACGGCGTCGTCCTGGCCGAAAACGACGCGACGCAGCGATTCATCGAGGGTGCGCAGGCGTTCCTTGTCCGATGCCGAGGCCTGCTTCTCCGGGATGCGGGCCATGCGCGCGACGACGCGCTCGATCTCGGGCACGTCCGCCTGACGCGGCGGCTCGCCGCCCTGCACCCGCAGCATGGCTCCCGCTTCGTCCAGGACGTCGATGGCGCTGTCCGGCAGGCGGTAGTCCCGCAGGTGCCGCTGAGCGAGCTTGGCCGCGATCTCCAGCGCCTGATCGGAGTACTGGACCTCGTGGTGATCCTCGTACCGCGACTTCAAGCCGCGGAGGATCTTGACGGTGTCCTCGAGGGTGGGCTCGTCCACGGTGATCTTCTGGAGGCGCCGGTAGAGGGCGCGGTCCTTCTCGATATGCTTGAACTCCTCGTGGGTGGTCGAGCCCACCAGCCGGATCTCGCCCTCGGTGAGGATGGGCTTCACGAGGTTCGCGAGGTCCATGGTGCCGCCGGTGGTGGCGCCGGCGCCGACCATCGTGTGCAGCTCGTCGATGAAGAGGATCGGCTTCGGCCGCTTCTTGAGGGCGTTCATCACCGCCTTGAAGCGCTCCTCGAAGTCGCCGCGGAAACGGGTGCCGGCCAGCAGCGACCCGGAATCCAGGGCGAAGACCTCGGCGTCCTTCAGCACCTCGGGGACGTCCTCCTGGAGCAGGCGCGTGGCCAGACCCTCGACGAGAGCGGTCTTACCCACCCCGGCGTCGCCCACGAAGACGGGGTTGTTCTTCTTGCGGCGGCACAGGATCTCGACGGCGCGCTGCAGCTCCAGCGTGCGCCCGATGAGCGGATCGAGTTTTCCCTCACGCGCGCGCTCGGTGAGGTTCACCGCGTAGGCGTCGAGCGGGTCGGGCGCGGCCCCCGCGCCTTCCCCCCCGAGCGGCGACGGCGTGGCCACGGGCTCGGGCTCGTCGCGCATCGGGATCTTCGAGATGCCGTGCGAGATGTAGTTGAGGATGTCGAGGCGGGTCACGCCCTGCGAGCTCAGCAGGTAGGCGGCGTGCGACTGCGGCTGCTGCATGAGGGCGGCCAGGATGTCGCCCACGCTCACCTCGGCGCGGCCGGAGCTCTGCACGTGCAGCACCGCCGTCTGCAGCACGCGCCGGAAGGCGAGGGTCTCCCCGGGCTCCTTCTTGGAGCCGGCGGGAAGGCGTTCCATCGAGTCCTCCAGGAACGCGTTCAGCTCCTTCCGGAGCTTCGTCACGTCCGCGCCGCAGGCCTTCAGGATCTTCTCGCCGGCGGGATCGTGCAGGATCGCGTACAGCAGGTGCTCGAGGGTGAGGTGGGTGTGATGCCGGACGAGCGCCTCGCGCGCCGCCACGTCCAGGACCATCTCGACCGAAGGGGAAAACACCGGTACTCCTTACTCTTCTTCCATACTCGCACGAAGCGGGAAGCCGTGCTCGCGGGCCTCTTCGTGCACCTGGGCGACCTTGGTCTCCGCCACTTCGTAGCTGTACACGCCGCAGATCCCGTGACCCTGGCAGTGCACCTGCATCATGATGCGGTGAGCCTCGGCGGGCGGCTTGTTGAAGACCGTCTCCAGGATGTTCACGACGAACTCCATCGTCGTGTAGTCGTCGTTGTGGAGTATCACCCGGTAGAGCTGCGGCCGCTTGGTGTCGGGCTTGACCTTCTCGACGACGCCGGTGCCGGGGTCTTTCTCCGTCGCCATGACACCCCCATTCTAGACGACCGCGCAAAGCCTGCTCGGTGACCGCCTCCGGCTTCCTTATCTATAGGGATGGCGCGGAAATAGAACGGCCTCGCCGGCGGGGACCCGGCGAGGCCGCAACAAACCGGAGGGAACCGGCTTACGGAATCGGGATCAGCTGGAACTGTTGGTACGCGACGCCGGTCCAAGACCATTGATTGACGTCGGTACCACTGGTCGTGCCGCCGCCGGAGACGTTCAGCACCTTCCCGCTGTGCATCGCCGTCATGCGGTAGTACCCGTTGCCGAGGCTGGTGATTTGCCAGTACTGGTGGGCGTTCGACCCTCCAGTCCACGCGTTCTGCCGGACATCGCCTCCATTGGCGGTGCTGGCTCCGGCAACCTCCATCACCTTGCCGCTGTGGCGATTCGTGAGCCGGTAGGCGCCAAGGCCGGGGTAGACGTAGTCGATCCACCACTCGTCGTTGGTGTTCGTCCCGCCGTAGGTCCACTGGAAGACGTTCGCGCCGTTCGCCGTGGAGGCGTTCTGGACCACGACGGCTTTGCCGCTGTGGCGCGCCATGATGCGGTAGTACCCACCGATTTGTGGGGGGGGCGTGGGAGTGGGCGTGGGCGTGGGAGTGACGGTCGCGGTCGGCGTGGGGGTCGGCGTGACCGTGCCGTCGCTCACGGTGACGGGCCCGGATGAACCGTTCGCGAAGGTGAAGTAGAAGCAGCCACACGACTGGTCGTGGATCTCGCCGTTCACGCCGACACGGAAGGTGACGGTGCCCGGCCGAGCGGCCACGACCATCCACGACACATTGAAGCTGCCGTTGGCCGTCGGGGGGCGCGCGGGCGTGAAGATCGGGTTCGCCTCGTCCTGGAGCGCTCCGGTGGACGTGTCGATGATCGAGAGTCCCCAGACACCGATCCCCAGGTTGCTGTTCGCCTGCACCAGCACCGACTCCCCGGCGGCGACGAGGGTCGGGGACGCTGTGACGTTGCAATACGCCTGCGTTCGGGAGGTGAACAGGCTGACTTCAGTGAGGCTGTTCCACGAGCCGACGGTGCTCCCGTGGCCGACGTACCTCACGTAGCGGCGGAAGCCGTCGGGAACGTCGAAGGTCTGCTCGAGGGTGGTGGTACCGCTCGTGAGCGCCCCCGTCAACAAGGGTGACCATGTGGTGCCGTCCGACGAGCCCAGCAGGTCGAACCGATTCTGCCGCTCGTTGCCGCGGTACACCGCGATCGAGACGTGGGTCAGGAACCGCGGCTGCGAGGAACCGAGATCGAACTGGATCCAGGCGCCGTCGCCGAAGCCGGCCCAGCGCGTCGCCAGGTTGCCGTCCAGCGTATTGCCCGGGAGGTTGCCGTCGCTGGTGCTCGCGGTCACGGACACCGGCACCATCTCCTGGGAAGTGCTGGGGGTCGCTGTTGGCGTCGGTGTCGGCGTCGGCGTGGCGGTGGCGGTCGGCGTCATCGACGGCGTCGGGGTCAAGGCGGCGGCGTCGTTCGGCGCCACGAGCAGTGCGACCGCGGCCAGCAGCAACAACAGCACGAGTCTCGAGCGGCTCACCATGGGAAACTCCTTTAGCCAGATGTGCGGCCGGAAAAGGGAAGTCTATTGGTGAGTGTCGTGGGCCGGCGAGATATTTCAGACGCACCAGCGGCCCGGAGCCTCGTCGGCGACTCCGGGCCGAAAGCACTCCGCGCTATTGCCCCGCGGCCGGTCGAACCCGCAGGCCGGGGTACACCGCCATGTTGTCGAAGCGCAGGTACGAGATGTTGTCCGGAACCCATGAGACGCCCGGGAACGGATCGGGGGTCGTGCAATACGGCGACGTGCCCGGGTGCTGCTCGCAGTAGAGCCGCTTCGACTCGTTGCCGCCGTAGAACGTGCTGAAGAAGATCTGGTTGATCCTCGAGTCGGACGTGGTCTCGGCGCGGAACTGGATGCCCGTCTCCTGGCGGGCGAGCTGGCCGTCGATGTAGAGCCCGGCGATGCCGTCGGTCGACGTCGCCGTCGTGTTGAGCTTCACGTAGATGGTGATCGCGTACCAGCGGCCCGTCGTGAAGGTGACGGGCGTGGGACTGCGTGTCCCACACGCGCCCGGCAGGCGAGTCTGGTCGTAGACGTAGAGCTCGTTGGTGCCGTTGGCGCGCCACATCAGGCGCACGCTCCAGCGGGCCGGACCCGGATCGGTGGGGATCCCGTCACCCTCGATGCTGCAGCCGCTGTCCCACTCCTTCGCGGAGAGGCCGGGCAGCTTGCCGCCGCGCGCCCAGTCGTAGCCCGGCTCGAAGTAGAGGTCGTAGTTGAGGGAATACTCGTCGCCGAGGGTGACGGCCTGCACCGCCTGCACGACGTCGGTGCCGGTGTTCGTGTAGTACGGCGAGCAGACCTGGCACGGCGGCGTCGACGGATACGACGGCCGATCGGCGACGGGCGGGAGCGGGAACAGAGGCGGCTCCTTGCAGAACGGGTCCTGCTTGATGCGGAGACACTTGGAGGTGACACCGCAGGAGTCGGTGACCAGCGTGTGTTTGTTCCACTTGCAGGAGCTCAGCCAGCGGCTACCCGTCGACAGGGTGTCGAACGTCTGGGTGTAGACGGGACGGGGCGCCGGCCCGGTCGGGGTCGGGGTCGGCGTTCCCGCCGGCGTCGTCGGGGTCGCGGTGGGAGTCGGCGTGGCGCCCGGCGTGGGCGTCGGGCAGCTTCCGCAGGCGGAGCCGAAGAGGCTCACTTCCGTGAGGCTGTTCCACGCGTTCACGGTGTTGCCGTGGCCGACGATGCGCACGTAGCGGGCGTTTGCGTCCGCGAAATCGAACGTCTCTTCGGCCGTGCTCGTCCCGCTGCTGGAGACGTTGCTGAGGACGTTCGACCAGCTCGTGCCGTCGCTCGACACCTGCAGGTCGAACCGCGTCGACCGCGTGTCGCCGCTGTAGAACGCGATCTTCACGAACGTCACGGTGTAGGTGCCGCCGAGGTCGTAGCGGATCCACTGGCCGTCGCCGTTGGCCGACCAGCGGGTGCCGAGGTTGTTGTCGACGGTGTTGCCGGGCACGTTGCCGTCGTTCGTGGACGCCGTCACACCCGAAGCGCCCGGCGTGATCTCGCCGGATGTGCCCGGGGTGGCGGTGGGCGCGGGCGTCGGCGTGGCCGCGGCCGAGGTGGGCGTCGGCGTGGGCGTCGCGCCGGCGCTGGTGGGCGTCGGCGTCGGTGTCGGCGTCGGTCCCGGTGAGGTCGGCGTCGGCGTGGCCGTCGGGGCCGGCGTCGGCGTGGGCGTGGGCGAGCCGCCGCCCGGATCGCTGCCGTAGATCCGCGTCGTGCCCTGGTACACCGGGATCAGCGTGGTGACTGTGTTGGACGTGCCGAGGCCGGCCCGCGAGTAGTCGTTCGACGGGTTCCAGAACGCCGAGAAATCCGACGTGCGGAGGGTGATCTTGTACTCGATGCCGGCGCTTGCGGCCAGGCTGTAGGTGCCGTAGTCGAGCTTCGCGTAGTAGACGTTGCCGCTGTGTGGCACCAGCGTGCAGGTGAACGCGGCGGGGTCGAACCGCTCGGCGCAGGTGGCGGTCTTGCCGGCCGCGAAGACCTCGCTGAGATCGACGTACACGCGCGCGGAGAAGCCCGTCAGGGCCGTCGAGCCGGTGTTCGTGACAGTCACGTTGTACTTCGTCTGCGAGGTGTCCTCTCCGGCGATCGATGCCGAGACCTGAACCGAGGCGGCCTCCGCGAACGCGGGCGTTACGGCCACGACGAGCACGGCAGTCAGTAGGCGCATGTCACTCTCCTAGGGATTCGTCCCGGACAGCAGGGTCGTTCCCTGATAGACGGGGATGCGCGTCGTCACCGAGTACGTCGCCGTCAGGCCGGCGCGCGAGTAATCGTTTGCGGGGTTCCAGAAGCCGGAGAAATCGCTGGTGCGGACGGTGATCTTGTATTCGATGCTGGCCCCGGCGGCGAGGCTGTAGGTGCCGTAGTTGAGGTTCGCGTAGTAGACGTTGCCGCTGTACTGGACCAGCGTGCACGTGAACGCCACCGGATCGTAGCGCTCGACGCAGGTCGCCGTCTTGCCCGCGGCGAAGACCTCCGACAAGTCCACGTAGACGCGCGCCGAGAAGCCGGTGAGCCCCGACGTGCCGTTGTTCTTGACGGTGACGTTGTACTTCGTCTGTGAATCGTCCTCACCGGCGATCGCCGCCGAAACCTGCACGGTGCCGGAGGGCGGCGGTGTCGGCGTTGCCGTCGGCGGTGCGGTGGTGGGAGTCGGGGTGGGGGTCGCGCGTGACGCCGCCGTCGGAGTAGGCGTCGGGGTCGGGGTCGCCATCGGCGGCGTCACGCGCGGTGTGGGAGTCGGTGTCGCGGTTGGCGTGGGTGTGGGCGTCGGCCCAGCCGTCGGAGTGGGCGTGGGCGTCGCCGTCGGCGTGGCCGCGCCCGTATTGATGAGGAAGAGCGAATCCGCGGTGTGCGTGCGGTTCGCGTTCACGCCGGCGTCGGGGCTCAGCGAGAAGTCGACGGTCTCGTTCCCGCCCCAGCTCGCGATCGGGAGGCCGTTCTTCTTCAGGTGCTCCCACGCCGAGCCGTTCGTGGTCGCGCGGTCCCAGCCGAGCTGGAAGATGATGCGGCTCTTGCTGCCGTCGGACCGGTAGTAGGGCTCGTAGTCGTCGAAGGGCGCACCGGCCGCGAGCTGCTTCCTCATCACGTTGTTGTAGAAAACGTTCTGCGGGCCGGTGGCGCCCGACCACTTCGACGCGTGCGCGCCGGAACCCCACCAGATCGGGTACCACGTGCCCTGGTCGATGGGATCGCCGCCTTCACCGCCGCAGTTGCTGAGGCAGTTCCCCGACGAGTGGTTCCAGGGAATGTTCGACACGTTGAGCTCGATCAGGTTGTGCCGCTCCCAGCCCCCGTGAACGTTGAAGTCGCTGTCGGTGTCGTTGCCGATGGCCACGTTCTTCGAGGCCGACCACTGGAAGGTGAAGTGCCGCAGGTTCCGCGAGACGTTTCCGTGGTACAGGCTGTCCCACACGCGGCTGCCGCGGAAGTAGCCGTTGCCGCCCTTGCCCTTGTTCCAGGCGCCGTCCAGCGTGTCGTTCTCGATCTGCAGGTTCTTGGCCACCTCCGTCACGATCGGATGCGAGCCCGTCATGAACGTGCGCACGGAACGCACCCAGGAGCTCACCGCCCACTTGAAGACGATGCCGTGCATCTGGTATTCGGGGCACATGTTCCCGTAGTTGTTCTTCGCGGCGTTGGGGTCGAGGACGTACGTACCGCCGGCGAGCTTTGGCATGTTGGTCATGTCCTGCGTCAGGTAGAAGCTCTCGAAGCCGACGCCTTCCACGACCTGCATCGGCATCACGCGGCTGTAGTACGTCGTGCCGGCGATGGCTGACGAGCCGTCGGACGTGTTGTTGGCCGGGATGTCGAACTCGAGGGGCTTGTCGATCGTCACCGTCTTGGCGGCGGTGTCGACGGCGGTGATGACGAACACCTGGGCGCGCATGTGGATGTTCGCGTAGTACGAGGTGTCGAGGGCGTTCATCGACTGGTAGAACTTCACGCTGTTGGCGGCGCCCACCCACAGGTATTTCCCGACGGCGAGGGTGGCCATCTTCGTGGAGCTCGTGGCGGTGTCGAGGGAGATCACCGTCGCGCCCTTGAGGGCGGCGAAGGCCACGCCCTGCCGCACCTGGATGCCGGCCTTCCAGTGGGCATTGACGGTGCCTTCGAACAGGTCCTTGCGGTTGGCGGCGGCCGCGCTGTATTCGCTCGCATAGTCGGGATGCACGGCGCGCGTCTGGACGCGGAAGAGACCGCGGCCGGGCCAGATCCATCCACCCTTCGCGCTGCCCGAGGTCATGCCGTCCTCGTCCCAGTCGGAGCCGTCCGCGGTGATCGAGTCATAACGCGTGTTGGTGTCGGGCCGGAAGACGATGCGCGTGGACGCCGGGTTCGAGGGGTCGCTGCCTTGTCCGCGGATGATGAGGAAGCTCGCATCGACGCCGATCTGGCGCGAGATGTTGAGGACGCCCGACGGGAGCACGAGCACGCGCGGCGCGGAGTAGCTTCCGCCCGAGGCCGCCTTGATGGCGTTCAACGCGTTCTGCAGCGCGACGCTGTCGTCCAGGCCGTCGTTTGCGACGACGCCGTACGCGGTCGCCTGATAGACCGTGCCGCCGCCCGATGGGATCGCCTGGCCGCCGCGGTAGCCGGCCTTGCTCCAATCGGGCAGGCCCGCGATCGGCGCGCGGCGGTTGCCGGCGCTCACGTCGTAACTGGCGGCTGCGGCGGATTGGCCTGAGGCCAGAAACGCCAGGACCGCGCTCGTGGTCAGAATGCATGACGCACGCTGGTTCGCCATCGTGGGAGCCCTCCGCTCGTGTGCTGGTTCCGGTGACTTTTCGTTCGTTTTGAACTTATTCAGGACAATATGACCCCTGTCGGGTCTGTGTCAAGCAGAATCTTTCGGGTCACGCCGCGAATGTCGCTGCCTCTCGGTGGGACATATTGGCCTTAGAATCCTATATTTATGAAAATAGTTCTCGAGGGCTATTCCTGGCCGGCCCCGAGGCACTGGCGCCATTTAGTACCTATTTGAGACTAATGCTGATTGGGTCGGTCGGAGGAGCATGCACTGAATCCTGCCATCCAGAGCCGATAGTTCCCGGGTACGAGGCGCGGCCCACCCGTTCGGGGGTCGGCAACAGGCGCGCCCTCCGCTAGGATGCGAGAGTCGCCATCTTTATCCACGGGAGGAGCCGACTCTCGGAGTCGGCGGTCGTGCTCATGAAGAAAACACCCGACGTCCGTCGGTGGCTGCTGGCCCTATGCTCCCTTGCTCTCGCCGCCGCGCCCGCTCACGGCTGGCAGTCCACCAAGGTCCAGCTCGATGCCGGCGGCCGGCTGTCGTATCCCGGTGACGCGCAGGGCAACCGCATCCCCGACTACAGCCACGCCGGCTACAAGGGCGGCGGGGTGGCCCTGCCCGACGTGCCCGTCGTCCTCACGATCGCGCCCATCCCCGGCGACAACACCGCCCACATCCAGGCGGCGATCGATCAGGTCGCAGCGCTCCCCGTGCAAGCCGACGGCTATCGCGGCGCGGTGCGGCTCGCCGCCGGCCTCTATGCCGTCGACGGGACGATCCGCTTGCACACCAGCGGCGTGGTCCTGAGCGGCGTGGGCGACGGAGCCGATCCGGCGACGAACACGATCCTCCAAAGGAGCGGGACGTCGACGGCGACTGTCATCATCGCGGGCAGCGGCACCGACAACGACTTCCGTCCGGAGGTCCCCGGCACGCGCCGGCTGATCACCACCCCGCGGGTGAGCGTCGGCTCCCGCAGCTTCGAGGTCGACGATCCGTCGGCGTTCTCCGTCGGTGATGCCGTCATCATCCTCCACCCGTCCACCGCCGCCTGGATCGCCGCCATGGACAACGGCGGCGTGACCGACGCCAACACGTGGCGCCCGGGCGATCTCGACATCCGCTATCACCGGTACGTCACTGCCGTCTCCGGCAACACCATCGCCGTCGACGCGCCCGTCTTCAACCACCTCGAACGGTCGCTGGCCCAGAGCGTGGTCTACCGCTACGACGGGGCGGCGATCCGCCGGAACATCGGCATCGAGAAGCTGTTCGTCGACATCGTGACCGCGGGACCGTCGTCCGAGACCCACGCCACGGACGCCATCCGCTTCGTCGGAGCCGAGGACTCCTGGCTGCGCGACGCCACCATGCAGCACTTCGTCCACTCCGGCGTGCAGTTCACCAACAGCACGCGCTGCACGGTGGAGCGCACTCGCGCCCTCGAGCCGCACTCGATCATCACCGGCGAGCGCCGCTACAACTTCGCGACCTACCATGCGCAGCTCATCCTGTTCCGCGACTGCTACGCGAGCTACGCCCGCCATGCCTTCGTCACCAACGGCACCACCACCGACTCCGGCAACGTGTTCTTGAGCTGCACCTCGGACCACAACCTGACCTACGCCGAGGCGCACCGCCGCTGGTCGACGGGGCTCCTCTTCGACAGCCTGACCACCACGAACCGGTCGAGCTCGGACGTCTACGGCTTCTACAACCGCGGCAACTACGGCACCGGCCACGGGTGGGCCACCGGCCACAGCGTCATCTGGAACACCGACGCCGCCGGCGGACGGATCCTCGTGCAGCAGCCGCCCACCGCGCAGAACTACGCCATCGGCTCGTTCGGCAACGTCACCGGCAGCGGGCCGTGGGCGGGCCCCGCCGGCCACCAGGAGGGAACCAACACGCCGGGTCTCGAGCCCGCGTCGCTGTACCTGGCGCAGGTCGCCGATCGCCTGGGCAACGCCGCCCCGCCCGATGTCACCCCGCCGACGACGCCGACGCTGTCGGCCTCCGGTGCGAGCGCGACGTCCGTCGGGCTCTCCTGGACGGCGTCGGCGGACGACGTCGGCGTGTACGGCTACGACGTCTTCAAGAGCGGCGCCTTCGCCGGCTTCACGGCGGGAACGACATTCACAGTCGGCGGCCTCGCCGGCAGCACGACGTACACCTTCACCGTGCGTGCACGCGACGTCGCCGGCAACCTGTCCGCTCCTGGGAACGAAGTTCCGGTGACGACCGCGCCCGGCGCGCCGGTGCGGCCGCCGATCGCCTTCGAGGCGGAGAACCTGGCCCGCACGGCGGTGGGCGCCAGCGCGAGCGTCGCCACCGAGACGTTTTCGAGCGGCGGCCAGTTCGCCAGCAACTTCCAGTACGTGTCGCTGGGCGCGGACGGCAACCCGCCGCCGCCCGGCGGCGAGTACGTCGACTTCGTGCTGCCCGACATCCCGGCCGGCGCCTACACGCTGGTGATGCGCTACAAGACGCACCAGGCCAACCGCGGCATCCTGCAGCTCTCCGTCGACGGCGTGCCGCTGGGTCCCACCCTGAACCAGCACTCCTCACCGGCGACGTTCCGCGAGACGGTGTTCGGGCTCGTGCGGTTCGAGACGGCGCGCAGTCACAGCGTGCGGCTCACCGTCACCGGGCGCGACGCCACCGCCGCCGCCTACACGATCACCGCCGACGTCTTCACGCTGCGGCCGGACAACACGCCGCCGGTCGTCTCCGCGCCGTCGGGGGTCACGGTGGAGGCGACGGGCCCGGACGGTGCCGTCGCCACCTTCAGCGGCACCGCCACCGACGTTCCCGACGGTGAGCTGCCCGTCACGTTCCAGCCGCCGTCGGGCAGCCTCTTCCCGCTGGGCAGCACGCCGGTGACGGCCACCGCCCAGGACCTCATCGGCAACGTCACGACGGTCACCTTCAACGTCACCGTGGTGGACACCACCCCGCCCGCCCTCACCGTACCCTCCGACCTCGTAGTCGAAGCGTCGGCCCCCGGCGGCGCCCGCGTGGCGTTCGCCGTCCGTGCCGACGACCTCGTGGCCGGAGAGGTCGCCATAAGCCTCAGCCACGACTCCGGCACCTTCTTCCCCCTGGGCACGACGACAGTCACCGCGACAGCCACCGACGACTTCGACAACGTCGCCACGCGGAGCTTCACGATCACAGTCGTCGACACCACGCCCCCCGTCCTCGTGCTGCCGCCGAACGTCACGATCCGCACCTGCCAGCAGCCGAACATCGGGCAGGCCACCGCCAGCGACGTGGCGAGCGCGGTATCGATCATGAACGACGCGCCCGTGGTTTTCACCCTCGGGGAAACGATCGTGACGTGGCGTGCCACCGACGCCGCCGGCAACGTGGCGACGGGCGTTCAGCGCGTGACGGTGGAGCTGGGCGACGACGCCTCCTGCTGCCCGGCCGGTACGAAGGTCGTCGTCGGCACGGGTGCGTCGAACGTACTGCTCGGTTCCGCCGGCCGCGACTGCATCGTGGGCCTGGGCGGCAACGACGTCATCAACGCGCTGGGCGGGGACGACTTCATCTCCGGCGGAGCCGGCAACGACACCATCGTGGCCGGCCTCGGCGACGACCTCGTCATGGCCGGTCCGGGCGACGACATCGTCGACGGCAGCCTCGGCAACGATACGATCCGCGGCGAGGCAGGACGCGACACCATTGCCGCCGGTCCCGGCAGCGACGACGTCGACGGAGGCACCGACACCGACGTGTGCGCGGTGCCTCCGGACGGGACCGACCACGTCACCCGCTGCCCGTAGGCGGGCAGCGGCGAACGATCAGGGCAGGCCGTTGCGCATGGCGGTCACGAGCTCGCCGTTGCTCGTGTCGCCGTTGAACTCCCAGAAGAAGGCGCCGCCCAG
>Ga0075429_100002195_pt1 | contig 16317 bp, 12 predicted proteins | sample RhiMetdeltSRZDD3_FD_75295 | JGI IMG/M metagenome (GOLD analysis project Ga0075429, IMG submission 75295) | Populus rhizosphere microbial communities from Tennessee, USA - Rhizosphere MetaG P. deltoides SRZDD3 | ecosystem: Host-associated > Plants > Roots > Rhizosphere > Soil | place: USA... | reverse complement strand
CGCTCATCACGAGGCCCTCGCTCATCACCAGGCCTTCGCTCATCACCAGGCCCTCGCTCAGCACGAGGCCCTCGCTCATCACCAGGCCTTCGCTCATCACCAAGCCGCTGCCGTTGACGAGCCAGCCGGACAGCGTCGCGGTGGGCAGGAACAGGCCCGTGCGCCGGATGAGCGAGTTGCTGCCGGCCAGCGTGTCGGCGCGCAGCACCTGCGAGGACACGAGCGCCTGCTGGGTGACCGCGCTCTCGGTGAACTCGCGCACGTAGGTGTTGCCGGGCGTGGTCGCGGTGGCCGCCCAGTAGAGCGGCTGGCGGCGCTTGAGCACGCCGCTGGCCCACACCAGGCGCGGGTCGTACACCGGCTGGTGCCGCGTGAACAGCGTCATGCCGCTCACGATGCGGTTGCCGCTCAGGTAGGCGATGCGCGACCAGTGGAACTGGGAGTTCGCGATGTCGCTGCGCGGGTCCGGCAGCGAGCCGGAGCTGCGCAGGATGAGCTGCCCGACCGTGAGGGTGCCGTTGCGGATGGCCGAATCCATGTCGCTGCGCACCGTGCGCGCGAGCGCGATGGCGCCCGGCACGTTGAGCAGGCCCGCGCCCTGCTGGAGCAGGTTGGCGCCGGCGATCGGCTGCGCGCTGTACTGCAGCATCGCCTTGATCATCGGCGGCGTGAGACCGGGATTGGCCTGCAGCATCAGGGCGACGGTGCCCGTCACGGCGGGGGCGGCCACCGAGGTGCCGCTCAGCGACATCAGCGTCTGCCCGTAGACGTTCGTCGCGTAGGAGACGAGCGCGGGCGTGTCGCGCGCGATCCGGTTCCACGTGCCGCCCTGGGTGGCGCCGGCGCCGAGGATCCGGTTGCCCGGCGCGACGAGGTCGGGCTTCAGCAGGTTGTCCACGCGGCGAACGCCGTTGGCGTCGATCCAGGCGCTGCGCGTCGGCCCGCGGGAGCTGAAGAAGTTCACGCTGTCGTCGAAGCGGCTGCTCGTGCCGCGCGGGTTGGCCGAGCCCACGGTGATGACGGTGGGGTCGTTGCCGGGCGCCCCGATCGTGCCGTACACCTCGCGGCCCAGGGCGTCCTTGCCGTAGTTGCCGGCCGCGACGACGACCGTGATGCCCGCCGCGGTGGCGCTGCGCACCGCGATGCACAGCGGGTCCGTCTGCCACGATTCCGTCGAGCTGGTCGACAGGCTCATGTTCACCACGCGGATGTTGTAGCGCTTGGCGTGGTAGATGACCCACTGCAGGCCTTCGATCACGTCGCTCATCGTGCCGATGCCGTTCTCGTCGAGCACGCGCACGTCGTACAGGGACGCGTTGCGCGCGACGCCGGTGGAGTCGGGCGACTGGTAGGCGCCGCGGCCGGCGGCGATGGAGGCGACGTGGGTGCCGTGGCCGAAGGGGTCGGCCTGCGTGTTCGAGTCGTTGGCGATCAGGCTCTCGTAGTTCTGCAGGGCGACGCTGTCCGGGGCGTGCGACATCGCGCCCTCGACGAACAGGCCGCCGCTCGCCTTGAGCATGTCGACGTTGCGCTTGACGCGGGACACGCCGCTGCCGTCGTTGAAGTGGCGGTGCGCCTTCATGATCCCGGAGTCGAGGATGGCGATGCCGACGCCCGAGCCGTCGAGGCCGCTGCCGTCTCGGCGCACCGCGTCGTCGGTGACGCCGGTGATGTTCTCCAGGAAGCTGGCGGACGACGAGCTGCTCGTGCGCCGCACGGTGCGGTTGGGCGAGACGCTCACCACGTCCGTGCGCCGCGCCAGCGCCAGCACCTGGCCGGCGGGCACCTGCACGGTGATCGCGCGCACGGCGCGATGCAAGCCCAGCACCTGGCCTCCGGCGCGCTGCACCTGCGCGCGCAGCGCCGTCAGGTCGGGGTCGATGCTGTCCGAGACGACGATGGCCTGCACCTGGTGCACGCCGGCCACGTCGCGCGACCAGCGCTCGGCGCGCGCGGCGTGGGCATCGGCGAGCGCGTCGCCCAGGTCGCGGGCGATCTTGCCCTGCACGCCGGCCGGCGCGGCGAGCGCCGGCGGCCACACGAGGGCCAGCGCGGCCATCACGACGAACGTGAGCAACGCCGCGAACCAGGGCTTTGCCGGTCGCCGGCGTTCGATCAGGACGGTGAAACGGGTGGGCTCGCGCATGGTGGTCGCCTCATCGAAGGAGGAAGCGATTCTTCACCGGCGCGCACGTTCGGATACGGGATGTAACGAGAGCGAGCGTGCCAAATTGCCGCCGTTCTTCGCGTTAGCGGCGGCTCCGGTCGCCGGAAAAGCGGAGTGATCGCTGGCCTTTTCCGTCGCGTCGACCCGCGCCGGGCGCGGCGGGGGCGGGCGTCGCGGCCGGGCGCGGGAGCGTCGTCCCGCGCCGCGCGGCTCAGGGCAGCAAGACGCTGGAGCCCACCGTGTTGCGCGCCTCGAGGTCGCGATGCGCCTGCGCCGCCTGCGCGAGCGGGTAGCGCTGCGCGATGTGGATCTTCACTGCGCCGCGGCGCACCACGTCGAACAGGTCCTGCGCCATCGCCTGGGTGCTTTCGCGCGTGGCGAGATGGGTGAACAGGGTGGGCCGCGTCACGTAGAGCGACCCGCGCGCGCCCAGCTGGCCGATGGGGAACGGCGGCACCGCGCCGGAGGCGTTGCCGAACGACACCATCAGCCCGAGCGGGCGCAGGCAGTCGAGCGAGCGCTCGAAGGTGTCCTTGCCGATCGAGTCGTACACCACCTTCACGCCCTGCCCGCCGGTGATCTCCTTCACGCGCGCGACGAAGTCCCCGGTGCGGTAGTTGATGGCGTGCGCGGCGCCGTGCTCGAGGGCGAGCCGGCATTTCTCGTCGCTGCCCGCGGTGCCGATGAGCTGCAGCCCGAGCTCGCGCGCCCACTGGCACGCGATCAGGCCGACGCCGCCGGCGGCCGCGTGGAACAGCACCGCGTCGCCGCGCTGCAGGCCGCCCTGCGGCAGGGTCTTCTTCAGCAGGTACTGGGCGGTGAGGCCCTTCAGCATCATCGCCGCGCCGGTGTCGAAGCCGATCTCGTCCGGCAGCCGCACCACGGTCTTGGCCGTCAGCACGCGCGCCTGGCTGTAGCCGCCCGGGTCCTTGCACGCGTAGGCCGCGCGGTCCCCCGGCTTCAGGTGCGTGACGCCCTCGCCCACCGCCTCCACGATGCCGGCGCCTTCGGTGCCCAGCACCAGCGGCAGCGGGTTCTGGTAGAGCCCGGTGCGCTGGTACACGTCGATGAAGTTGACGCCGCACGCGTGGTGCCGGATGCGGATCTCGCCCGGACCCGGCTCGCCCACCGGCACCTCCACCAGCTCCAGCACCTCGGGACCGCCGTACTCCCGGATGCGCACCGCCTTCGCCATCGTCGCCATCGCCGTCTCCGTGTCTCCGTTCGAAAGTCCGGTATCGTGCCAGCGTTCCGGATCGTTGTCCTCCATGCGCCGACTCATCTCCGCACCGAACCTCGCGCTGGCCACGTTGTGGGCCGACATGCTGACGCAGGCCGGCATCGACGCCAGCGTGCAGCGCGCCTACGCGAGCAGCATCGCGGGCGAGATGCCGCCGGACCAGTGCCTGCCCGAGGTGTGGGTGATGGACGACGCCGAGCACGAGGCGGCGGGGCGGCTGCTCGCGCAGCTTCGCCACCCGCCGCAGCGCGACTGGTTCTGCCCCGGGTGCGGGGAACGCATCGAGGGCCCCTTCGAGCAGTGCTGGCGTTGCGGCGCGTCGATGCCGCGATGAGCCGCGTCGATTGGCGTACCGCGCTGCTGATGACGCTGCCGCCGCTGCTGTGGGCGGGCAACGCGGTGGTCGGGCGGCTGGCCGTGGGCCACGTGCCGCCGCTGCTGCTGAACCTCATGCGCTGGCTGCTCGCGGCCGCGCTCCTGTGGCCGCTGGGCGCGCGCGCGCTGCGCGACCGCGCCGCGATCGCGGCGCGTTGGCGCCACCTGCTCGCCGTGGGCCTGCTCGGGGTGGGCAGCTACAACGCGCTGCAGTACCTGGCGCTCGTCACCACCACGCCGATCAACGTCACGCTGATCGCGGCGAGCTCGCCGGTGTGGATGCTGGCGGTCGGCGCGCTCTGGCACGGCGAGCGCGCGCATGCGCGGCAGGTCGCGGGCGCGCTGCTGTCGCTCGCCGGCGCGGTGCTGGTGATCGCGCGCGGCGAGGTCGCGGCGCTGGCGCGCATCGAGCTCGTGCGCGGGGACCTCTACATGCTGGCCGCGACGATCTCGTGGGCCTTCTACAGCTGGCTGCTCGCCCGCCCGCCCGCCTCCATGCGGCCGCCGCAGCGGCCCGACTGGGACTGGGCCGGCTTCCTGCTGCTGCAGACGCTGTTCGGCCTGACGGGCGCCGGCGCCGCCGCCGCCGTGGAGGCCGCCGTCGCGCCGGTCGCGGTGCAGTGGAGCGGCTGGGTGGTGGCGACGCTGCTGTACGTGGCGATCGGGCCGTCGGTGATCGCGTACCGCTGCTGGGGGCTGGGCGTCGCGCACGGCGGGCCGGCGCTCGCGGCGTTCTTCGCCAACCTCACGCCGGTGTTCGCGGCGGTGCTGTCGGCGGCCGCGCTCGGCGAGGCGCCGCGGTGGCATCACGCGGCGGCCTTCGCGCTGATCGCGGGGGGGATCCTGGTGTCGTCGAGGAAGGGTTGACGCCCGCATTCCCTCCCGCCGGCGGGAGAAACGGAAAGCCCGCCCTTGGGCCGCTGATCAATGCCGCCAGCGGCGCTGGCGGCATCCAGGTCGCGCGCAGTAACACGCAGCGCGACCTCCTTGCGAGTAGGCCCGGCTTTGCCGGGCCTACTCGCACCGATCGAAAAGACCACTGAAAAATCGCGTCAGCGATTTTTCAGTGCCTTCAGATCGTCCCCGGAAACGCCCCCCCGTCCATCAGGATGTTCTGCGCGTTGATGTACCCCGCGTGCACGCTGCACAGGAACGCGCACGTCGCGCCGAACTCCTCGGCCGTGCCGAAGCGGCGCGCGGGCACCGCCTGCATGCGGCGCGCCCACAACGCGTCGAAGTCCTCCCCCGACTTCTTCGCCGCCGTCTCGGTGTTGCTGCGCAACCGGTCGGTGTCGAAGGCGCCCGGCAGGAGGCCGTTGATCGTCACGCCCTGCGCCGCGATGCCGCTGCGGGCCACGCCGGCGACGAAGCCGGTGAGGCCGACGCGCGCGCCGTTGGACAGGCCGAGCGTGCCGATCGGCGCCTTCACCGCGCCCGAGGTGATGTTGACGATGCGCCCGAAGCGGCGCGCAGCCATCGCGTCCACCGTCGCCCGGATGAGCTCGATGGGCGTGAGCATGTTGGCGTCGAGCGCCCTGATCCACGCGTCGCGGTCCCAGTTGCGGAAGTCGCCGGGCGGCGGGCCGCCCGCGTTGTTCACCAGGATGTCCACCTGCGGGCACGCCGCGAGCGCGGCCGCGCGCCCCTCGGGCGTCGTGATGTCGCCCGCGACGACGCGCACCTCGCCGCGCCCGAGCGAGCGCAGCTCGGCGGCGGTGGCCTGCAGCGCCTCCTCGCCGCGCGCCGTGACGACCACGTTGACGCCTTCGCGCGCCAGCGCCATCGCGCAGCCCTTGCCGAGTCCCTTGCTCGCCGCGCACACCAGCGCCCACTTGCCCTCGATGCCCAGATCCATGGTCCACACCCTCGTCGTCCGGATGGAAGTTCGCCGGCTAGCGCACGCGCGCCAGCAGCCAGATGCCGGCCAGCACCAGCGCCGTGCCCACCGCGACGCCGGCCGTGAACGGCTCGCCGAGCAGCAGGACGCCGAGCACGATGGTGGCGATGGGGCCGATCATGCCCGCTTGCGCCGTCATCGTCGCGCCGATGCGCTCGATGGCCATCATGACCATGAGCACGGGCGCGAAGGTGCACGCGATGGCGTTCAGCACCGACAGCCAGACCACGGGCGCGGCCACCGCCATGGCGGACACGGGCCGCAGCACGAAGAACTGCGCGATGCACAGCACGCACGCCACGGTGGTCGCGAGGCCGGTGAGGCGCAGCGCGCCCAGCCGCTTCACCTCCTCGCCGCTGTACACCAGGTACACGGCGTAGCTCACGGCGCTGCCGAACACCAGCGCCGCGCCGAGCGCCGCGTGCGCGCCGGCGACCGACGCCTCCTGGCCGAACACCAGCAGTACGCCGGCGTAGCTCACCGCCAGGGAGGCGAGCTGGCGGCCCGAGACGCGGCGCCGGAACAGGACGAGGCCGAGCACGAGGACGATCGTGGGATTGAGGTAGAGGATCAGGCGCTCCAGGCTGGCCGTGACGTAGGCCAGGCCCGCGAAATCCAGGAAGCTCGCCAGGTAGTAGCCGCAGAAGCCCAGCCCCGTCACGGCGGCGACGTCGCGCCGCGTGAGCGCGGGCCGCCCCCGGCCGGCCCACCACGACAGCGCGACGAACAGCGGCAGCGCGAACAGCATGCGGTACATGATCAGCGTCACCGCGTCCACGCCGTGCCGGTAGGCGAGCTTGACGATGATCGCCTTGCCCGAGAAGAAGACCGACCCGGCCAGCGCCAGCGCGAGCCCCGGCCAGCGCGCGTCGGCCGAAGCTGCCGCCCGCGCCAGCCGGCCGAGGCCTTGGGAGAGTCGGGCGCACGCGTCGCCCCGCGTCCGCACGGGCGCTACGACGCCGTCGCCTGCCCGTCGCGGCGCGGGTCGCTCGCCGCGGCGTAGCCTTCGGTGGCCGGCTCGCCGAGGCGCCAGATGAACTGGCCGGCGCCGAAGTCCTGGTACGAATCCTCGATCACCTCGAGCCGGTGGCCCAGCGCGGCCAGGCCCTGCACCGTCGCCGGGTCCATCGATGCCTCGACGTTGAGCGCCAGCCCCGCGTCGAAGCGCCAGCGCGGCGCATCGCACGCGGCCTGCGGGTTCTGCCGGCCGTCCAGCATGCGCACGAGCGCCTGCACGTGGCCCTGCGGCTGCATGTTGGCGCCCATGACGCCGAAGGACATGACGGGTGCGATGCCTCCCTCCGCTTGCGAGGGAGGTTTTGGGCCGCCTTCGGGCAGCCGGCGCGTGGCCTGCGGCCGGCTCAGGAAGGCCGGGATGATCGTATGGAACGGCCGCTTCCCCGGCGCGACCACGTTCGCGCTCTTCGGATCGAGCGAGAACCCGTGGCCGCGGTTCTGCAGCGAGAGGCCCCAGCCCGGCACCACCACGCCCGAGCCGAAGCCCATGTAGTTGCTCTGGATGAAGCTCACCATCATCCCGCGCTCGTCGGCGGTGGTGAGGTAGATCGTGCCGCCCTTCGCCGGGTTGCCGGCGCCGAAGTCCTGCGCGCGCCGGCGGTCGATGAGCTGCGCGCGCGACGCGAGGTACGCGTCGTCGAGCATCTGCGCGGCGGTCACCTCCATGCTCGACGGTTCCGCGACGTAGCGGTACGTGTCGGCGAAGGCGAGCTTCATCGCCTCGATCTGCAGGTGCTGCGACTCGACGCCGTCCGGCGGCAGCGAGGCGAGGTCGAAGTTCGCCAGGATGCCGAGCGCGATCTGCGCCGCGATGCCCTGCCCGTTCGGCGGGATCTCGTGCAGCGTGTGGCCGCGATAGTCCTTGGCGAGCGGCTCGACCCATTCGGGGGCGAAGGCGGCGAAGTCCTCGGCCGCCAGCGCCGCGCCGTGCTCGCGCGCGTGCCGCGCCACCGCCTCGGCGATCTCGCCGCGGTAGTACGCCTCGCCGCGCGTCTCGGCGACCCGCTTCAGCGTGCGTGCGGCGGCGGCGAACGCGAAGCGCTCGCCGATCTCGGGCGCGCGACCGCGCGGCAGGAAGGTCTCGGCGAAGCCGGGCTGCCGCGCGAGCTCGGTCGCCGCCGCCGCGGCCCACTTCTGCTGCACCACGACCGGCACCGCGTAGCCGCGCTCGGCGATCTCGATCGCGGGCTGCATCAGGTCGGCGAACGGCAGGCGGCCGAAGCGCTCGCTGAGCGCGACCCAGCCGGCGACGGCGCCGGGCACCGTGACGCTGTCCCAGCCGCGTTGCGGCGGCGTGGTGGCGGCGTCGCCGTGCCTGCGGCGGAACCACTCCACGGTCCATGCGCGCGGCGCGCGGCCCGAGGCGTTGAGGCCGTGCAGGCGCTCGCCGTCCCACAGGATGCAGAAGGCGTCGGAGCCGAGCCCGTTGCTCACCGGCTCGACGATGGTCATCGCCGCGGCGGTGGCGATGGCGGCATCGACCGCGTTGCCGCCGCGCATCAGCATGCGCTGGCCCGCCTGCGCGGCGAGCGGATGCGACGTGGCGACGATGTTGCGGCCGAAGATGGGCAGCCGCTGGCTCGGGTAGCCGGCGCGCCAGTCGAAGGAATGCGTCATGGAGGTGCGGTCCAGGGGGGTCGGGGCATTCTAGGGAGCCGCCCCGCCGCGCCGGCGCCGCGGGCGCGGAGCCCGCGCCCGAGCCGGGGTGACGCCGCGCGGGCCGTGCCGCGTCAGCCCGACGACTCGGCGGCCGCGTGCACCTGCTTGTGCAGCCGCCGGATGCCCCACCAGACGGCCAGTGCGATGACGGGAATGGCCACGGCGACCGCGACGTCGGGCGACACCGGGACGCCCGACTGCTTCGCGCCCTTGGCCACGTAGCCCACGAGCCCCGCGCCGTAGTACGTGACCGCCGCGACGGACAGCCCCTCGACCGCGCTCTGCAGCATCACCTGCGCGCGCTGGCGCCGGTTCATCGCGTCGAGCAGGTCCTGGCTGCTTTGCTGCTGCTCGATCTCGACGCGCGTGCGCAGCAGGTTGCTGGTGCGCGAGATGCGCTCGGACAGCGCCTGCTGCCGGCGCGCGGCCCACAGGCACGTCTGCATTGCGGGGGCGAGGCGCCGCTCCATGAACTCGCCGAGCGTCTGCAGGTTCTCCAGGCGTTCCTCGCGCAGCTCGTCGATGCGCCGCTGCACCAGCTCGAAGTAGGCGCCGCTCGCGGAGAAGCGCGCGTGCGTGCGCGCGTAGAGGCTCTCCACCTGGCCGGCGAGCTGCGTGAGCTGGCGCAGCAGCTCCGGCTCCTGCTGGCGCTGCGCGCTGCGGATCTGCTCGGCGACGTTGGCGAGATCGCGCTCGGCATGCTGCAGCGACGCGCCGACCTCGCGCGCCATCGGCAGGCCGAGCAGCGCCATCATGCGGTAGGTCTCGACCTCCAGCAGCCGCTGCACGCCGCGCCCGAGCCGGCGCGGGCTCATGCCGCGGTCGATCACGATGAAGCGGGTGAAGCCGTCGGCGCCGAGGTGCAGGTCGGTGTACACCTCGGCGCCGCCGCCCATCACGCAGCCGCCCACGAGCGTGTCCTCGAGCAGCGTGCGGCGCACGAGCTGCTGCACCGCCGGCCGCGCGTCGGGCATCGACTCGCTGCGCACCAGCAGGTGCAGCCCCACGAGCCACTCGCCGGGCATCGCGGCCAGCCATTCCTGCGGCACGTCGGCCAGCGCGGTCGCCTCGAAGCCCTCGGGCGCGTCGTGCAGCCGCTTCCAGAACGTGCAGGTGTGGAACTCGGTGTGCTTCTCCCAGCGCAGGTGCAGCCCGCCCAGGTCCACGCTGAGATGGTTCGCGTCGGTCGCGGGCAGCGCGAGATGCCGGTTGCGCAGCAGCGTCGCCAGGTGCGCGCGCGCGCGCTCGTCGTCGCACGACACGAGCGCGATGTGCGACAGCGCGAGCGGCGCGGCGAGCCGCTCGTAGGGCCGCGCATGGACCTCGTTGTGCAGGGCCTCGCGCTGCGGATGCGCCGTGAGCAAGGGCAGGTCACTCCGGAAAAGATCAGCCGGCCCGCGGGCCGGCTTCGTCGTCATGCGGGAGCCCCCTCGCGAGGCGCCCGTCGGGAGAGCAGTGTATCGGCCGCGATGAGGCAGGCCTCTTGCCCCCTCTCCCCGCTTGCGGGGAGAGGGCGGGGGTGAGGGGCGGCTGCAGTGCCCGAACGCCCTCTCACGCCACGCCGCCCTTCCGGCAGGCTCGGGGCGAACGGACGAGCGGCGCCCCGCTTCGACTGCCGCGCAGCCTGCTAGTCGGCCTCCGCGAAGGCCACTTCGCGCTTGCTCTTGATGGAGGGCAGCATGACGATCACCACCATCAGCGCCGCCGCCACCAGCAGCCCGGCCGACAGCGGCCGCGTGAGGAAGGTGCTCCAGTCGCCGCGCGAGAGCAGCAGCGCGCGCCGCAGGTTCTCCTCCATCATCGGCCCGAGGATGAAGCCCAGCAGCAGCGGCGCTCCCTCGCAGCTCAGCTTGTAGAACACGTAGCCCACGACGGCGAACACGGCGGTCAGGTACACGTCCCACGTGTTGTTGTTGAGGGTGTACGTGCCGATGCAGCAGAAGATCGTGATCGCCGGGAACAGGAAGCGGTAGGGCACGGTCAGCAGCTTGATCCAGATGCCGATCAGCGGCAGGTTCAGGATCACGAGCATCAGGTTGCCGACCCACATCGAGGCGATGAGGCCCCAGAACAGCTGCGGGTTGCTGGTCATCACCTGCGGGCCGGGCTGGATGCCCTTGATCGTCATCGCGCCCACCATCAGCGCCATCACCGCGTTGGGCGGGATGCCGAGCGTGAGCATCGGGATGAACGAGGTCTGCGCGCCGGCGTTGTTGGCCGACTCGGGGCCCGCCACGCCGCGGATGTCGCCCTTGCCGAAGCGGCCGGTGGCGCCCGCGAGCTTCTTCTCCATCGTGTAGGCGGCGAACGCCGACAGCAGCGCGCCGCCGCCCGGCAGCACGCCCAGCGCGGAGCCGAGCGCCGTGCCGCGCAGCACCGACGGGAATGCCATGCGGAAGTCCTGCTTGGTCGGCCACAGGTTGTGCACTTCCTTCGTGAACACCTCGCGGTGCTCGGCCGGCATGCCGAGGTTGGCGATGATCTCGCCGAAGCCGAAGATGCCCATCGCGATGACGACGAAGCCGATGCCGTCGGTGAGCTCGGGGATGTCGAAGCTGTAGCGCGCGGTGCCGGAGATGACGTCGGTGTTGATCTGCGCGAGCAGCAGGCCGAGGATGATCATGGCGATCGCCTTGATCAGCGACCCGGAGGCGAGCACCACCGCGCCGATCAGGCCCAGCACCATGAGCGAGAAGTACTCGGCCGGGCCGAACTTGAACGCCAGCTCGGTGAGCGGCGGCGCGAAGGCGGCGATGATGATCGTGCCCACGCAGCCGGCGAAGAACGAGCCGAGGCCCGCGGCCGCGAGGGCCGCGCCGGCGCGCCCCTGCCGCGCCATCTGGTAGCCGTCGATCGCGGTCACCACCGAGCTCGACTCGCCCGGCACGTTGATCAGGATCGCGGTCGTGGAGCCGCCGTACTGCGCGCCGTAGTAGATCCCCGCGAGCATGATGAGCGCGGGCGTCGCGTCGAGCGCGTAGATCGACGGCAGCAGCATCGCGATGGTGGCGACGGGCCCGAGGCCCGGCAGCACCCCGATGAGCGTGCCGAGCACGCAGCCGGCCAACGCGTACAGCAGGTTGGTCAGCGTGAAGGCCACGCCGAAGCCGAGGGCGAGGTTCTGCAGCAGGTCCATGGTGGGTTCCTCAGCCGGCGGCGCCCATGAAGGCCGGCCACATCGGGATGGTGAGCTTGAGGCCCTTGATGAAGATGAGCCAGCAGCCGAGCGTGAGCACGACGGCGTTGACGACCACGTCCTTCCAGTGGAATTCGTCCCCCGCGAAGCTGGCGATGAGGATCACGGCGGGCACCGTGATGATCATCCCGAGCTTGGTGATCAGGATGGCGAAGGCCGTGATGGCGCCCATGATGATCAGCAGCGGCTTCCACGCGATGTGGCCCACCGGGTCGCCGCCCTCGGTCTCGATGGTGAGCGACTTGAACAGGACGATCGCGCCCAGGATCGCCATGATCACGCTCAGCATGAGCGGGAAGTAGCCGGGCCCCGGCCGCGCCGAGTTGCCCAGCGAATAGTTGCCGGCGCCGACCGCGAACCCGACGCCGATGGCCAGGAACATCAGGCCGGACCAGAAATCCCGCTGACTCTTGATTTTCAAGGTGTGTCTCCTCGCACGAGGCTGTTGGATCAAAAATTCTAGGCAGGCAGGGGGGGGCCCCTTCTGTGGTTTACACGTACCGTGTTCACGAGGGGAAACCCGGGTGGCGATGTCCCCATTGCGACACCCGTTCACTCCCACGCGGGCGTCGCCGCGATCACTTCGTCCAGGGTGGTGAGGCCCTGCGCGACCTTGGCGGCGCCCGCCACGCGCAGCGGGCGCAGGCCGTCCTTCAGCGCCTGCTGGCGCAGCCGCAGGGCATCGGGCGTGGGCGAGATGCACGCGCGCGCCGCCTCGCCCACCGTGAGCAATTCGTACAAGCCCGCGCGGCCGCGGAAGCCGGTCATGCGGCACTCGAGGCAGCCCACCGGCCGGCTCGCGTTCACCGCGCCGTTCACGCGCCACGGCTTCATCGCCTCGGCGAGCGCGTCCGCGGTCGCCGCGTCGTCCGGCTGCTTGCACGCCGGGCACAGCGTGCGCACCAGCCGCTGCGCGAGCACGCCGATCACCGTGGCGCCGATCAGGTAAGGCGGCACGCCGAGGTCGAGCAGCCGCGTGATCGCCGAGACCGCGTCGTTGGTGTGCAGCGTGCTGAACACGAGGTGGCCGGTGAGCGCGGCCTGGATCGCCATCTCGGCGGTCTCGAGGTCGCGGATCTCGCCCACCATGATGATGTCGGGGTCCTGCCGCATCAGCGCGCGCAGGCCCTCGGCGAAGCCGAGCTCCACGGCCGGCTGCACCTGGGTCTGGTTGAACGCCGGCTGGATCATCTCGATCGGGTCCTCGATCGTGCAGACGTTGACCTCCTCGGTGGCGAGGCGCCGCAGCGTCGCGTACAGCGTGGTCGTCTTGCCCGATCCGGTGGGGCCGGTCACCAGCACGATGCCGTGCGGGCGCGTGACGAGCTGCTCCCAGCGCCGGGCGTCGTGGCTGCCGAAGCCGAGCTGGTCGAGCGGCTTCACGGTGGCGTCGGGGTCGAAGATGCGCATCACCATCTTCTCGCCGAACGCCGTGGGCAGCGTCGACAGCCGCATCTCCACCTCCTCGCCGCCGGGGCCGCGCGTCTTGATGCGGCCGTCCAGCGGGCGGCGCTTCTCCACCACGTCCATGCGGCCGAGCAGCTTCACGCGCGCGATCATCGCGTTCATCACCCCGGGCGGGAGCTGGTAGACGGTGTGCATCACGCCGTCGATGCGGAAGCGGATGGCCGAGAACTCGCGCCGCGGCTCGAGGTGGATGTCCGAGGCGCGCTGGTCGAACGCGTACTGCCACAGCCAGTCCACCACCTGCACCACGCCCTGGTCGTTGGCGTCGAGCGGCCGGTTGCTGCGGCCGAGCTCGACGAGCTGCTCGAAGCTCGCGAGCGGCGACGTCTCCCCCGTCTTCGCCGCTGCGCGCACCGAGCGCGCGAGCGTGTAGAACTCGGTCGTGTAGCGCTGCAGCTCCAGCGGGCTCGCGAGCACGAGGCGCAGCGGGCGCCGCGTGTGGCTCTCGATGTCGGCCACCCAGCCGGTGTCGAACGGCTCGCACGTGGCCACCGTGATCTCCTGCGGGCCCACCGCGAGCGGCAGCGCGCGGCAGCGCTCGGCATAGCTGATCGACATCACGTCGGCGACCCGGCTCACGTCCACCTTCAGCGGGTCGATGCGCACGTAGGGCAGCCCGCAGCGCCCGGCCAGCCACTCGGTGAGCGCTTCGCTGTCCAGCGGCTTGCCGGTGCCCCGGCGCACCAGGCCGGCGGCGCCGAGCCGCACGAGCGGGTGCTGCGCGCTCTGCGCGCCGCCGAAGCGCTTGCGCGTGCGCTCGGCGAGCTCGTCGTCGACCCACCCGTCGTCCTGCAGCCACGCGAGCAGCACGCGCCAGTCGAGCCGGCCGGTCGGGGTGGTGATGGCGGAAGCGAGGTCGGAAAGCGGGTTCATGCGTGCAGCGGCGTCACGTGCCGGTCGAGGCGGCCGCATCGTCGGCCGGCAGGGGCCGCATCATGCGCAGCCACTTGGAGGCCGGAAGCTTGAAGCGCGACTCGACATTCTGCGCGCGCGCGGCGAGCGTGTCGCGGTCGGGCACGTCGGCGTCGCGCACCGCCACGACGATGGTGTTGCCTTCGCGCGTGGGCCGCAGGCTGCGCACGCGCTCGGCGCCGAAGGCCGCGGCGATGCGCCGGGCGCTGCGCTCGAAGCTCGCGTCGCGGCCGAACAGGTTCACGCTCAGCACGCCGCCCTCGCCGAGCAGGCGGTGGCAGTGGCGGTAGAACGTGGGGCTGTCGAGCACGGGCGCGGCGGCGTCCTGGTCGTACAGGTCCACGCACAGCACGTCGGCGGTGCCGGCGTGCGCCGGGTCGCCGACGTAGTCGCGCGCGTCCGTCTGCAGCACGTCGAGCCGCGGGCCGTCGTCGGGCAGGCGGAACCAGAGCCGGCAGGCGTCAATGACGGTGGGGTTGAGCTCGACCGCCGTCACGCGCATGCGCATCACGCCGTGGCAGAAGCGCGTGAGGCTGGCCGCGCCCAGCCCGAGCTGCACCGCGTGCCCGCGCGCCAGCGCCGGCTGCGGGCGCAGCAGCGTCCAGGCCATCATGCGCTGCACGTACTCCAGCTCGATGGCGTTCGGCGTGCGCAGCCGCATGGCACCCTGCACCCACGGGGTGCCGAGGTGCAGGTAGCGCACGCCGTCGGCTTCGGAGATCGTCGCCGGGGCGAGCGTGGCCGCGCGTGTCATGGGCCTGCGTCCAGCGCCGCCAGCCGCGGCAGCGCCGCGTACGCGTTGGCGCGCGCCACCGCGGCCACCTGCTCGGCCGGCCAGCCGCGCAGGGTGCACAGGGTGCGCGCGATGCGCGGCAGCTCGGCGGGCTCGTTGCGCATGCGCGCCCCGGCGGCGCGCTGCGCGGCCGTGCGGTACAGCCAGTGCGGCGGGATGTCCGGCGCATCGGTCTCGAGCACGATCGCGTGCGCGGGCACCGTCTGCGCCAGGCGGCGGATCTGCAGCGCGCGCTCGTAGGTCATGGCGCCGCCGAAGCCGAGGCGAAAGCCCAGGTCGACGAAGGTCCGCGCCTGCTGCGCGCTGCCGTTGAAGGCGTGCGCGATGCCGCGCACGTCGATGCGCCGCAGGTGCTTGAGCAGCGTGTCGGCCGAGCGGCGCACGTGCACGATCGCCGGCAGCGCGAAGTCGCGCGCGAGCGCCAGCTGCGCGGCGTAGAAGCGTTCCTGCCTGGCGCGGTCGAGGCCGGGCACGAAGTGGTCGAGCCCGATCTCGCCCACCGCGACCAGGCGCGGGTCCTCGCGGTGGCGCGCGAGCGCCGCCTGCAGCGCGGCGAGGTCGCGTTCCTCGTCGGCCGCGTCGACGGCGAGCGGATGGATGCCGAGCGCATACGCGAAGCCGTGCCGGTGCGCGAGCGCGCGCACCGCCTCGAAATTGCCCACCGCCACCGCCGGCACCACGACCTGGTCGACGCCCGCCTCGCGGGCGCGCCGCACCACATCGTCGCGGTCGGCGTCGAATTCCGGTGCATCCAGGTGGCAATGCGTGTCGATCCAGCCGGGCATGCGGCGCATGATGCCTGCAATCCCCGCCATGCCGGCAATCCCGGGGGTCTGTCGGCATGCAGGAAAAAGCGCGCCGTGATACGTTTCAGGCACCGGTCTTGCCAGTACGTGGCCGAGGGGGTTGCAGCGATGAAGAAGGCTCCGCTCTACAGCCGTTCCCGCACGCGTCCGAGCGCGCTCGCTCGAACACCGGCGGAACCGGATCACCCGCGGCAGGCCTCCATCGACGCCCCCTCGCCGGACTCCGCCGCGGACCCGGGCATGTCGCAAGGTCCCGCGCCCGCCGCCGCAGACGCCGGGCCTGCGGCGCCGCGGGCCGCCGCGCGCACGTCGCGCTGGCGCGCGCTCGCTCGGCGCCAGCGCCTCGTCACGACGGCGCTGCTCGCCGCGTTGCTCGTGCTGGCGGGCGGGGTCGCCGGCCGGGCCTGGAACGCGCCGCCTCCCGCGCTCACGCTGAAGGAGATCGACGCGGCCATGCGCCAGTCGCTCGAGAAGGAACCCCTGCCCTCGGTCCACGCGAAGGCGTACGCGTCGGTGCGGCCCTCGGTGGTGCGCGTGGTCGGTCTCGACGACGAGAAGGACGAGCCACCCAAGCCCGGCGAGGACCCGAAGGGGCACACGCGCTCCACCGGCACGGGCGTGGTGATCGTCGACAACGGCACCATCCTCACCAACCTGCACGTCGTGACCGGCGCCAAGCGCATCCGCGTCACCTTCTTCGACGGCCACGAATCGGAAGCGTCGATGGTGGGCGCGCAACCCGAGAACGACCTGGCGGTGCTGCGCGCCAAGAGCGTCCCCGACGACCT
>Ga0075429_100002194_pt1 | contig 16322 bp, 13 predicted proteins | sample RhiMetdeltSRZDD3_FD_75295 | JGI IMG/M metagenome (GOLD analysis project Ga0075429, IMG submission 75295) | Populus rhizosphere microbial communities from Tennessee, USA - Rhizosphere MetaG P. deltoides SRZDD3 | ecosystem: Host-associated > Plants > Roots > Rhizosphere > Soil | place: USA... | reverse complement strand
GCTCGATCGAGTTCTGGACGCGGGCGAAGAAGATTACGTCACGGTGGGGTTAGCGGCACGAGGGAGGCAAGGTGGCAAGGAGGCAAGGTTGTTTCCTTGCCTCTTTGCCTCTTTGCCTCCTTGCCTCCGAATCAATTCACCGTGATCTGCTTGATCATCCCATGCGCGATGTGCGGCTTCCCATCCTTGGAATCGGATACGAAGCAGACGAGCCCGTATTCTCCGGCACTGAGATCGACGGTCGTGGTGTTGACGACACCGGCGGTCATGGGCGACGCACCGTTGATCAGCGACCCCGGCGGAGGTCCCTCGGGCTTCTCGAGCCACGCCACCGCCTGCTGCACGGTCTTGCCCGGCTCGAGCTTCAGGAACACCAGCTCGTGCATCTGGGGCCCGGCATCCTCGACCCGGACCACATGTCGCCCGGCCGTCAGCGGTCCCGTGATCTCGAAGGCATAGTCGGAGAGTTTGACGGTGATGTCCGCCACCGGCATCGCGGCGGTGCTGCTGCCCTGGGTGACGACCAGCGGCCGCGCCATACCTTTCATCATGTGCAGCTGGCCATCGGCGGCCGGTATGAGGCACACCAGGGTATAGCCGCCGGGGGTGAGGTCCACCGTCGCCTCGGCGGTGCCGCCCGGGGGCGCGGCATTGGGACCGCCCAGCACCACCAGATCGGGGGGAAGCGGACCGGCCAGATTTGTCTTCTGGAGATCGGCAAACGCGAGCTTGACCAGCACCACGTGGTGGGGCTCCTTCCCCTCGTTCATGAGGTGGAAGGTCGTCACTCCGGAGGGAAGCGTATCCGGCGCCTGGAAGGCGTAGTCCGTCGCGGTCACATGGACCATGTTGGGTGCCGGCGGGGGCGCTGCCGCGGCCTGCTCAGCGGGCGGCTCCGTCTTGCCGCAGGCGGCCAGCAGCAGAGCAGGAAATATCAGCCGGGGCAATCCTCGGATGTGCATTCGAAAAAATCCTCTTTTGGGGGTCAGGGCAGCGATTATGGCATGATGGGCGTCACGGCGCCAGTCCCAGCTTTCCAGCGACCGGAGTGCGAAGTAGGATTCCGGAGTGAGCAACTTTCGGATCTTTCTGTTCGCACTCCTGGCAGGCCCGGGAGCCTGCTCCGGAGGCTCCTCACCGAAGGGCGTGCTCCAGTCGGTTCGGTCCGCGCTTAACCCGCCGCCGCCCCCGCCGGACACGATTCCGGAGATGCTGGATTATGCCCCGGATCTTCAGGTGAGCGTCGCGGACATGGCCAAGCTCCCGGAAGGGGTTTTCTGGCAGGATGTCCAGCCCGGCGACACGCTCGTGCCGGCGGCAATGGCGGGAGACTCGGTCGAGATCGGCTTCGACGGCTGGCTGCCCAGTGGCACCAAGGTCGACAGCGGGTTCGCGGCGGTCAGGATCGGAACCGGCAGCATCCTCGCGGGGATCGACGTGGCGCTTCCGGGAATGAGGCCCGGTGGAAGACGAAAGCTCGTCTTCCCGCCCGGACTGGCCTTCGGCGAGCAGGGTACTGAGACGATCCCTCCGAACGCCGTGGTGGTCTACGACGTGGAGCTGCGCCGGATCATCCGCTAGACTCAGCGTCCCCGGTCCTTGAAGCGGGTCTTGGCTCGGGTTTCCGCTTCCGCGGCGGCTTTCCGCAGCATCTTTTCCGGAGTGACCGGGTTCGCCCCAAGCCGGGGCTGGCCCATCTTGAGGACAACCTGTCCTTCTTCGATCGCCACCGTCACCGGCCGCCCTCCCCGGACCTCGTAGGCACCCAGCACTTCTTCGCCCACGGTCGCGCCGGGCTTGACCCGTTCTTTGAGGGTGTCCCGGTCGGGGATCCCCTCGACCGACAGGAACCGGAGTCCGCTGGCGCTCTGCAGCCGGACCAGCACCGCGAACCGGGCACCGGAGAGGTTGCGGACCGACCGGAGCTCGGTGCTTTCGGCGAGCTCACGGGCCCAACGAAGTGCTTCGTGCTCCTGCGCGGTATACTGCGGTGCTCCGGTCTCGGGCCGATCGGGCGAAGCGGACTTGGCCGCCTTGCCCTGCCGCTCCTGCTGCGCGCGCAGTCGCTTGAGGTATTCAGGTTCCTGGCTCATCGTGGTGCTCCAGAGTGACGCAAAGGCGCAAAGGCGCAAAGACGCAAAGACCCAACGACGCAATGTAACATACCGCTCACCGCACGAGATGCAGCTTGTCCTGGCGCTTGAGGGCCCAGCGGGGACGACCATCCGGCCCGACGAAGAAATCTTCCTCCATGGCCATGCGCACCCGCTGCCCTCCCCACTCCGGCACCGCGCTGGTCGCCTGCAGCTCGCTGGAATACCACATGCCGGGAATGACCTTGTGGTCCCCCCGTCCGGGTACACCGTCCTGATAATCCCACAACCCGATCAGCGGTCCGGCGCCGTGCCCGTGCATTCCGATGGGATGGCTGTAGACGGTACCGTCGATCCCTTCGCTGCGCATCTTGGCGAGCGCGGCGCCGAGCACCTCATTGCCGGATCGCCCCGCCCGGACTTCTTCAAACAGAATGTCCTGGAGCCGATTGGCGGTCGAGAGCGCCTTCCTGAGACCGGCGGGAGCATCGGTCTCACCCGGCAGCAGCACGTACGCATTGTGCTGGGTATCGGTGTTGAGCCGGAGCGCCGTGATGCCCACATCGCAATGCAGCACGTCGCCACGCTGAATCACCGGATCGGGGCCGAGCTGCTCCGCCGTCACGCCGCGACGCTGAACCTCGATGGACGGCTGGAACCAGGTGCCGAGCCCGAGATCGTTGATCCGCTGCCGCCAGAACCACACCAGGTCGCTGGGCCGGGTGGTGCCCGGGGTGATGGTCCGCTCCGAGAACATCTCCTCGATGGTGGTCCAGACCAGCTGGGTCAGGCGGGCGTAAAACGCCTCTTCGTCCGGCAGCCGGCTCGCGATCAGGTCGACGGCGAGACCCTCGGCCGGCCGGAATCGACTGGTCCACGCGGATCCCAGCGCCTCGCTCATCCCTTCGAGCTCGCCGGACGAGAGTCCGTCGGCAAACGCAAAGGTTCGTGACTTGTCGATGCCGATCACCTTCGGATTCCGTTCCTCCAGTACCTTCTTGAGCACCTGCCACTGCTCGTCACCCCACAGCTCGGCCTGGTTGCCGGCCACGCCGGCGGTACCGGAGACCGGCTTGGTGCTGCGAACCGCCTCGTAGAGTCCGCCTTGCGACGATCCGCCCAGCGCGATACGCTCGACGCCCTTCTCGGGGCCACGATCGAAAAACACGTAGATCGTCCTGCGGCGTGCCGCGAACGTGGTGGGGGAGACCAGTGAGCTGAAGACCGGATCCTCGTTGTACTCCCGCATCGGAATGACCCAGAGATCGATCCCGTATTTTCGCATCAGGGGCGGCAGCAGCGTGGTGATTCGCTTCTCCAGCCAGCGCTGCTGGAGATCGGCCTGCTCGCGCAGGGTCCCGAAGGGGCGGGACGGGCCCTGCGCCGCCAGCGGAGCGACGAGGAGTAGCGCCCCGGTCAGCGCAAGGCCGTACCGCATTGTCATAGGGGACCGCATAGCACCCTCCGGGGAAGATCAGCCCGGCGACCGGACGTTCGGGCAGGGTCAGGAAGTTGGTGCCGAGGGCCTTTCCCGGCAAGCAGGCCGCTTGCGCCCATTGCTCTCGCGGCGGAGATTGGGCGATCCCCGGTACGCCGACATATTCCCCGGAGCCGCGAAGTGGACCACACCCTTACGGTGACTCAGGACCCCGTCTCCCAGGGCATTGTCGCCGCGATCATCATCGCGGTCTTCGTGCTGCTCGCGATGGAAAAGGCACATCGGGTGCTGGTGATCTTCTCTGCCGTGGCGCTCCTCTGGTTCATCACGTATTTCACTCCCTGGCACCTGATCACTTTCGAAGGGGCTCACCAGGCGCTCGACCTCAACGTGCTGCTCCTGCTCGCGTCGATGATGGCGGTGGTCGGGGTGCTCAAGACGACGGGAGTGTTCGACTGGGCGGTCGCCCACCTCATCGAGCGGACCCGGGGCCGGCCCGGAAGCGTGCTGGCGATGGTCGTGTGGTTCACCGGCCTGCTGTCTGCGGTCTGCGACAACGTTACCACCGTGATTTTCGTGTACCCGATGGCCATCCGGATGGCGGCGGCGACCGCGATCCGGCCCGCGGCGATCCTGCTCCCGATGGTCATCGCCTCCAACGTCGGCGGCACCGCCACCCTGATCGGTGACCCGCCCAACATCCTGATCGGCTCCGGGGCCGGGCTCTCGTTCTTCGATTTCATCGAGAACCTGACGATGCCGGTGCTCTGGATGCTGGTGGCCTGTCTCTGGTTTTCCCGGCGGTACTACCGGAAGGAACTCGCCGCATCCCACGAGGCCGTCGTCTCGGCCGAAGCCTCCGTCATTCAACAGCCCCTGCTGCTCCGATGGAGCCTCGCCATTTCGGCGCTCATCTTCGCGGGATTCTTTACCCACACGCTGACGGGAATGCCGGTGGCGGTACCCGCCGCGATCGGCGCGGCGATGATCCTGGTGGCCCAGGACTGGATCATGCTGCGCACCCATCGGCCGACGCAGGGGGAGCGGGTCCACGGGATTCTCAACGTGATCGAGCGGGAAATCGAATGGCCCACGCTGGCGTTCTTCGCGTTCCTCTTCATCGCGGTCGGCGCCGCGGTCGGGACCGGCCTCATCGATACTCTCGCCGGCGGACTGGAGCGCTTCATCGGATGGGGCCGGGTCAGCTTCGGCCTCAGCGAGACGGGAACTCTGCTCTTTGCCGCGATGATGGTGCTCTGGGTGAGCGGCTTCCTCTCGGCGCTGATCGACAATATTCCTTACGTCGCAGTGACGATTCCGCTGATCGCCCGGCTGGTGGGCGGGCTCACCGGAGATACCGAGATCCTGTGGTGGGCCCTGTCGCTCGGCGCCTGCCTCGGCGGCAACGGCACCGCGATCGGGGCCTCGGCCAACGTCACCACCATCGGACTGGCCGAGAAGGCCGGGGTCCATATCTCGTTCCGGGAGTTCACCCGGTACGGCGCGTCGATGGCGACGATTACGCTGCTGATCTCCTCGGCCTTTATCGCCTCGCACCTGTACCTTGGGAAATTTCCGACCTTGGTGGCGGGAGGGACGGCGCTGCTGCTCTACTTACTGTTCAAGGGAATCCAGTCGAAAGCGTCAGCGGTCAGGTCCTCCCCATAGCCTGGAGATAGGCACGGTCCCACGCCGCCGGCACGCTCTCCCGGGGGGAATACGGCCCCGGCTGATAGCGGCTCGACTTGATCCCGGCGTGGCTTTCCTCGGTGATCCGCCAGTCCTGGCGGTTGGTCACATCCCAGAATTCGATCGCATCCTGCGGGTTGAAGCTGGGGTGCGCGAAGGAGTCCGGGTGGAACATCCACTCGCTCTCGACCCGCGTCTCGGTCGCCGAGACCGGCCAGAGCATGTAGTAGTTCACATAGTCAGGCTGAATGCTGAGGAGCATGTTCGGCTGAAAGGAGTAATAGAACGCGCGGCGCCGGTCTTCCTCGGACAGCGCCGCGATCGGAAGCCCCACCGCCCCGCCGGTCATCGTCACGCTCACCGCCGGCTCCGTGATGACCATGTACCCGCCCAGGAAGGGTCCCTCGATGAGGTCATTCGCCCCGCTCAGGTACGGCATCCGGGTGGAGAGCTCGGGATGAATGATCGGGCAGTGGAGACATTCATTGTAGTTCTGGAACACCAGTTTCCAGTTGGTGTGCACGTCGTAGAGGACCCGGTGCCCTACCTTGAGATTGGCGAGGCCGAAGCGGGAGAACCGGCCCATCAGCGGGGCATGCGACTCCTGGAACGACTCCGGCTCCCGCGCCAGATTGACGAAGAGAAACCCCTCCCACTCGGTGATGGCGGCCTGGTGCAGGGGATAGTCGGCCTTGCTGAACCCGGCGACGTCACCCATGTGGGGCGCCCCGATGAGCTTGCCGTCGGTCGTATAGGTCCAGGCATGGTACTGACACTGGATGGTCTCGGAAAAATGACCTGACTCCTGTGAACAGAGCCGGGTGCCGCGGTGACGGCAGACGTTGAAGAATGCGCGGAGCACTCCGCCGCGGTCGCGGACAAAAATCAGGCTCTCACCCGCGATCACCCGGACGAAGTAATCGCCGGGGGTTGCCAGGCGCTCGGCACGTCCGACACAGATCCATTGCCGCGCAAAGAGCCGTTCGCGCTCCTCCTCGAAGATCGCGGTGGAGTTGTAGTACTCACCAGGAAGGGTCTGCGCGCCCTGCTTGAACGATCCGGTGGTTTGTACGAACGTCGTCATGACTGATCTCCCCGTCTCTTGCGCCTGTTGTGGAGCACCTGGCGGGCGGCAAGCCATCCCGGCCCTCCGGCGATCCCGCTGCCCGGATGGGTTCCTGCTCCGCAAAGATAGAGCCCCGGAAGCGGCGTCTGGTAACGCGACGCTCCAGGGACCGGGCGCATGAACAGGATCTGGTCGAGCGTCATCTCACCTTGAGTGGTGGCGCCTTCCCGAAGCCCGAAGCTCGCCTCGAGGTCGGGCGGCACTTCTACGACCTGCTCCCGAACCGTTCCCGCGAATCCCGGGGCAACGGTCTCGATCCCGGCGGTGACAGCCCGGCCCAGCAGCACCCGCCGCTCGGCCGTCCACTCGCCGTCCGCGAGGTGGTACGGCGCCCACTGGGCGGTCGCCACCAGCACGTGCTTCCCCTCGGGAGCCAGACCCGGCCACCACAGCGAGGGGATCCGCACCTCGATGTGGGGACGCTCCGAAATCCTTCCGTACTTGGCGGCATCGGCGGCGCGCTCGATGTAATCCAGCGAGCCCGACAGCGACAGCACTCCACGAAGCGTGTCGGCGGGCTCGGACAAACCGGGAAATTCCGGCAGCGCGTCCAGCGCATAGAGCACCCGGGCCGAGCTGCCCCGGAATTTGATATTGCGAACCGCGAGAAGGAACTCGGGATCGAGCCAGACCGGATCCACCATGTCGAGGAGCGTGCTCGCGGGATCGGCGCTGGAGAGCACCGTCGGCGCTGCGATGGTCTCGCCGCTCGCGAGGATCACCCCGGTGGCGCGGTCGTCGTTGGCCGAGATGCCGGTGACGACGGTCCCGCAGCGAATCGTGACACCGAGCCGGCGCGCGGCGGCGGCCACGGCGTCGGCGAGCGCACCGGGCCCGGCGGTCCAGTAGCCCCGTCCACGAATCGCGCCGGGCCGGACGCCGACATGATGGTGGAGCATGACGAACGCGGTTCCGCCGGATCGCGGCCCCTGGCGTATCTCCGCCGTCCCCGCCGCGCCGATCGCCGCCTTGAGCGGCCCGCAGTCGAGTTCGTCATCCAGATACTCCTGCACCGACATCGGCATGACCCGGAGCAGCTCGACCATCCCCGCGCGGCCAAGGCCCCGCAGCTTGCGAGCGACGCCGAGGAGGGGCAGCAGATCCCGAAGCGCGGTGGAATCGATGTCGGGCGGAGGCAGGACGTACAGCGATTCGAGAAAAGACGTCAGATTCCCGATCCGGGTCGCAAACGCGGGCCAACGGCCCGCATCCCCCGGAGAGAAGCGCCGGATCGCCTCCGCGCCTTTCGAAATGTCGGATGCCAGCGCGAGCCATTCGCGGTCCCCCACGGGAACCGCGACCGGCACACCGGGGACACTCCGCTCCAGAGTATCGAGGCCGAGCTCCCGCGCCACCGGGGGAGGCAGCCATCCCGCGTCGAGTCCCAGCGGAGCGGCCCGGAACCCGGGGGCAAACTCCGCCAGGGTCGCCTGTCCTCCGGTCGTCTCCTTCCGTTCGAGCACCAGGACTTTGGTCCCGCGGCGCGCCAGGGTCGCCGCGGCCACGAGCCCGTTCACCCCAGCGCCGATCACGATCGCGTCGTAGCTCATCCGCCGCGCTTTCCGAGGATCTCGAGGGCGGCCAGCCGTCCCGATGCGCCCATGATCCCTCCGCCGGGATGGGTTCCCGCGCCGCACTGCCAGTAGCCCTCGATCGGCGTCCGGTAGTCGGCCCACCCGGCGACGGGCCGGAGGAAGAAGAGCTGGTGCAGCGCGAGCTCGCCGGCAAAGATGTTGCCTTCCGTGAGGCCCGTGGTGCGCTCGATGTCCAGCGGCGTGAGCACCTGGCGGCCGAGGATCGCTCCCTTGAGGTTGGGAGCGTAGCGGGTCAGCGTATTCACCACCGCGTCGCCGAAGGCCTCGCGACGCGCGTCGGTCCACCCCCCGGTCAGATTGTGCGGAGCGTACTGAACGAAGATGCTCATGACGTGCTTCCCCGGCGGCGCCATCCCGGGATCGATCATGGAGGGGATGACGATGTCCATATACGGATTGCGGGAGAACTCTCCGTATTTCGCGTCATCGTACGCGCGCTCCAGGTATTCGAGACTGGGGCTGATCGAGAATGCGCCGCGATGCTGGGGTCCGATTCCCGGGAGACAGGTGAAATTCGGCAACTCGGAGAGCGCGAGGTTCACCTTGCCCGACGAGCCCCGGAACTTGAAGCGGCGAATCCCCGCAACGACGTCCTCGGGAAGCTGCGCCGGCTCCACCAGCTCCAGAAAGGTGCGGCGCGGATCGAGCCCGCTCACGACGATCGAGGCGGGGATTTCCTCGCCGCTTTCCAGCGCGACTCCCGTGGCGCGACCGTTCCGCACCAGCACGCGCTCGACCGCCGCGCCGGTGCGGATCTCGACGCCATTGGCCCGCGCCGCCCGCGCGATCGTCTCGCTGATCGCCCCGGTGCCACCCTTCTGGAATCCCCACGCGCGAAACGCGCCGTCGATCTCTCCCATGTAATGATGGAGCAGGACGTACGCGGTGCCGGGCGAGCGGGGACCCAGGAAGGTTCCGATGATGCCGCTGGCGGACTTGGTGGCCTTGAGCGGGTCGAACTCGAACCATTCGTCGAGGTAATCGGCCGAGCTCATCGTCATGAGCTTGTACAGCGCGTGGAACCGCTCAGCGCCAAGGGAGCGGAAGTGTCCCGCGAATTTGAGCATGCCTCGCAGGTCGGACGGTGCCAGCGAGGTCGGATCGGGAGGCACCATGCTCAGGATCGGCCGGACCGCCATCGCCATATGGTGCATCAACCGGCCGAAGAGCGTCGCAGCCTCCGCATCACGCGGCGAGTGGCGCGCCAGCTCCCGGCGGGTCTGATCGGGATCGGCCCAGCTGCCCAGGTAATCGCCGTTGTCGAGCGGAACGACCGTGCTCTCGAGCGGCAGAATCTGCAGCCCGTGGCGGGGGAGCTCGAGCTCCCGAATGATCTCGGGCCGAAGCAGGCTCACGACGTAGGAAAAAACCGAAAACTTGAATCCCGGAAAGATTTCCTCCGTCACCGCCGCGCCGCCGACCAGCGGACGCCGCTCCAGCACGAGGGTCTTCCGCCCCGCGCGCGCGAGGTAGGCGGCGGTGACGAGACCGTTGTGGCCGCCGCCCACGATGATGCAATCGAAACGAGGAGTCATATGAGGCGCTAACGGCTAACGGCTAACGGCTAACGGTAGTGAGCGGTTAGCAGTTGGCGGTTAGCAGTTCGCAGCTTTCCGTTAGCTCCTTTTCCTTTCAGGATTGAAGAACGGCAACTCCACCACGCGCGCCTCGGCCTGAAGCCGCTGGTGCTCGACCGTCACTTCCATGCGGACATTCGTCCCGGGAGCGAAATGCGGAGCCCGGAGATGGGCGAGTGCAAGGTATTGCTTGAGCAGGGGCGACCAGCAGCCGCTCGACGCGTAACCGATCTGCCCGCCATCCCGGTAGACCGGCGCACTGGTCCGCCAGGCGGCCGTCGGCAGCTGGGGCGGGAGGCCGGCCCTGGCATAGAGGCCTTCCAGCGAAACCCAGTCCACCGCCAGGCCCATGAAGCGCCACGCCGGACCGCGGGCGCGCTCGGCCCGGAGCATCGACCGGCCGTTGTAGGGACCCTTCTCCTCGGGAACCGTCCACTCGAGACCCAGCTCGAGCGGAGAGGATTTCTGGGCTTCGATCAGCGCATGATGCGACGAGTGATAGTCCACGTCGAGCATGATCAACCCCGCTTCGATCCGGGCCATGTCGAGCGCCCAGATGCCCGCGGGGGTGATGCCATAGGGAGTGCCGGCCTCGATCAGCGCGTCCCACACGGTCACCGCGCGATCGGCATCGACCCAGATTTCATAGCCGAGATCCCCGGTGTAGCCGGTTCGCGAGACGGTGACCGGCACCCCGCGAATGGTCGTTTCGACCAGGCGGAAGTACCGCAGCGAGGAGCAATCCGCCGGACTGACCTGCTGGAGAATGTCGCGCGAGAGCGGGCCCTGAAGCGCGAGGGCGCCGAGCCGGGAGGAGATCTCTTCGATCTGCACGTCCATCCCCGCCCCGTTCAGCGTGAGCCAGCGCAGATTCGGCTCCGCACTCGTCATCCGATACAGCGCGTCGCCGAGGCGGCTGATGGTGCCGTCGTCAATCACCTTGCCGTGCCGGTCGCACCACGTGGTATACACCACCTGCCCGATCCGGCATTTCGTGATATCGCGGGTGACCATCCGGTCGAGCAGCCGGGAGGCATCGGGACCCGAAATCAGATACTTGTAAAGTGGGGAGACATCCAGAAGTGCGGCGGAGTTCCGGATCGCCGCGTACTCCCGGTCATGGACCAGCTCGTACGCGCTGGCGACCGCGTGCCCCGCCCAGCGCCGCCATGCCTGGCCTTGCACCAGCGGGGCGGTGCGGGAATGAAATGGTGTCGTCTTGAGCACGGTGCCCGATTCTAGTCGGTCGGCCGCGAAGCCGGGAGGGTCGAGCCGGTTTTTTCGGCGTTTCCACGGTGGACAGCGGCCGGCGAACGAACTATCTATTCCCGTAACATGCGCGCGCCTCTGGTGTTTGCGGCTCTGGCCACGGCCCTCATGCTCTGCCCGATCCCGGGCGGAGCGGCCACGGCCCATGCGCAAGAACCCGATCGCTCCCTGGTTCCAATCCCCAGCACTCCCGAAAAACCCTTCGCAGCTCTGTCACGCACCCTGTTGGGCGGCCGGGATTCACTGGTGCGGCTGACCAGGCAACAGGTCGGTCTCAAGTACAAGCTGGGCGCCGTCAAACCCGGCCTGGCATTCGATTGCAGCGGGCTGGTGAAATGGGTGATGGCGGCCTTTGACCTGCATCTGCCCCGCACCGCCGCGGAGCAGGCACGTCTCGGCATCGAGGTACCCAGGGACACGGCACATCTCCTTCCCGGGGACCTGCTCTTCTTCGGCCGCGGGAGACGGGTGACCCATATCGGGATCTACGTCGGCGAGGGCAAGTTCGTCCACGCCGCCAATCGCCGGAAAGGCGTCATCGAGAGCGAGGTCTCGCCGGTCAGCTCCCGGTGGTGGAAGGGGGCGCGACGGGTGATCGTGGACGACAGCCTGGCGGCGCTGGTGCGGACCGGGAGTTAGGTGCTGGGGACTGGGGACTGGGGACTGGGGAAGCTGTTAGCGGTTAGCAGTTAGCAATTAGCAGTTAGCAGTTAGCGGTTAGCGGTTAGCAAAACACCTTACCAGTACTCCCACCGCCCCCGGGTCACCACATACATCGAGAGACAGGCGTTCGTCACCGCATGGGCGAGGATGAGGTCGCCCAGGTTCCTGGTTCGTCGCATCCAGAAATTGTAAAGCAACCCCGCCGCCAGACCGACATCCCACATCGCTCCGTGCTCGCTCGAGAAGAGCAGCGCGGTGAGCACGAAGCTGGCGGTCGTATAGCGCCCCAGCGGAACCTCCCGAAAGTCGTCCATGTGGTCGATCCATCGTGGCAGCCAGCCCCGCCAAAACAGCTCTTCCACGATGGGCACAAGAACCGCCGCCCGGGCAAAGCGGAGTGTCAGGACGAACGCGTCGGTTCGCGCCGCCTCCGGCAGGGTTCCCTCGACCCGTCCGGTAAAACCATTGGAGAACAGCCACGAGCTCCGAAACTCGGGAAGCAGGACATCCGGTGCGATCCATAGGGCGAAGACCCCGATGCCCAGCGCGATGCTGGTGGACCAGTGCCGCACCCGGAGCGAGATGACGTTGCGGGAGAATACCAGCAGGACGAGGGTGACCAGGCCGATCCGAAGCACCGCTTCGGCGCGAAGGCCGAGCGGCAGCCTGGGCCCCACGGCCAGGAGCAGCATGAACGTCGCAAACGGCGCGACGTAGGGGAGCGAGGGATAGCGGTCGACGAGGCGCATGGAAAAAGCTAACTGCTAACGGCTAACGGCTAACTGCTCTTGACAGTTAGCGGTGAGCGGATGGCAGTTAGCAATTAACCGTCAGAAGGTGTACGACACCTTCGTCAGCACAAACCGCCCCAGATTCGGCACCCCGACGAAGGTCGCGTAATGCTTGTTGAACAGGTTCTGCACGTTCAGCGAGAGCAGCATGTTTCTGGCGCCGATCGGGGGCTTCCAGGTCCCCTGAAGATCCAGGACGCCGTAGGAGTCACCCGGGAGCAGGCGGTTCGGGTCATCGGGATCGGGAGGGCTGACATACACTCCGGAATTGACCGGAAATCCCTTCACCGCGCGGAAGCGGGTCTCGGCGCTCCAGCCCTTGGGATCATCCCGCCATCCCAGCGTGATCGAGCCTTTGCTCTTGGAGGCGTTGAGCGCGATGTCGGTCGGCCCATCCACCTCGGTTTTCGAGAAGAAGTCCTTGTTGACGAAGGAATAGCTCCCCGCCAGGGTGAGGTGACTTCCGACGACGAAGTCCATCGCCAGGTCCGCCCCCCACAGGTCGACTGCGCCGAAGTTCCGGTAGGTGAGGAAGATGTCGGGACGCTCGGTCAGCGGCGTGTTGGTCGGCACGACGGTGGCGAGGGGAACGCCGGTGGTCGCGACCGACGTGGCCGCGGAGAGTCCCGCCATGCCGGTCCCGATCTGGGCCGCGGTCGCCGCGGGGTTGGGAACCCCCGCCTGGGTGAAGAGCGCCGTCAGATACGCGATCGTCGTGGTCCGGTCGAGGAAGACCGTGGGTGACTCCACAATCAGCGGTCCCGTGAAATTTCGCTTGTGCTCATACCAGGCGTCGGCGGAAATCTGGAAGCGGCCCCCCACCAGTGCCTTGTATCCGATTTCGAGCTGATGGTTGATCGTCGGCTCGAGCCGGGCGATGTCCCGCACCTGATCCACCGGGTCGGCAATATCGATGAATTGCTGCGTGGTCGGATTGAGGAGCCTCAGCTGAGTCCCCACCTGTGTTGTCGGCGCATTGGTGAGCATCAGCTGGGTGAGCTGGGGTCCCGCCGCGGCGGACACCGCGCTCACCGCCACGCGCCAGAGCAACGCCGCGTTGGCCGGGAGGAGCTGCGGCGTCGCAGGAGGCAGCAACGGCTGAAAGGGGGTTCGCATGCAGAGGCCGCCTCCGGCCCCCCCGGTGCACCCGCCATTGACCCGGAACTGGAATCCGTCCTTGGGCACACCGAGCGCACGAACATCGTAGCGGAGGCCGCCCCCGAGCGGGATTTGCCCGGCGACGATGTCGAGAAACAGGTTGTTGTTGCTGGGAGTCGAGAAGGCCCGGTTGAAGGTGACGCGGAAGGCCTGGTTCTCACTCGGCTTGAAGACCACGGCGGCCCGGGGCGACCAGACGGCCGATTCCAGCCGGCTGTGCTTGTCGAGACGAATCGCGGCGACGACATCGAGCTTGGGGCTCAGCCGCGTGACGGTGTGGAGATACCCGCCCACCTCCTTGATATTGTCATCGCTCTCATTGGATCCGTTGATCGTCCCGCCGGTCCGGGCGTCGGTATAGATGTAGTCGGCGCCGTAGAGCAGCGTGGTCCTTCCCGAGAACAGGTCCAGACCATGCTGGAATTGAGCCGACCAGACCCGGGAGCTGTCCTGGATCGGGCTCCCATCCCGGAGCAGGAAAGTCCGGCCGGCGTTGCTGAAGTTGCCGAACCCCTGGACGAACAGCCGTTTGTGTCTGAACCGGAGCTGGGCCGCCGAATACTTCCAATCCCGCGCCTGCCCGGCGCCGATGCCGGTGTACTCGATCAGGCTCTTGGCATTGGTGAAGCCGTAGCTGCCGATGACCTCGGTATTCAGGTCGGGACGAAAGTCCACCCGGGCCTCGCCGCCATACTGTTCGAGGTTGAAGTCCCGGCACCCGGTCGTCGCGTTGCACTGGCCCGCGGGAATCCCGAGGGCGGGCTTCTGGGTGTCGAGATTGTCGGGCTCCGCCGGATCCCGCTCCTGCCATTCGGTGCCCTTGAGGTAGCTGCCGGACACCTTGAAGGCCAGCTTGGACCCCAGCTTCATCGCGTGCCGGCCGGTGAGCCGCCAGAGACCTTCGGTGCCGTCGAGCGAAGGAAACGTGGGGTTGCTGCACGCCGCATCGTTGCACACCCGTCCGGTGGACCCCGCCCGGATGCCGCCTTCCAGTGTGAGCGTAGTGCCGGTCGAGGTGAAGGGCGAGCGGGTGATGATGTTCAACACTCCGTTTGCGGAGTTGGGGCCATACAATGCCGCGCCGGGGCCCAGCACGAATTCGATCTTTTCGATGTCCTCGTTGGTGGTGGGGAAGAACGTCGCCACGTTCACCCGCAGGGAGGGCACCGCAGCGTAGCGGTAGTCGATCAGGGTGAGGAGCGCGCCGGAAAAGATGTTGTTGAAGCCCCGGGCGACCACGTTGGACTGCACCAGGCCGCCTTGGACGACGTCGGCGCCGGGAATGCTCTTGAGGTGATCGGCGACAGTGAGCGCCGGTCGCTCCTCGATCTCCTGACGGAGCTGCGCGAAGACCGCCGCCGGCGCGTCGGTCTGTTTCTCCTCGACTCTCGAGACCGTGGTGACCGAAACGTCCTCGAGCCGCATCGGGGCCTGGGTTAGTGCCGCGTCGACCGTCACCGACCCGCCGGCCGCCACCGTGGTGTTGGGAAAATCACGGGGAGCGTACCCGACGTTGACCACGCGGAGCGTATAGCTCCCCGGCGTAACTCCGGTGATCCGATAGTTGCCGTCGGAGCCCGTCCTGCTCTGCGCCGCCAGAAGCCCGTTGGCCAGGAGCCTGACCATCGCCCCGGGAAGCGGACCACCGCCCTCGGCGGCAGTCACTCTGCCCGACACGGTGCCGGACTGCGCCCACACAGGAGTGACGGCCAGCAACGCCGCGACGAACGAGATCAGAAACGTCCTCTGAGCGCGCGCCATACGGAGGTACCTCGTGGGGGAAGGAAGAGTCCGGCGACGCTCAATATACGACTTCCGCCGTGAGAAGTGTCAAGGATTCGCACGACGGCGGAGCAAGCTCGCCGTGCAGGTGTGCAAGGTATTCCGCCACAGGCGTCAGTGTACTTTGCAACCTCAGAATTGCGTTGTCTCAGGGTTTTCGGGGAACCAGGCTCTCGTTCGGAGCGCCGGCCACCGGGACCGACTTCGGGAGGAATCCGTATGACCAAATGGACTGCCGTGGCACCGCTCGCGCTCATTGCCGCCCTCGCCTGCGAGAAGGGGCCTGAGGTCGCACAGCGCATCCCGGCCGACTCGGCCCAGTATTACCGAACCCAGGTACAGGAGATGACGACCGTCGCGGCCGCCAAGGACAGCCTGGTGCGGGACCTTGCCGAAACGACCCGGCTTCTTTCCGACATCAACACGGAAATCATGAAGGTCACCTCGACTCGCAAAGCGGTTGAGCCGGTGGTCGGGGGCGAAGGCGTCACGACCAACGATCGCGCCCTCGTGCTGAAGCGGGTTCAGGACCTGACTGCCCGCCTCCGGGCCAATGAGTCCCGTCTGGCCGCGAGCCAGAAGCGTCTGCGGCAGCTGACTTCGCAGTCGGACAGCCTCAAGGGCTTCGTGACCGACCTCCAGGCGACGATCGACGGTCTCAATGCCACCATGGAGAGCCAGCGGACCACCATCGCGACGATGGAGGCCGATCTGACCGGTGCGCGCCAGCAGGTCGCGACCCTTTCCACCGAGAAGGCGGAGCTGACCGACACCGTGTCCGCCATTACCACCCGCGAGAACACGGCCTACTACGTGATCGGCACCCGCAGCGAGCTCAAGGAGCGTGGAATCATCACGGAAGAGGGTGGCACCCGCTTCCTGATCTTTACCCGCACCGGTGAAGTCCTGAAGCCGGCCGCCAATCTCGATCCCGCGGCCTTCACGCAGGTGGATCGCCGGACGGTGACGGAGATCAAGCTTCCGGATCCGAACAAGGAGTACCAGCTGGTCTCCAACCAGAACATCGCGTACAGCAACATTCCGCTCGACGCGAAGAACCGGATCAAGGGCTCGCTCCAGATCACCTCTCCGGAGCGGTTCTGGGGTCAGCACAGGTTCCTGATCCTGGTCGAGCGCTAGC
>Ga0075429_100002193_pt1 | contig 16322 bp, 17 predicted proteins | sample RhiMetdeltSRZDD3_FD_75295 | JGI IMG/M metagenome (GOLD analysis project Ga0075429, IMG submission 75295) | Populus rhizosphere microbial communities from Tennessee, USA - Rhizosphere MetaG P. deltoides SRZDD3 | ecosystem: Host-associated > Plants > Roots > Rhizosphere > Soil | place: USA... | reverse complement strand
GAGATGGAAGCGGAGGAGCTGTTCGACGTCAACTTTGAACAAATCGGGGAAATCGCGTTCTGAGGCGTGGAGCGGAATGGCATTCCGTCTTACCTGAAATAAATTCCCAGATGTGTGCCCACGGGCCGTTCCGTGCCGGGAATGTAATGATCGATCGGCGAATTCAGGATCCTGGGTTTGCCATCCTGGCCGTCGACCACCATGGTGGAGGAACCGCCTCCGTCCAGGCTCATCCCCGCAAACGCTCCCTGATCGATAAGCAGTTGCGCCAGACCAGTAAATGTAACGCCGTCGCTGTAAAACGGCTGGCGTCCATCCACCACCACAAGATAAAGATAACGTCCATTGCGGTTGATGCCCACAGCGGTGCGCGGGTCTAATTCCTGATCATCCAAATCCGGGGCGATCTCGCCTTTGAGGACGATCATCCGGTCGCCAGAAATAGCCGTGTGCACCCGGTTCGGTTTGTTGTTGAACGACAAGACATTTCGACGGCTGATGAACAGAGCAGGTGGGATCCCTTCCGTATCGGCCGTTGTCCAGTAGACTTTCCCATCCGAAGCTGTGAAACCAAAGGGCGCAACCGGATCGCCAACATGGGGATAGTAATCCGCCGGGCTGTGTGACCACCAGGGCGAGAAGCCACCGCCGTTGATCGCGATCTGCAGGCTGAACTCCTCGAGGAATTGGGAGGTCGTACGGGCCTTCAGGGGTGTCGCTCCCTGCGAGTCGGGCGGCGTGACGAGGAACTCAATCCCCTGCGTTTTCGTGTCAATCGTCAACACGTGCGCGATCATCGGGCGCGGAAAGTATCGGACGACCCGGCGGTAGGTCACACCCTCATAAAGCTCCTGTTTCATGAGGATCGGCGCGGGTCGACCGCGATCGTAGAACAGGTACCCGCCGATGCACAGTCCGATCAACACGAGTATGCCGAGGGCGGCTCTCGTCAATATTCTGCTTTTCATGAGAGGAATTCTATAACCTGGAAATTAATAAAAAATAAGGGCAGAACCATATCTACCCTTATTTGTCCTCGTTTACTGCCGCGTCCGGCGGCTTGAGCAGGGTTAGGTAACCAATTCCTGCTCCGCCTTTCGCATGGACTTGAAGGACTCGATCGCGACCTCCAGCATGCCCCTATCCGGTTCGCGGGTGGTCAGGGCTTGCAGGGCAAGGTTCGGCTTGATCATGAACCGTACGAGCGGCGAGTCGAGATGATTGGCGGTCCAGCGGATATATTCGACGGAGATCCCCGCCAGAACGGGAATCAGAAGGACGCGACTGGCGAGCCTCCAAAACATGGAGAGAGGTCCCAGCGCGGTGAAGACCAGGATCGAGATCAACACCAGCGTCAGAATGAAGGCGGTGCCGCAGCGCGGGTGCTCAAGGGAAAACTTTGCCACCGACTCGGGGGTCAGTTCCGCGCCCGCCTCGTAGGCATTGATCGTCTTGTGTTCCGCGCCATGATAGCCAAAAAGACGTTTCACATCCGGCATGAAGCCGATCGCCCAGATATACGCCACAAGCAGGATCAGGCGGACAACGCCTTCCATCAGGTTTGCCAGCCACGGATTCCAACCGAGGTAGCGCTCCCCTAATCCGCCCAGCCCGGCAGGCAGCAGGAAGAATAACCCGATGCCAATCGCCAGCGAAACTCCCAGCGTTAGATAGAGGACGGGACCTTCGAGTTTTTCATCTTCGCCCGTTTGCGTGTTGGCAGAAAGCGTCAGCGCCCGCATTCCCAGCCCAAGTGCATCCCAGAGCAGAATGACTCCGCGCAGAAACGGAACCTTCGTCAGCTTCGACCGATACACCGAGCCGAGATCTTCCTTGTGGATCACGATGTTGCCATCCGGCGCGCGCATCGCAATGGCAAGCGCTTTTTGCCCGCGCATCATTACACCTTCGATGACTGCCTGTCCGCCGTACGTAATAATCTTATCGTCCATAAATCGTTTTTACCTTATAAAATCGTCCCGCCTTTGCGGGACGATGAAGTAACAGTCCTCAATATATCTAACCCAGGTTATATAAGAAGTGAATGAACGCGTCAATGCCCTTGTACCATGTGGGCAGATGCATGTGCTCATTTGGAGAGTGGACGTTGTCACTCGGCAATCCCATACCTACCAGCACCGACTCTACCCCACAGATCTGCTGCAGCATGGCGACCGCCCCGATGGAGCCGCCCTCGCGCCGATAGAACGGACGCGTACCCCAGACGGTTTCCATCGCCTGGTGCATCGCTTTCACGCCGGGGTTGTTCAGGTCCGCGATGGCGAAGGGACTGTGAGTTAGATCCTTTACTTCCCATTTGACGGTCTTTGGGGCGTTCTCGTCCATGAAGCGGATCATTTGCTCTTCCACTTCATCCGGCTGCTGGTCCGCAACAAGGCGGCACGAGATCTTTGCCATCGCTTTGGCGGGGAGCACGGTCTTCGAACCGGGACCCGTCCAGCCGGAGAGCAAGCCGTTCACTTCTAGGGTTGGGCGCGCGCCCGTGCGTTCGGCAGAGGTGTAGCCCTCTTCACCCCACAGCGCCGGGACGCCGGTCTCTTCCAGGTAATGCGAATCGTCGTTCGGCAGGCGGGCAAAGTCTGCACGTTCCTGGTCACTCAGCGTGCGCACGGAATCATAAAACCCCGGCAATGTGATTCGTCCCTTGTCGTCGTGCATTTTAGCGACCAGTTCGGTCAATACCTGGGCGGGGTTGTGCACGGCACCGCCATACAGACCGGAATGCAGATCTGCCTTCGGCCCCCAGACATTGATCTCAAAGTAGGCAAGCCCGCGCAGGCCATAGGTGATCGTCGGCTGGTCGATGCCCATCATGCCTGCATCGGGGTTGAGCGATACATCCGCCTTGAACCTTTCGGCATGTTTCCGCAGGAAGGGTTCCAGGTTTTTGGAACCGATCTCCTCTTCACCTTCCAATAGGAACTTCAAGTTGACGGGCATCTCACCGCTCTTCATCACCGATTCGATCGCGCTGAATGTGGCAAGCACCTGTCCCTTCATGTCGGAGGAGCCTCGTCCAAACAACAGGTCGCCGCGTACCTCGGGCTCGAATGGCCCTGTCTCCCACAGTTCCAGCGGGTCGGCGGGCTGAACATCATAATGCCCGTAGACCAGCACCGTCGGCGCGCCGGGCTTCTTGAGGTACTCGCCGTAGACGACCGGGTGACCACCCTCGGTCGGCATGACTTCCACATTTTCCATGCCCAACCTTTTGAGATGGTCTGCCATCCATTCCGCGGCGCGCTGTACCTCGTCCTTGGACTCCGCGTCGGTGGAGATCGAAGGGATCTTCAACACTTCGATCAACTCATTCAGAAACGTTTCGCGGTTCTGTTTTGCGTAGTCGAGTGCCTTTTGAAGTTCGCTCATGATTCCTCTCTTCTGATTTATGAGGGGACAGCCACAGGTGGCTGCCTCCTATATTTACGGCGAAGTTGTGGGGACTTCTGTCTGTTCGAGGGCGCGGCGGGTCAGCAGATACCAGCTTGAGAACGTGGCCAGGCGATCGCTAGGATCATACAACGGCGCCACCTGCACTCCCTGGACCTGCGAGTCCACGCCATAGGAATAGACCGGTGCAAACAAGGGAAGCGCGGGCAACTCCTTGGAAAAAACTACCTGGAAGTTGCGATAGAGACGTGTGCGCAGTGTGTAATCTGCGGTGACACGCGCCTGCTCGAGATATTCGCTGGCGGCGCGGTTATCCCATTGAGTGTAATTCTGTCCGCCGGTGGCTTCCGCCTGGTGCCAGAACGGATACGGGTCCGGGTCCGGCGTGCGCGCCAGGTTCAGGTCAACCAGCGCTACGTGATATTTGCGCGAAGCCAGAGAATCGGACGCAAGTTTATCATAGGGAACCGCCTGCAGCTGCACGCCAACGCCGATTGCAGCCCATTCGTCCCGGATCGTCTCGGCGATCCGGGTATGGACCTCATCGTCAGGATGCAGCATCGTGAACGAGAGCGCTGTTCCTTCCTTGGCGCGTACGTCCCCACCCTCCGCAGGGATCACATAGCCTTCCGCCTTCAGAATGTTGACCGCTTCATCCGGGTTATATTCAAAGCGCTCCAGGCCATCGTGATATGCCCAGGAACTGGGCAAGATCGGACCATCGGCAATGACGGCCTGTCCCTGTAGAAAAGTGTTGATCAGATAGGGACGATTGATACTAAGCATCAACGCCCGCCTCACTTTGGGATCCTGCAAAAAGGAGACTTCCGGATTATTCAAATTAAACAATACAAAGCTAATCTGCGGCAGGCGGCTGGTATAGACCGAGAGGGTTGGTTCTTCCAGCGCCGTGCCCAACACATCCAAAGTGATCTGGCTAACAGACAGCACATCCCCCTGCTGGTAGGCATCCATGGCGTCGGCCGAAGATTCGTAGTAACGGAATACGACCTGTTCGATAAACGGGGACGCTCCGTAATAGGTCTCGGATACCGTTAAGACCACACCGCTGATCTGACCCTTGTCCACGATCAAATGATCGAATTTATATGGTCCGGTACCGACCGGATTAATATTGAATTCCGCATCGGGCAATTGGTCCGCAGGAATGGACTCGAGCAAATGTTTCGGCAGCACACCAAACGCCAGATAATCCATGAAGGGGACAAAAGGCTCAGGCAGGGTAAACTTGAGCACCTTGTCGCTGAGCTTCTCGACTTCGATTTTTTCCCATAGATCTTTGATATCCTGCGGGTACAACGAACCCGCGCTCTTCATCCGGTCGATCGTGAAGAGCACGTCGTCACTGGTAACCGGTGTCCCGTCATGCCAGACGGCGTTCTGCCGGATCGAAAAATTATAGACAGTGCCATCCTGCGCGACGCCCCAGGCCTCCGCCAGGTCTGCCTTGGGCAGCCCCTGCTCGTCGAATCGAATCAGTCCGGTAAACAGCAAACGATCCACCGAACGGTCGGCAGCGTTGTTCCAATCCAGCAACGGGTTGAGGCGTCCCAGGGAACCGACCAGTCCCTCGGTATAGACGCCGCCCTGTTCAGGTTGGGGGAGAATGGGTCCTGTAATTGTGGGAGATTGCTGGCTCAACAACAATACAGCCACAATTCCCAGGGTCACCAGGACAACCAGTATCTGCCATCGTAATTGTTTCATAGACAAAAAGAAAGGCACGTTCACCCCGCAGACTCAGCCGCGCGGATCAAACGGCCTTTCAGAGACAATCCATTGAATTATGCGACGAGCAATAGCGTTATCACCAGAGCGAAGAAAATAACGCTCAAGACAATAGTGATCCAGAACAACGTGCGCTCAACGCCGCGACGGGCAGTGAAGATACTGCCGGTGTCTGCGCCTGTCAGCCCGCCCAGGCCTGCGCCCTTGCTTTGCAGGATTACGCTCAGGATGAGCAGGACCGAGATTATAATCAGCGCGATATTTAGATAGGTAACCATTTACGATGTGCCTCCTTTACTTAAGCGGAACCATTATACTCGCTGGGAGGAAAAACCGTCAACTTGAGAGTTCGTTTGCTCTTCGCGCCGTCCCCGGCGCTAAACAATTAAACCCGCCAGGAGCCTACAGGGTTGCTTCGCAACACTTGCATGATTCGCAATGAAATGCTGACGCATTTCAAAAATCACATCCAAGTGCAGGTGACTGCGGCTTGCGCTACTATGAGGTTGTATGCACGAAATCGTCGTCAATTTGCATATGCATACGCGCTATTCGGATGGGACCGGTACCCACAAGGATATCGCCGAAGCCGCCATCAAAACCGGGCTGGACGCGGTCATCGTGACGGATCACAACGTGCTCGTCCAGGGCCTGGAGGGCTATTACCGCGTCGGCCGCAGCCCTTCGACTTCGCTCAGGACAGGCCGGGTCCTGCTCCTGGTGGGGCAGGAAGTGCACGACCAGGACCGGGACCCGCAAAAGAACCATCTTCTGGTATTCAATGCCAACCGCGACCTATCAGCCCTCGCGGACGATCCGCAGACCCTCATCAACGGAGTCGCCGAAGCCGGCGGCCTTTCGTTTATTGCCCATCCAGACGACCCGGCAGCGCCTGCCTTCCACGAAACGGACATCTCCTGGGAAGCCTGGGATGTGCATGGCTATACCGGAATCGAGCTCTGGAATGGGTTAAGTGAGCTCAAGACCGTCCTTCATTCAAAACTGCACGGCGCGTTCTACGCATTCTTTCCACAATTCATCGCATACGGCCCGATTCGTGAGACTCTTCAGCGCTGGGATGATTTCCTTGCCGACGGGCGCAGGGTCGTCGCCATCGGCGGCTCGGACGCGCACGCCCTCGACATGCAGATGGGGCCGATCCACCGGGTCATCTTTCCCTACCCGTTTCACTTCCGCACCGTCAATACACATGTATTGATCCCGGAACCCCTGACAGGGGATGTGCCGACCGATAAAAAGATGATCTACGAGGCCCTCGCTGCCGGACACTGTTTCGTCGCGTATGATCTTCCTGCCTCCACGCGCGGCTTCACGTTCAAAGCCAAGGGACTGGAACAATCAGCCATCATGGGCGACGAGATTTCCGCAAAACGCGGTGTGACGCTGCAAGCCCATCTTCTCGCGCCTGCCGAAATCCGTTTGCTCAAGGACGGAAAACTGGTAGGCGCCTGGAGGGATGCACAGGCTTGCGCGTACAGTGCGACGGAGCCGGGCGCCTACCGCGTGGAAGTCTGGCGAAATTATCTTGGACGCAGACGTGGCTGGATCTTCAGCAATCCGATTTATGTAAGATAGTGTTGCTCGAAACGCCCTCCCCGGCGTTCAAATATCCTTTTATGGCCGCTGGAGCGAACTTGCCTTCATTTCTCTACAAACGCGTGATTGTCATCGGTGTGACGAGCTCGGGCAAGTCCACACTTGCAGAAACGCTCGCCAGGCAATTCGAGCTGAACTTCATCGAGCTGGACGCCCTTCACTGGGAACCGGGCTGGCAAGGTGCGGCCCCGGAGGTATTCCGAGCCCGAGTAGATCAGGCCACGCAGGCCGAGAAATGGGTTATCGCGGGGAATTATCACACCGTACGTGATCTGCTCTGGCCCAAGGCGGAAGCCGTTATCTGGCTGGATTATCCGCTGCCGGTCATCTTATGGCAGTTGACGCGCCGCACCTTCAAACGCTGGTGGACCCGGGAATTACTGTGGGGCACAAACCACGAGCGCCTGTGGACACATTTCAAACTCTGGTCCGATGAGTCGCTTTATTACTGGTTGTTTAAAACCTATTGGAGAAGAAAGGGCGAATACCCAATGTTACTAGCCCAGCCGGAGCACCGGCATTTGAAGGTAATCCGGTTTAGCCATCCACAGGAAACAAAGGAGTGGCTGGAGAGACTTTCTTCTTAAATGGAGCACAAAGACATGGATGTCCAATTTAGAAAGCTCAATGAACCGACGGCAGATATCGCAGATTGTTTTAGCAGATGGGAAAATGATCCTGCCCTGATTCCGTTCGCCCGTCCCAACAAGGATAGAGAGGCGCTGGAGGCAAGAGAAGTGGTAACCGTCGACGGGCTGAAAATGCGGCTCGAGCATCATCATATCTACCTGATCTATTTAGACGATCAGCTGGTTGGTGAGATGGATTATCAAATCGACCCCAGGCAGTTGTTCAGGAAAGAACCGGGGACCGCCTGGATCGGCATCGTCATTGGGGAGGAAATCGCCCGGGGTAAAGGGATCGGAAAGCTCGCGCTTCAATTTCTCGAGAACGAGATTAAAGGACAGGGTCTGAACCGAATTGAATTAGGCGTGTTTGAATTCAACACAAATGCCATCAAACTTTATCAGAAGGCAGGCTATAAGGAAATCGCTCGCATTCCAGAGTTTACCTTCTGGCAGGACAAAATGTGGCAGGATATCCGCATGGAAAAATATATCTAGCTGCGACGGCGCCGTTTATCTTTCAGTATTGATCTTGGAGAGTGAATGAACAAGGTGATCGAACGAATTGAAGGGCAGACTGGTGTCCCTGGTCTTGTATCGATCCTGGCAGAGAAGCTTTCGCCCACGGATCTCCAATCACTTCTACTTGAGATCTATCGGGCTCGCAGCCAGCGAACTCAACCTTCCACGGTATTGTCAGATTTCGAGTCAAACCGTTTTGTGCGCCCCTCGGCGGGATCCCCGGTCTCACTTGCAGAGTGGGAACAGGTTGCTTTTTCACATCTTCCAGGCGGATTTGAGCCATTGGCACTTTCGCCGCTTTGTCCTTTTGGCACAAACTCCGCCGTTGCCCCCATCGACCAGAACTGGGCAGTGACCACCTCCCGTAATACCGAAGTGGTTTCCGATTCGACAAATGTGCTTGCTCTCGAATGCGCGCTCCGGCGACGGAAATTCCTGCGCAAGAATTCCAAGTCATCCGAGCTAATCCAGCTTGCAGCCAGCCATAGATTGATGCGGGCGCAGAAATATCAAGATCCAAAGTCGATTGCGCATTTCAGTGCATTCGCGTTATGCAGCGCAGGCAGAGACCAGGGCAATCTGCAGTTCGAGCTTTCGACCCTGGGAGTGCATATCCGTTTTTATCTTGCAGCGCTTCGGGCTTTCCTTGGTCTCGGGGTTCCGCTCCATCTCTCGGTAACGGATTTTGCTGCCAGTCCCCGCGAGAAGTTAATCGAGACTGAACTGCTATCCGTAATTCGAACGGAATTCGATGTTGTGGATTGTGCATTTGACCCCCAAAGAACCAAAGGTAGAGGATATTATATCGATCTCTGTTTTCATATTCATGCCACAAATTCTTTCGGGGAGCGATTGGAGCTCGTCGACGGCGGCAGCGTCGACTGGACGCAAAAGTACCTGAGTAACGCCAAGGAGAGGCTCATCATCAGCGGCATCGGAAGTGAGCGGCTTTGCAATGAGCTTGGAAGAGAACGAAGCGGATAGGTGTCGTGTCAAATCCATTCAGGCATCTCGATCATCGATTAATCCTTGAAACGGCGCTGCGCCAGTTTATCCCCTGGCTGGCAATGGTCGTGCTGGTGTCACTGGCAGGTTATCCCGGAGTGATATGCGTGACTCCGATGGCATGGTTAATCGCTTTACGCGTGGGCAATATCTGTGTGACTCGTTCAACGAGCGCAGAATCCTCGCAGCGCATCCTGGAAGCTGCCCTCGCAGGTGGATTACTTGGCTTGCTCCAGGGAATTTTGTTCCTTGTCTTCATCACTTTTCTGGGACCGATTCAAGCCAGCGAATGGACAAGGACGATCGTACTGGTTGTGATCCAGCTCATTCTGGGCATCCTGGCAGGAGCCGGGCTTTCATTTTTCACCGCCTACCTGAATGAGCAGCGCTGCAAGAGCAACTGATTCTCTGTTGGGACGATCCCGGCGCGGCAGACGTCCGGCATGATTCCCAAAGCTGCTGCCGGACGCCGCCCTTACAAACGAATGTCAACTCACTGTCGATAAAAACTCCCGGAGCTGCCGGACGAAGTCTTCCGGTTGTTCATAACTGGGCACATGTGCGCTCCCCTCGAAAACGACTTTTCGCGCGTTGGGGATTCGGGCAGCCATTTCATCGGCGGCACGCAGCACTTCCGGATGATCGAGTGACCCGGCGATGATCAGTGTTGGACAGTGCACCTCTTCCAGCCGAGTCACGGCGGGTGGATCGAGCGGATTCAATGGATGCGTGTCAGCCAGAAAAAATGTGCCCTGGGTGACCGGAATGCGATTCATCTCCAACGCTTTTGCCCGCAATTCCGGATCGACCTGTTCCGGCTCCCGCTGTTCCCCATCCAGCCAGATACGGATTTGAAGCTCACTCGCCTGGTCCACATCGCGGCGCTGCATTGCATCGATCATTTCGGGCATGTAACGAGGTGGCTCACCCTTTAATTCAAAGCCGCTGGGAGTCCCGTCGACAAGGGTCAAGGAAGCCACTTGTCCCGGGTGCTCAAGCGCCAGATCGAGCACAAGCTCACCTCCGTAGGAGCAGCCGACCATATGAGCGCGCGGGATGTCGAGATGTTTTAAGAGCTGCTCCAGGTCAGCCCGGCGCGAGAGGGGTCCGTGTACGGGACTGGATTTGCCATAACCGCGCATATCATAGCGGATCACGCGGAACCGCCGGGCGAGGGGCTCCCAAATCGCATCGAACATCCGGTTATCCAGAAATGCGGCATGTGACAGGATAAGTGGAACCCCATCACCAGCAATCTCGTAATAGATCTGCCCGTCTCCCAGATCCAGATACCCACGATTTGTATTCGTCATTTGATCTATCCTTTCGTTCTCTGATATATTCCAATGATACAGGTCTTGAGTGACATCCTTTGTCACTCAAGAAAGGCGACAAATAAAATGCGGGCAGACCGATTGCTGACACTCATTCTGTTGCTGCAAACTCGCGGCAAAATGACAGCTAAAGAGCTGGCGGAAGAACTGGGGGTCTCTCGCCGGACGATCCTTCGCGATATCAATGCACTATCACTTTCAGGAATTCCTGTTTATAGCGAAGGCGGGCACGGAGGTGGGATTGCATTGATCGAGGAGTATCGTACTTCTTTGACCGGGTTGAATAAATCGGAGGTGCAGACTCTCTTTCTTGCCAGCAATAATCAGGCGTTGCGGGATCTTGGATTGGGCGACGCCTCAGAGAACCTGTTGATGAAATTGCTGGCGGCGCTGCCGAAAATGCACCATTCCACCGCCGATCACATCCGCCAGCGCCTGTTGATCGATCCCACCTGGTGGTGGCATGACAATACCACCTCCCCATTCTGGGAGGAGCTGCAGCGTGCCGTTTATGAGGACCGGCTGATCGAAACGACCTATGAAAATTACGATGGAGATATCGCAGAACGAGTTTTGGCGCCCTATAGCCTGATCTGTAAATCCAGTCTCTGGTACTTACTGGCGGAACGCGAGCAGGAGCTGCGAACATACCGTGTTACGCGGTTTCATTCGGTTCGAGTGCTGGATCAGTCCTTTGCGCGCCGCCCCGATTTTGACCTGCCGTCATACTGGCAGGGACATGTAAAGAGCTTTGAAGATACGTTCGGTACGTATCGCTGCACGCTGCGAATCCACCCCCAGCGTGAAACCTTTGTCAAATGGCTGATGCCCGGACGATGGCAACTTATTACCGGCGCCGATGACGAGGGGTGGATCACACTGTCCTTTGTGATGGACACGGACATACTGGCGAAAATGCTGGTTTTCGGCCTGACCGGATTTGTAGAAGTGATCGACCCGCCTGCGTTGAAAGACTCCGTCTTAGCGCAGGCCCGCGCTGTCATACAGGATCTGGAACGGTAAAGTAAATTCCCGTCTCTGTTCAAAGCCCTGCTACTACAGCCTTGCCGACATTCCACTTTCGAAAATGACTGTGATACTTCTCCCGGTTTCGCGAATAACATAGCAGGATGAGCACATTCGAAAAAGCCAAGCTAACGGACTCAGCTTCAGCCGCAGAAATTGACTGGGCAGCCATCTATGAAGAACTGCTGCCCAGGGTCTATCACTACTTCTGCCTCCGCATGGGAGACCGTCTGGAGGCGGAGGATCTGACTGCCGCCACATTTGAGCGTGCCTGGCGCGATCGTGAGCGATACCGAAAAGACCTCGGTACCTTCACCAACTGGCTGTTTGGAATCGCACATCACGTAGCGATCCGTCACTTTCGTCAGAGCAAGCCGGTGGAGGACATCGATAGGTCACTTACGGAACCGGTCGACCGTCCCACCGAAGAGATCGCAACACGCCAGGAAGAGTTTGAAAGACTGGCGTCCATGCTGACTTCTTTCCGAGAACGTGAGCGGGAAATATTCTCCCTGAAATATGGTGCGCAATTCACAAACCGCTCAATCGCAAGGATGATAGGGATCACGGAGAGTAATGTCGGCACGATCCTGCATCGCATCGTCAGCCGTTTGAAGGAACAATGGGAGCATGAAAATGAACGATGATTTCATCTACAAGGCTCTGCCCAAAGTCCGCAGGGACTTTGCGCAATCCCTGTATACAAAAATTTCAATGGATACAAATCACCATTCAAAAGCACAAATACACCCTATGCAAAGAATCTCTCGGAGGCTGCAAGTCGCGCTGATTCTCCTTGGCGTACTCATCCTGGTCGCCTGGTCCCAGATAAGATTATGGATCCGGTATGTTCCAATTGGGGATTTCTGGCTTGTGGAGTTTAGCAACCCACAGCCTGGAATAGAAGTTCAAACAGCACAGCCGATACCTACTCCAGGCAGCCTTCCTACAATGATTGTAGATGGCGAGATATTGATGTTACGCCCCAGATATGACTATCTCGCGCCAGATTGGATACCAGACGGGTTTTCGCCAACTCAGCTCCCTGATTCAGGATCTGCTTATGAAGACATCATTGGAATGTGGAGCAACAATGAACAAGAAACAATTCGGCTCTTTGTAGTTCCCAAAACAGGAGGAGCGCGTCCCTATGCACTGCCAGGAATGTATGAGGAAATAGATATTAATGGTCAGCCTGCCATCCTGATTTTTGGACGGCTGGCTCCGAATTCATCTGAAAATCCGCAGGCGCAACGTGAGTGGGACGAAACGCTTGGCCTCCAGTTGTCTTGGAGCATAAAGGATTCGCTCTATACCCTTGAGACAGTAGGAACCTACGTCTCAGCCAATGATTTGATCCGAATGGCTGAGTCAATGAAAATAGTTTCTGGTCCTGAAGGGGTGCTGCCCCCCGAATAAGCATTAGTACAGGATGTCAGTATTTTCTCAATCCAATCACCAGGCGCGTTAGTCCTAAAGCGGCGAGTAACACCAATCCGACTGCCACCTCAAACGCCAGCCGCTCAACGCGAATGACCACACTGAGGATCGCCAGCCCAAATCCCAGCGCAGCGACGATGCCTACACGCTCTAGATGGAGGCGCTCCAGGCTGCGGGTATCGTCCATAGGCGAGGCATAGCTCAAGCGCCGCGCGAAGTCCGAGAGGTCCCAGCCGAGCAAGCCGCCCAGCGCCCCCAGCAGCATCCAGACGGTTGAAAATTCCCGCCACACGCCATAGGCCGCTCCAAAAACGATCAGCAGAAGAGCGATGGAGGAGAACCAGTACCACTTGCGAAAATGGGTAACGAGCCAGATCGCCGCCAGCAGCAAAAACCAAAGCGAGTATGTGAAGGCTCCCGCCTGCGAGTACCCAATGGCAAGCGAAATGGTCCCCAGGAGAATGCTCAACACGAATGCGATGATTGTCATGATTGTATTTTAAGCCACGGAGAGACAGAGTCTCAGAGATCTTAATAAATTTTCTCTCGGCCTAGCCCTTATCTCCCAACCGCGCGCAGCCAGAATGGCGTTCGCCCGAGCCTGCGCCGGACGAAGTGATCGAATGGCTCGGCAACATCCCAGTCCAGTACATGGATTCCGGCACGTCCCATCTTTTGCAGAAGAAGCGTACGTTCCATACGAATCACGCGGCTCGCGAGTTGAACGAGTTCGTTCGTGGGCAGATAGGACAGCTCAAATTTGACCGGGTTCGGGCTGATCACCATCACTTCATAGCCCTGGGCACGTAAATGCAGAAGGGTTGGAAAATCATCCTCCAATAATGGCGAGACCAGAATGATCTGCGACTCCGCCGGAAATAAGCGCGTGGGGATATGTTCAAGATCGGAAAATACCTGGCTCTCACCGGTTTTCGCATTCGCCAGGGCGTGCAGGATCCGTTCGCGTTGTATCTTTCCGTAGCCAGGAAGCGTCCAGGCGAGGTACGTGGCGTACACCAGCAGTCCCACCCGGTTGCCCTGGGTCAACAACGCATCGGCAAGCGAGGCCGCGGCTTGCACGGAATATTCAAACAGTGAGTGACGGCCCGCGAACTCGTTCGTCCGCAACCGGCCATCGAGTACGATCGCCACGTCCGCCACACGTTCCTGTTGAAATTCATTGGCGTACAGCTTATCCAGGTAGCGGGCGCTGGCACGCCAATTGATGGAGCTCGGCGCGTCACCCGGTTGATACTCGCGCACGCCGAAGAATTCCGTCCCTGTGCCGCCAGCCCGAGCCGGGATCGATCCAGCGTAGACACGCGTACGCCGCGGGCGGATCGCAACCGGGCGGATGCGTGTCACCGGGGGAAGGATGAACAACCGCCCCTTCGCCTCTACCCGTGCGATGGAAGTGCTGACCGCGATATGATCACTGACCCTGACATCGAGAGACTCGAACACATAGCCGCCGCGCGGACCGGAAGCGGTATACGTAAAGGCATACGACTCCCCTTTTTTAAGCGCCAGCAAATGACGGCTGAATCCGGAGTTGAGGACCAAGCCTTCAGGCATCGGATCATCAAGTAGAACCTCTTCCAGGCTCGCGCCATGATTGGTCACCGTCACCGTTACATCGACATTGGCATTGGGGGAGACGCGTTCAGCGCTCAAGTGCCGCGTCGCTGCGAGTTTTATAGTTTCCGGCGCCTGTAAATAGCCGATCAGCAAATAGGTGACGAGCGGCAGCGCCAACGCGATGAACTCCCCCTGCACAGTCAGCATGCCTGCCAGGAGAAGCGCATACGTGAGAAGGCTCAGAAGAAGTGAACGGGACATTGCATCTCACACGAGCGGAGCGAACAGGTGCCAGCGCCGCGTATCTGTCGATTTGAAGACGATCCGGTTCGGCTCACACCTGTCCTGGCGTACGGTGCCAGGGGGTGTGCGCCAGGTGCAGGTGTCGGGAGCGCGAGGATTACTTCACCACCGGCACGGGCGTTTTTTCAAGTACATCTTTAACCACATCATCGGTGACCTGACGGGACATCCAGAATTCAGGCTGAAGGATCACGCGATGACCCAGCACCGGGATCGCGTAGCGCTTGATATCGTCGGGTGTGATGAAATCGCGGTTCTCGATGGCGGCATTGGCACGCGAGATTTTGAGGAATGCCAGCGATCCGCGCGGACTCGCCCCCACCGAGGCGCGCCGGTCTGTACGCGTGGCATGGACCAGGAGCGCAATGTAATTTTCAAGGTCAGCATTCACATGGATAGTTTCCACTGCCTCGCGCATCTCCAGCACTTGTCTGGACTCGGTCACTTCACGCAAGGCAACCTCATCCTGTCGTCGTTCGCGGCGGCGGCGCAGGATCAATTTCTCCTCTTCCAGGCTGGGATAGCCAACCGTAAGCTTGAGCATGAAGCGGTCAAGCTGCGCTTCAGGCAGCGGGAACGTCCCCTCGTATTCGATCGGGTTTTGCGTGGCGAGTACCAGGAATGGAGACGGCAGCGGCAACGATTCCCCTTCAATCGTCACCTGCCCCTCCTGCATCGCTTCCAGCAGCGCGGACTGGGTTTTCGGGGAGGCGCGGTTGATCTCATCTGCCAGGACGATGTTCGCAAAGACCGGACCTTTACGGAGCTCGAACTCGTTCTTCGTACGGTTGAAGATATACCCGCCAGTGATATCGCCCGGCAGAAGATCCGGTGTGAACTGGATGCGCTTGAACTCCAGCCCCAGCACCGCGGCAAAACTACGCGCGACGAGCGTCTTGCCAAGACCCGGAAAATCCTCGAGAAGGATATGTCCACCTGCCAGCATGGATGCCATCATCATCTCGAGCAGGGCGCGTTTTCCAACCACCGCCCGTTCCACCTCCGCGATGACCTGCTTACTCAGCGATGAAACCTGGGAAATATCCATTAAGATTTACTCCAATGAGAAAATATCCAGAGAGGCATTGAGCTGAGATGATCCCTCAAGGCTCAAACTCTGTGGCTAGAAACCATCTTCCACGTGTGATTCGAGAAATTCGACCGCCTCCAGGACGTTCAGATCAAGAGGCGTTTTTTGCGGGGTCGCGAAGGGACGCCTGGCTTGGGGAAAATCGGCAAACGACCCGTGCAATCCGGTCTCCAGATAATTTTGCAGTTGCGCAGGAGGCGCCCAGTCCGGTGCCCGTAAGGGGGCAAAGACCGAGCGCGGTCTGCCGCTTTCCCGCTGAAGCAGGATCCGGTACGCGAGCTTGCCCAGCCTGTTGGCGACCAGCCATCGAAAGTAGATTCCCTCATCCGCTCTGCGCATCGATAGGGCAAAGTTCTCCACCGGTCCCTGCGCAGGCTTGGATTTGGGACGCTCGCGGCCACGATATCGAGATTCTGGCACCAGGCTGAAGGCAAGTAGCAAGAGCACCATCCCAATCAGGACCCACCACCAGATTCCCTGCGAAAGCGACCGGTACAGCAGACCCACGTACCATGCGATGTAGGCAAGCGGGACCACGATCGTTTCATAAATTGCTTCCCGCAAAGGGAAAGCCAGAAGCGCTGCTACGAGAAGTGCACCCGCCAGGATGAGACGCCGCCG
>Ga0075429_100002190_pt1 | contig 16328 bp, 33 predicted proteins | sample RhiMetdeltSRZDD3_FD_75295 | JGI IMG/M metagenome (GOLD analysis project Ga0075429, IMG submission 75295) | Populus rhizosphere microbial communities from Tennessee, USA - Rhizosphere MetaG P. deltoides SRZDD3 | ecosystem: Host-associated > Plants > Roots > Rhizosphere > Soil | place: USA... | reverse complement strand
GCGTCACCGGACGTCGTGGGCGCGTACTCGGCGCCAGCGAGGATCTCCGCCGGAGCGATGATCTGATTCGGGTCGTGTTGCATAGACGGCTGTCATGCCCCCGAGGGTGGGAAAATGTCGAACCCGGACGAGTAGGCCTCGTTGGCCTCGAACTCTTCTTGGGGCTCGGCGTCCGCCAGGGTGACCTCGTCGGGGATGAGCGCGAGGATCTGCTTGCGGATGCGATCGGCGGCGTAAATTTGGCCTGCGGAGTGGTCGACGTTCTTCGCTGTCCCGGTGCGAATGTCCTCGAGCGCCCCGCCTTCCACCGTCTGGATCGCCGCGAGGACGAGCTGGAAGCCCGGGTGCTTGATGAGGTCGAGGATCGCAGACGTCGTGTACGCCTGGGCGTCGGCGGTGCGGTTCTCGGCGACGAGACTCTGAATGTACTCGAGGGCGGGGAGCGGGCGGTATTTCATTAGAAGGAGGGGACCTGGCTCGGGTCGATGTCCTGAGATTGGGCAGCCGCGTTCATGACCATCTGGACGGCGGCGGCTTCTTCGGGTGAGCGCACCACGCGCTTCGCCAAGTGACGGTCGGTGAGCTGGAAGTAGTTCTTCCAGAGCTCGCTCTTGTTGAGGACCCCGCTCTGGTCTTGGAGGCCGAGGGAGAGCGCCTCGCGGGCGCGGCTGAGCGCAAGAGCCTTGTTCGTGTTCGCGGGCGTGCCGGACGGTTCGATATCGTAGTCGTAGTCGATCTCGTACTTCTTCGCCGTCCGCGGGACGTCCTCACCGGTCACCCTGTACATGACGTCCTCGGGGCCGAACTCCTGCCAGAGCTTCCAGAGCTTCTTCGTCGTGCGCGCGAAGGACGCCCGGAAGAGCTTAGCGTCCTGCGTGAAGACGCTCGAGACCTGGGCGTTGATCGCCTCGACCTCCGTTGCGGTCCGGCGCTCGTTTGACTGGAGGTTGACGACGGACGAGTCGAAGACGCCCACGTACTGCTCGGCGAGCTGCTTCGTGAAATTCTCCTCCTGTAGAAACTGGAAAAGAGGAGTAATGTCCATCTGAACCGGCTGGAAGTCGTCCGGTGACTGGACGGGGATGAAGGAGCCGGGGCGGAAGCGGATGTTGCGGTTGATCTGCCCCGTGACGCTCCGGACCTTGAACATCGGAGCGAGGAGGATCTGGATTGCGTCCAGACGAGCGTTGTGGAGACGGTTGACTTGCTTCTGGAAAGTCGAGAGAAGTTCAGCTATCCCGCGACTCGAGTACGGGCGGTCGTCGTTGTGCTCGAACTCGTAGAGGGTGACGGGCCACTCTTCGAAGGGGAAGGGGTAGGCGACGAGCGACATGGGCGTCGCGGTGGCCGGGTGATACCAGAGGACCGTCTTCTCGAGGATCTTGTCGCCGTTGATGTCCAGCTTGCTGTAGACCTTCCAGAACACCTCGGTTCCAGGCTCGTCGTGGGAGTTCCGGGTCTCGATCCCCTCGATCGTGTCGAGGCGCTGGATGATCGCCGAGCGGCTGCCACCTTGGCGGGAGTCGAAGGGGTTTTCCTCGAACTCCTCCCCTTGACGCTGGGGACGCATGCGGTCGAGGACGACCTGGGCGGGCTGAGCGAGGAACACCCCGTCCCGGACCATGACGCGGATGTCGTCCTCGTGGAGGCGGTAGGCGATCGCGACGAAGTCGGCCTTCTCGGGGTCGGTTGTGCGGGTCGGGACGATGACGTCGAGGGGTGAGATCGCCTGCCAGGCGACTTTGTCCCGCGCGACGCAGTGGTAGAAGATCTGAATGTACTTCGCTCCGTTGAGGAGCATCTGGGTCGCGGCGTCGAGCTGGCGGTCCTCCTCGACGGTGACCGGCGCCGGGTTCGGGTCCTGATCGACGTTGCCGAACTCGTATTCCATCTGGAGCGTCATACGGACGAACTCGTCCGGCTGGAGGAAGGGCTGCTGTTCGCCCCCCTGCTGGGCGGCCTGCGCGTTGGCTTGCTCGATCTGGGAGTTCACCTCGTTGAGCGCGGCTTCGATCCCGCCCGGGAAGAGGCTGTCGGCTCGCACCACTCGGCACTTCCGCTCGATGTGGTAGTCCCAGCCCTCGTGCGTATACGCCAGGCCGTGGAGGGCGACGAGGTCGGCGAGCTTGAAGATCGTCCGCTCGACGCCCTCGATTTGGTTGAACTCCCAGTGCCAGAAGTCCTGCGTGACGCGGGACGCCTCGACCTGCTCGGCTTGCTTCGCGAAGAAGAACGCCACGGGCTCGCTGTCGAGAATCAGAGAGACGATCCCGGGCTTCCACCGACGGATGACGGCGTCCGTCACCGGCCAGTTGTCATTGTTCGCGCCGACCCAGGGGATCACCTTCGGCTGGCGGATTCCCCGTCTCTGCTCGATCAACAGACGCTGCTTCGTGAGCCAGTTGTTGCGGTCCTGCTCGGCCCCCTGGATGCGGTAGTGGAGCTTCTTGATGTCATCCTCGAGATCCTTGTTGATCGGGATGTCGGGGGTCGCGGTGAGGCCGACAGGGTTCTCGCGCTTAATCATGTTCTAAGGGGGAAAGGGCCCTTCCAGGGAAGAAGCTGGGGTTCTTGGACGATGGCGAGGGTGGAGGCGTCGATCTTGCCGCAACGCTTGTAGTCCGCCCAGCAGCGCTCGCGATCCCGCTCGCAAAGGTACCCGTAGTCGAGGAGCGGGGCCGCCAGGTCAACAACTCTCTTGCCCGTGTCATGAATTCGGGCAGGAGCATGAATAGTACGATCCAGAGGATAACGATCCCCATCCAGGCGGCGGAAAAAGAAAACTGAGCGATGCGTAGGTATGTGCGTCGTAAAGTGCTCATCGTCGCCCCAGAAGAAGAGCTTCGTCGCGTAGATCAGGTCGTAGTCGCGGTAGAGGAGCGCCTGTGCTTCACTCACGCTCGCGAGAACGTGATCGTCGTCCCAGAGGACGCCGTAGGTTGTCGGAGGGGCTTGCTCGAGCTGCCACTGACGGAGTTCCATGAAGCGCTCTTTGCGCTCGAGAGGAGAGAAGGGTGCGTCGAAGACGTCAATGGATACGAGCGCAGTGGGGACAAGAGCAGCTACCTCAGCGAGGACGGCGCTGTTCGGTTTGTTCAGGCACAGCTGCCAGCGGACCGGGATCTGAAGTTCCTTGAGCTGGCGGAAGATCGGCTGGATGAAGCGGTCCCTCTCGTGAAGGATCGTCAACACTGCCAACGACGGCGTGGTAGGATTCGAGGCGGCGGCGGAGGATGTCACGGAACCTTTCTGGGCTCAGGCGAACCCAAGTCATGATGAACGAGTCGTGCTTGCGCTGCATGTCTCCCATGCAGACGCCGGCGATGCGGGTGTTCTCGTGGTCGTGGAGGTGGCGGCTCCAGAAGAGGTGATCCCCGACGGTCATGTGGACGCCGTAGTGATCGGGCAGGCCGTCCTGATAGTCGAGGTAGCGGACGCCCCGGCCGGGGTGATCTTCGGGGAGGAAATGCTCGAGACCGTTAGCTGGGTCGTTGCACTCGCCCCACGCTTCGAGGTGGAGCTTCCGGACGTATTGCTTGTCGACGAGGATGTACCACGCGCCCGGGACGCTGTGCCCCCTCAGCTTGCGGGTGTCGGGATTCCTCGTAACATACCTGGCAACTAAGACCGGGCGGTCGGCACTGAGCATGCCTATGGGGAGCCAGGACCGCAGGTCGGGGAGAAAGTCGTGCTCGGTGATAAGGGCGTAGCGCTCGGGGCGCTTGAGCTCAGCTTCCCACATCTTCGCCAGGCAGGACGCATGGGACATGCCGGTCGTGTTGGCGAACCAGTGGATACGCGCCTTGGTCGAGGCGTACTCGGCGATCGTGTCCCAGAGGAAGCGGAGACGCTCGTGGCGTCGCCCCTCGAAGACACGGATCAGATTTACGTTGACGATCTCACGCACTGAAGCGTTTCACCTGCGTAGGTACTGGGGCGGGTTTTCCCGAAGAACCTGCTCCCAGATCGCTGCCGTAGCCAGGCCCGGGAGCAGTTCGCGCAATAGGCTCGCTGTCAGGGGCGTTGACGGCAGTGGCGGGACGGGGAGCGGGAAACGACGTTCCCGTGGAGGGGAGGTCGGCGTAGTCTTTGGCGTATGAACCAACTGGAGACGAAGGCATGTCATTTCACTTCCGCGGCGGGGGTTTTGCGGACCTTGGAGATCGCTTTCTTGCCGGCTTTCTTGGCGAGGCTGCCAGCTTCGCGCGCGAAGAAGCCGGTCGCAGTGAGCCCGGCGAGGACCGCGACGCCGGTGGGAGAGAAGAGAAGCGTCGGGTCCTTCGCGACGACTTTCACCGACTCGACGAGGGCGTCGGCGAGGTTCTTGGACGTCTCCTGCGCCTGCTGCGCGGAGCAGCTGAGGGTGCAGAGGAGGGGAAGAAGCCACAGGAATCTCATAGAAGCCTCGTGATGAAACTCTCATCCTCGTAGTTCTCGCGCTCCCAGTCGCGATCACTGAGGGGTTGGCTGGCGTTGGGCTGGGAGAAGTCGATCTCGGTTGCGGGAATGTTGAAGAGGACGGTGTAGCGGACGGCGTCGATGAAGTCCTTGAACTCCTCGGACGGCTTCTCGGCGGTCTTCGTGGGGTCGGTGTTGAGCTTGAGCCCGTAGTTCTCCATGGCGCGAATCAAGTTCGGGCAACAGTCGTGGATCAAGATCCGCGGCGTGTTCGTCGGGCCGATCGGGAAGTCGGGGGAGAAGCGGAGCATCTCGACGATCTTCTGCTCGCCGATCTCGGTCAGGTGGATTCCCTCGATCCGCGTGTCGTAGTGGAGGCCGAATTCCTCCATCTGCTCAGCCCAGGCGGTTTGCTTCTCGCCGTGGACGCCGTGCTGCGCCTTGCCGAACCGAGGGTCAACAATGCGGACCTGCGCTGGGAAGCCCCCTTCGATCGAGCGGAAGAGGTCGGCGTACCCGGACGGCGTCCGGCCGCCGGTCGTCATCTTCGTGAAGTCCCCCTGCGGCCACTCCCGATAGAAGTGATAGACGCCCCAAGGGGAGAGACGCCACCAAACTACGGCAGCAGGGCGCGCGTGATGGGGATCAACCGTCTGGCCAGATAGCCAATCACGAGGCAGGCTCTGAGCCGGTATGACGTGAGCCCGCCGATCGAAGTTGTGGATGATCCGGTTGCCGAGGGCTTCCCAATCTCCGTAGAGACGGGCGCGCTTCTCGGCGTCGCTGCATGTGAGTTTGTCGGCGAACTGGCGTCGGGCTTCGGCAGCAAAGTACGGGTTGTCTTCTTGGAAGACCTGAATGCCGAGGGTGTCGTCCTCGGCCTTCGCGACGATGTCGGTGTAGAGCCAGGCGGCGGTGGCTTTGAGGGGCGTGAGGGTGAACCAGATATGCCCCTGGTCCATGGAGAGTCCACGCCACAGGCCGTTGTAGACGCCCGCTTGGGACGGCTCGTCGAGCCAAGCCCACTGTAGGCGGCTACCCTCCCAGCTCAGATCCTCCTGCAACGCCGACGCGAGAATGAACTCGCTCCCGTTGGGGAGGACGACCTGGATCACGACGCTCTGGGCGCCGCGCAGCGCCTTGAAATTCCTGTTGTTCCTGACCGTCGGGGGGAGGACATCCTCGAGAATCGGCCAAATCGTCTCGCCGATACCCTGAAGCAGCTTCTGGCCCGTGACGATCATGCCCTTGTTCGGGACGCTGATCGGGACGCCGGCCCCCGTTCGGACCCAGTACTTGGGGTCGACTCGCTCGCGGGGAGGGAGATCACCGTCCGGCGTGAGCGTTAGGCCAGGAACCTCCCAGAAGCGATACCCATACGCGTGAGCAAGGGCCTCGTAGCAGCCCATCCAGCTCTTGCCGGACTTGTTGCCGCCGTTGATCACCGTCCGGCGCTTCGACCAGTGACGGCCGTGGAGGAGCTTAGCCTTCTCGTGCGGGCGATAGAAGAGGAGCGGAGCTGCCCGTTGCCTGCTCAGCGTCTCGTCCGAGAGGCTGAGGAAGTCCAGGAGCTGCGCTCGCGTCAATGACCCGGGTGAACTCGGCGAGACGGGCGGCGGCGATTCGCTTGAGGTCGTCGTCGGGCATGGAGCTGTAGTTGACTTGGGTGACGTTGAGGGTGCCGACGTTGCGGGAAAGCTTATCAAATCGCTCGTAGCAGAGTCGGATGGCCGGGATCGAGCCGCTCGCCGCCGCGCGGTAGAGCGCCGCGTCGATGAGGCCGAGGCGGTTCTGGATTTGCGCGGCGATTTGGCGGGAGATCCAGGCGACGGCGACGGGGTCGGCGATGACTCGCCTGACGGAGACGGCTGTGATTCCGGCGTGTTCGGCGATGTCCTTGATGGATCCGACACTGTTGAGGAGGGCCTCAGCGACCCTTATCTCCGCTGTTCCCGGGATGAACGCCTGGACTTCGCGCTCGTCGACGGCGGTTGCTCGCTTCCACGCCTCGACGAGGGGCGGCGTCCACGTCCGGACGCTGGGGAGGAGCTTTTCTCGACCCGGCGGCGGCAATTTCCGCGCGGACGTTCCGCTGGCGGACGACTCCTTTGTGGAGCCAGAGGTCGAGGCATCGGTTGTAATATGGGGTGAACGCAAGGATGAAAATGCCTTCGATTCGGACGCGCTCGAATGGGTCGTCTATAGGCGTCCAGATGGCACGGTGGAAGTCCTTAGCTTCCCGCTCGGGGAGGTCCCGGAAGTAAAACGCCCCCGTATCGCTCTGGCGATCTCGGATATCCTTGACCCCCCGATGCTCGTCCAGCCGACGGAGAATGTCGACGGCGTGGCCGATGTACAAAGGCTTCCCGGAAAGGTCCAGGAGGAAGTAGACGCCGGCGTGAATCCGACCGTCGAGCAGCTCAGCTTCTGGGCGAAACGCCGTTGGTTGGGGAAGGGCTGCTATCTCGGGCCAGGTTGACAAGGCGTCATCTTGTGGTACAATGAGAATCCGTCTACTATATTGTCGGATGTTGGCCTCTGATCGAGAGAAAAATGGCAAAAAGACCCAAAACCGTAAAAGTCCGCCTCGACGCCCTGAACCCCAGGCGGGTCCGGGGGCGGCATAAAACCCTGAAAGAAGACCTACTTACACTCCCTCAGCGCGCAAAAGCTGACCGGTTCTTGCGGGCGTTACGCAAGGCCCTCGACGCGGGGGCGACCCTCGCCGAGCTTAGCGACGCCACGGGAATCCCCGAAGAGACCCTCAACGACTGGAGCCTCGACCGATGAACATTTCGTCATTTTGCTGGAAGTTCGAGAGACGTTCGGCCCAGAAGATCGACTTGGTCCTCCACTGCGCCCCCGGAATGGCTCGGCTTCTCGCCAAGGCCCTCCCCGCTGAGTGGGGTTTCAAGACGCGGGGGAAAGCTAAGGTGCGTTCCTGCCGGCCGGAGGGGGTTCGCGGAGCGCTCCTGGCCTTGGAGCCGAGCGACGCGGAGCTCCGGGCGCTCCTGGACGAGTATGTACTGCGCTGTGCGGGGCTTATGAAGGGCGTCCGGCCGCCTGAGGAAGCGAGAAATGCCCTCCGCGCAATCGTCTGGAGCCTCGCGACGTACGGGGCGGCTCAGCCCTGATTAATGGCGGGGCGTATACGCGTGCATTCTATAAGAATAATTTCTCCCGGGCCCCCGCCTCCACCCCTCTTAAATCTTTCCTTCCCTTACCTTTACGGCACGACACTTGCAGCGAGCGCGCATGGCATGACAGTTGCTGCGAGGGGAGGCGAGGCGAGGTAAGGCACGGGAATTGCAGGGGAGATACGTAAATTTTACGATAAGAGAACGGCGGTATGTGACAAGGATTGTCAGCACCGACAAAATGTGTCACGACACGCTGCGTCATATTTCAGCTCGATGCGTCTCCTACGCGATCGTGGCGCGAAACAGCGCTGGCATCGATCTTGCTGTTACGTTTAGCGAGGTGCAACAATGAGAACGAAGCTAATCGTCGCAGCAATCCTTCTCAGCGGTGTCTACGGTATCTTGACGGCTCTTGCGGTAAGCTTCGGTCTCTAAGAAAGGAACGCCATGCTCATCGAATACGATCTTCTCCGAAACATCTTCCTCTGCACCTTTATCATAGTGGGCGTGGTCGGGCATGTGGTACACTGTTGGAAAGGAAACTATCCATGGTAACAGCAATCATTCTCCTCGGCGTCGGTTACATCAGCATCAGCATCTGGGCGGCACGCGAAGTCGAGCGAATCGACAAGGATGGAAGGGCATGAAAGCCGAAATCGAACTCCTCGCTAAACTCCTCGTCGAATCTCTCGACCCCGAAATGGATCGGCTCGACACGGACAGGGAGATGGTTCTGTGGACGATGCTACTTGAGCAAACGGCTCGCGTGACGGCGGTCGAAAGCACGGTGAGAGCATAACATGGACCCGAACGCTACTTTGGCAGAGATAGAGACCTTGCTAACACGGCTCGAGGACTATCTTGACGGTGGTGACGCGGATGGCGCTACAGATCGGGTATCCGAACTATCTGAAGCGCTGCAAACGTGGCTACTCCGTGGCGGATTTGCACCAGACTGGAGCAAAGCACCGCAGGCGGCCGCAATCTTCGGGAGAGAGGTCCAGGCATGAACAGCAACACCTACTACATGGACAAGATGGCGCTGGAGGTATTGGCCAACCAAGGCTTAATCTGGACACTGCGGGTTATAGCCAACGCGGTAAAGGCTTCGGGCGAAGACAACTTCCCCAACGACAGTGACTATCAGGCGATAGTCTGGCGCGACTCGGAACTGGTTCACAAGTGCGCAGACGAAGTGAGCAAAGGCTTAGACGGGAAGGTGAGAGCATGAAAGCCCACCAACTACTGGCGGCCGAAAGGGCGTGGACGCAGGGCGCCTTTGCCAGGGACAGGACCGGCAAGGTATGTCCTTTCGACGATAGACTTGCCTGCGCATGGTGCCTTGAAGGCGCCGTGGCTAAGTGCTACCCAAAGCACGAAGAGGCCCTGGCCCAGCGTGCGAAGCTTAAGGAATGGCTTCCTGAGCGAACACTTGGAAGCTGGAATGACAATCCAAAACGGACGCAAGCCGAGGTCGTGGCGCTACTGAAGGAGCTCGACATATGAAAGCCCATGAGCTACTGTCGCCCGAAGGGGCATGGACGCAGGGCGTAATGGCCAGTGACCAAGACGGGCTTGTTTGTTGGGCGCTCGCACCACAAGCCCGCTCATGGTGCCTACTGGGTGCGCTGCACAGATGCTACAATGACACAGACTACGGTTACGCGGTGGATGACATCGAGTCCATCCTACGTCTCCAAGGTTACGATTATCCCGAGGCCTGGAACGACGCCCCGGAACGGACCCAAGCCGAGGTCGTGGCGCTACTCAAGGAGCTCGACATATGAAAGCCCACGAGCTACTGGCACCTGAAGGGGCATGGACGCAAGGCACGACGGCTCGAGACGCCGCAGGCAAACCGACCCACCCTCTCAACGGTGACGCCGTCTCTTTCTGCACTCTGGGAGCCATTGGCCGCTGCTACGGTGGGTATAACTATGAAACCAGCGCGGCCTTATTTAAACTCCAAAGCCGCATCGAAGAACTTGGGTATCATACGCCGATTGCCCCTTGGAATGACGCCTTGAACCGAACGCAAGCCCAGGTCGTGGCGCTGTTGAAGGAGCTCGACATTTGACCCCCCTCGAGCGCAAGTATGAAACGCTCGTCCGTGCCGCGTTCAGTGACGAAGCGGCCATGCCCGATGGCCCAAACCGCGAGCTTTGGAGAAATTTACGGCGTTCTCTTCAGAGCGTCCTATACTGGGCGCGAGAGTACGTCAAGGCAACTAACCCAAAGGAGACTGATGACCATCGCAGAACTAATCGCCGAGCTCGAAAAGCTCCCCCCGAGCCTGGATGTCTGGTTAGTGGACGAGAAGGAGGGCATCACGTTCCCGATGAACGGGACACTGAGGGTATGCGAGACGGTCCGGCGCAATCGCGTTGATGGCTGGTATTGCGGCCCTGACGAGCCGACGGGCGTCCAACACGTGGAGCTCGAATGAGGGCGTTCCTCGGCACGCTCGTTGCAGTGTTCCTCACCGTGTTCGCTCCCCGCTACTCTAAGCCACACCCGGAGACCTACGACGAATGAACCTCTTCAAGAAACGCCCAGCCCCGGACGCCCGGGACCCTATCGCCCAGAAGGCCGCAGAGGTGCGACGTCAAGCGAGTGACGCCCGAGCGGCCCTCAAGGCCTTCCACAAACGCATGCGAGCCGCTCAGCTGCCCGGTGGAACGTGGGTTCGCGTCGACGTCGAAACAATCAACAGCGAGTCCCTCTGCGTCGGTCAAAGCGGCCTTTGGCTTGCGTCATACGGTGAACGACGACGCCCTTGGAGATTCTGGGTGAGCGACGTTGACGCCCTCACCGCCGCTGCAGCCCTCCCAGAGCTGGAGCGCAAATTACTGGACAACATCGAAGCATGACCAAGTCCATGCCCTATCAGGCCCTCCTGTACGTCTACAATCCCAACAATCGAGGCCTCAGCGGGCAAGTCATCCAGTCGCCCGACAATCGCCTCTACACCACGTTCTACGAGGACAGCGATCTCACAACGCTCGTTGTTCGAATGGAGTCAAACCGCGCCCGGTGGCACACACTGGGCTACTTTACGAGGAGTGTGTATGGTAACGACATCTGAGCTCGGGAACGCCGCCGAGTACGCCCGTCAGACACTCGTCGCGATGACGATCCGCCTGAGCGAAGAGACGCTCAACGGCCCCCCGCCTGTGTTTCTGTGTGACGACCCCAAGATCCGGACGCTGGGCGACGCCCTGTACGCCGCGCGCCTCAAGCTCCGGTCGGCCCTTTACAGATGTGAGGAGATAGCGTGAAAAAGAAAGCCTGGAAGCTCATTCAGAACGGCTGGACGCAAGGCAGCATGGCTCGGACGAAGGGAGGCAAGCCTTGCAGCCTCAAAGACGCCTCGAAAGTCTGTCTCGCTGGGGCGGTCCTGAGAGTCTACGGCATCGCGGTCATGAATCTGTTCAACGAGTCATTTTCTCGCTCGATGGGTATGGGCCCCGTGACGTGGAACGACGCCCCGGAACGAAAGAAAAGTGAAGTTGTTAAACTGCTAAAGGAGTACAATCTATGAGCTTCTGGAACCGCCTTGGTGAGCTAAACGCCACTATCCTCTACCGACGAGACGCCGGGACCCCGACCTCACAGGTCTTGACCCGCGTTCGAGCCTTGGACCGGATCTTACCGCCCGTGAACTTCCGAGGAAGCTCTGAACTCCACGTCGAGAATGGCGAGGTTCTAACGCCAGACGGCAGCTCTTTGCAGGGACGCGTGTGGACGATGAGCGACGACGAACTGCTCCACGTCGGGACAGTTAGCTTGCCTCAGCTCGTCGACGACTTGATCGTCTGGTTTAGGGGGCGGGACGCATGAGAGACCCCGACGGCACGTTCTACACTGGGGACGGGCGTCTCTATGAGAGCTTCCGGTGCGAGATCATCAAAGAGCACCGATCCCGCCACCCAAAGATCAACCTCTGGGTCTCCGGTGGAGAAGGTGCTCACCTTACCCCCAAGGACGCCCGGAAGCTGGGTGCCGAGCTGCAACGTCTGGCTGACAACGCGTGGTATGACGCCCCGTGACGCCCCGCGAAGCCGTTGCAGAATCTTGTGTTACGTCCCTCTGGCCAGCGTTCGACGCAGCGTTGCGTTCGACGCTCAACTGAAAGGAACTCCCGTGAGTAGACTCATTTACGTCGCTTTCCTCGTCTTCACGTTCCTCACCGCCGCGATCACCCTCTTCCCGCTGGTGAACGCATGAGTCGCTCGCCACACCTCATGTCTCCGAGCACTGTAGGAGCCCGGAGTGAGCTCCTGGCGGCCGCACACCTTATGGAGTGTGGCTACCATGTCTTCCGCGCCATGTCTCCTTCTGCAACATGCGATCTGATTATAACAAAGCCCGGGCAACAGATGATACGCGTTGAGGTTAGGACCGGCTACCCGCGCGCAACTGGTGGAATTTCTTACCCTTACGCTAAGAAAGACCACGGACGCAGTGATTGGGTCTCTGTCGTTGTCGGGGACAAAGTGCGCTTCTTCGTCTCAGGTCCCTGCAACCCAGGAACCCTTGAGATCTTCCCTCAGCTTGATCAACAGGCCACGGCAGGGCAAGGAACCGGGCTGGACGCCCCGTCCTTGCAAAACGTCAGTGACTACACAGAACCGGTCAACAGGTTGCCCGGACGCCGTAAAGCGCAGCGGGCGCGTTTTAAGAAAGGCCACCATGCGCGCATTCACTAAGACGATTCGACGCAGCGTCACTCTCCGGAGCGGGGACCCGACGCTGGGAGACGCTGAGTTCGTCCTAAAGCTGGGTCCCCTTGGCGTAGAAGTGTCTAAGAAACATACACAAGTGTCAAGATTCTTGACATGGCGAGCGGTGATCGGCTTCGCTCTCACTCACGCCGAGGGACGCAGGGGACCCCCTCTGGGAGAGCTTAATGTATGAGCAGGGCGGAGTTACGGCGCTGGAAGGGGGTAGTCCCCCCCCTCACCAAAAGTTACTCGCCGGTGACGCTGATTACCTACAGTGGTCCTTTCTTGACTCTATACGCGCGTACGCGTAATATAAAGAGAAGCGTAAGCTATCGTAGCCATGCGTCTCTCTCTTGCGTCGCCGGCGAGTAACTTTTTGAACCCAGGGGGGCTACTCCCCCAGAAAGGCTTTCATGCTGTCCCTGTCCTCTGAGATGATCATCTACCAGCCCAAGGCCGCGGCTGAACTGCTCTCGACATATCTCGCGTCCTCGACTGAGGTTCTGCGTGGTGTCGGTGACCGACAGTGCTTCTATCTGAACAACTCCTTCGGGATCACCGGCCCTTTCTACGGTGGCCTCGAGCTCGCCGACAAGCTCCTCGCAGAGGAAGTCATCCAGTTTGTTGACAAGAATGGGGAATATCTCCCAACAATCCACCGCCACCATTTCCACTGCCGGACGTGGCTGAACCAGAAGCTCACGTCCTCATTCGTCGAGCGCCATATTCCTATCCTGCGCGCGACCGTCCGTTCCCCGGCATACGACCTCTCGGGGGTGAAGCTGAAGCAAGTCCCGCCCGGTTACTACGCGGCGCGTAAGTGGCGTGTCACTGGGCAATTCAACCCAATGCCGGTCGACCCCGCTTACCCCCACCTCGTCGCTCTCTTCAGCGGAATGACCTTTGCCCACCCCACCGACCGAGGCAACCTCACCGGCTGGACGGTCGCGGCCGTAGCGCGGACGGCGATCCGGGAGTTCCCGATTCTCATCCTCAACGGAACGTCGAAGGGCGTGGGTAAGACCACCGTCGCTCAGGCGATCTCGACGCTGATCTACGGCCAGGAGCGGGCGCCGATCAGCTTCACGAACAACGAAGAGGAGTTTGAGAAGCGAATCGGGGACTTCGCCGATATCCCCGGCCCGAACATCATGGTCTGTGACAACATTCGCGCCAAGCGGCGCCAGACAGGCGAGGTGAGGAGCCAGGCGCTCAGCACCGCCGCGACGACCGGCGTAGCGTCCGGTCGCGTCCTCTACAGGGGCATGCGTCCCGTCCACTACATCATCCCGATCTTCACCATGAACGAGGCGTCCGTCGAGCACGACCTCCACGACAAAGCCCTTCACGTTTCACTAACCCGCCCGGCCGGGCTCCACGAGAAGGAAGCCCCGTACTTCAACCCATACCCGCTCACATACGCTAAGACCCACCGCCACGAGCTCCTCGCCGAGATCGCCACCCTGCTCGAGTCCCTCACGCTGGACGCCTCGTTCGCCCCCGTTGGTCGTATGAAGGGCTTCGAGCAGATCGCTACCCTCGCCTGCCAGACCCTCGGCCTCCCTTACGACTTCTCACCGCACGTCGAGTCCCTGGACGCAACGCTGATTGAGCTCGTGCGCGCGGTGGAGGCCTCCGAGAAACAGCCGGTGCCTATCGACGACGTCGTTGAACGGGTAATCACGAACCCGGATTCATTCCCGCAACTCAACGACGGGTTCCTCCAGAAGCGCCTCACCGGCGCCGGCCAGCGTCGTCAGTACCTTTACAACAGCATGAAGCATTACATGGCCGTTAGCCCCAACTGCGGCCTCGAGACTTTCCTCGTTGACAAGAAGATCTTCGCCCGCTACACTCCTAAAGCATGAGTTACGTTCCTTTGCTTCTCTTCGTCAGCGCCCTCATCTGCGCTGACTTCACCAACCGCGCAGTGATCCGCCGCCTCGAGGAGCGGATCGCTGCTTTGGAGGCACATGACAATCGCTGACCTGATCGATAATCTTCAAGACTTCGGCCCCAACCTCAGAAGTTACGAGATCGAGCTGATCTTTCCTTGCGAGGGCTGCGTCAGTGCGCCTGTGAAGTTCGATGTCAAAGGCATGTGGATTGCGGACGAGAAGGTGATCCTTACTGGAGGCACGCTCGTCAAATGACAGTCACCCAGCTGATCGCCGAGCTCACTGAGCTTGGACCCGAGTACAAGGACTTCCCGGTACTCTTCGACTTCAACGACGATCCCGACTACGAACCCGTGTCTTGTGTCGTCCGGGGCGTCGCGGTAAACACGCGGGAGGTGGTCCTTGGCAGCTGAACCGGAATTTAGGTTCAAGGTCTGCATCACGCTCGCTGTCGTGCTCGTCTGTATCATTATGATCGGCGCTACGATAGCCATAGCGACAAGAGAGTGGAGAGACGGCATGTGTCACTGCGGCCACTTCACGCACAGTGCAGAAAGGATTACGAAATGACAGTAGAGCGGTTGATTGCTGAGCTGACGGCGCTCGGTCCGGGGTATAAAGATCATCCGGTTACCTTCGACATTCCGAGTGATTTTGATTCGTTTAGGCTTGAAGTGGTGGATCTCACCATATCGACGAAAGAGGTGATTCTTGGCAGCTGATCAACGCGGCCTTGACTACTGGGAGTCCCGCTGGCTTAACGCCAAGACGCCCGGAGACGGCTCCTGGGACGGGGACGAGTTCGCTCGCCGTCTCGAACAGGAGTGGATTCTGCGTCGCCTCCGCGCAACCGCTGGTCCTATCCTCGACCTCGGCTGCGGGGCGGGGGCGTTGTTTGAGGGAGCCGCCGGAGCGAAGATCTACGAGCTCGCCCTCAAGCGAGGCTACCTCGGCGTCGACGGCAGTACAGCTGCGATCGCCCGAGCGCAGAAGGACCTCCCGGGCTTGACGTTCGAGGTATGCGACCTCAGCCAAGCCTGGCCCAAGAACGCCGCGGACGTCGTCATCTCGCGGCGCTTCTTACAGAACCTCAAGCCGGCGGAACGCGGCCCCCTCATCGTCGGCATCCGAACCTTCCCTTACGCAATCCTCCTCGAATGCACGATCCGCGGCCTCACGCAGACCAACGTCATTCGCTCGGCGATGGGTCACTACCCGGCGCTCAAGGAACCGGAGTTCAACTACTTCCTCACGACAGAAGAGCTCACCCAGCTCGGGGGCAGCGTATCGTGGCCCCTCGGCCGCTACTACGCGCTGACCCGCGGAATCCTCGACAACCGCAACAGCGAGGAAGCCTACAACATTTGCGCCAAGCTCATGGACTGGCCCCTCGGCGTCCCGATGGGGCTCGTGGCGGGGATTTCGTGGTGACGGTCCGAGGTTTTTACTTCTAACGGAGCAATGACATGGAAAACAAAGACTTTTTAAAACTTGTCGGCCGGCGTGTTGACCGCCTTAAAGTAGGTGGAAGCCAGGAGTACATGTGCTTTGAGACAGACGTGGGCCCGATCTTTTATCGTGTGGAAGGAGATTGCTGCTCTGAGTCGTGGTTTGCTGACCTGGTAGGCGCCATGTACCTGATAGGTGGGACGGTGCAGAGCGTAACGGCGTTAGATCTCCCGGAGAAGTATGAGGGAGGGCCGAAGTGGGCGAATAACGAGGACGGCCGGTGTCGGCAGGACTACGACAAGGTCTATGGATACAAGCTCACGACCAACAAGGGCGACGCTGTGATTGCCTTCCGAAACAGTAGCAACGGCTACTACGGAGGGGACCTGTGGCGGGTGGAGAAGGTAGCCGATGAGGTTCGCTGGACTGAACTCACAGAGGATTGGAGTGCATGACCGTGGAGTTCTTACTGGCTACCCTAATCGGCGTTGATTTAGTGGCGATCGGGCTCATGACTTTAGGCATGGTCCTTTATGACGACGGAAGCGAGATGTGAGCCGAAGCAAGCGAGACCGCGGGCACGTGCGGAGGGCGAGGCGCAAGATGAAACGCTTTCGGCGTCGAGCGATACGTCGGGCTCCCGATCCGCGAGCGACGGAGAAGAAGGATCGTTGTGGATGCTGTGAAATTCAAAGAGTGTCGGTTGACAGGAAAGGAGA
>Ga0075429_100002187_pt1 | contig 16343 bp, 33 predicted proteins | sample RhiMetdeltSRZDD3_FD_75295 | JGI IMG/M metagenome (GOLD analysis project Ga0075429, IMG submission 75295) | Populus rhizosphere microbial communities from Tennessee, USA - Rhizosphere MetaG P. deltoides SRZDD3 | ecosystem: Host-associated > Plants > Roots > Rhizosphere > Soil | place: USA... | reverse complement strand
ATCCTCTCCCTCGTATCCTCGTCTAGCTCCCACGTCTTTCCGAACTCTTCTTTCAGGTAATTCGACTCAACATCAAACACCTGTCGCGGGTATTCATCAAGACGCGTATCGTAATCGCTTAACGCCTTCAACGCTTCCTCGATAGTGTTACCGACGAAGACAGCGCCAACGCCGTCGTCCCAATAGTAACCGCCCGCTACAACAACGATAATCATCGCTTCGCTTCCCTTCTGCGCTTCAGCGGTAAGTACACGTACTCGTACGGCAGATTAACAATCAGAAGAACACCGAGAAATATCGTCCAAAATGCCAGCTCACCATAGGCTGTTACGTCCTCAATTATCTTCTCTCTCGTTGTCATCGCTCTCCTTCCCTTTTATGCTACTCAAAAACACCTGGCGCATTATATTGTTATTATGCGCCATTCGCGCGAGTAACACTTTCCGCTTACGTTCGTAACGAAAATACTGTACCAAGTTATATGACGTCATAACAACGCAAACGACAGCTAGTGCGATTGGTAAGTATATCCAACTCATCGCTCCCCTTCCCATTAGGCCGTCTCGAGCCTAGTTATAACCGTGTAAGGCAAGCCGGTAATATCGTCGTAACACTGCGATACTTGCACGTGTGGATACATGCACTCCGCCGAAGCCTTTAACCGCGCAATCTCCGCTTGAAGATCGACGATAAACCTATCGCGCTCCGCTATCATCTCTTCGTAAACTGGCGCGCCCCCCCTGCCGAATCGCCCCCTAAACCACGCTCTATCTTCACTAAAACTCATCACTCCCCTTTCTATGGCGGCGGCGGGATTCAAACCCGCAATTATCCTCAACCAAGCCGGTCAAGTCGCGTTACCATTCGCCTCGCCGCCGAACGCCATACTTCGAGAGCGGGTTACTGATTCGATCTGTTTTCCCGCTCTCAGGTAATGGCGACCACAAGCATTATATAACAAAACGATCCCAAAGACCTAATCCTCTGGGATCGAATAAAGGAGTGAACTAAATGCGCTGATCGAATAACGCCAGCAAGTAAATTGTAAGGCGCTCCCTACTCCCCCAAGCGGAGAGCGCCAACCCTAGCTACTCTTTCAAGCTAAGGCCAAATTCGGCCACGGTCGCGCGCTCACGCGGATCTGTGCCATAGCCGAATATCAAAATATCAATCTCGCTCGGGCTCCTTCAACCTTCTCCGCTCTTTCAACTCGCCGAGGTAATGCTTGAGCACCACGGCGACCGCTGAAGAAGCTACGCCAAAAAGCCCGGTAACGACAAGACTAACCAGCCACAGCCAGATATGCGCGTCTTCAGGTGTCGCCAATATAGCGCCCACCGCTGTTACGCCCGACCCCCACGCCCCCGCATTCACCGCGTCATTATCCACCTTCAGCTCCCAATACACGCTCCCCGCCTTTCTTACGGGGGAGCTTTGAATTTTCAACAAATCGAACTACCGCGTTTCCGCCCATCGCAGAGCATAGTAGCCGACGACTAACACAAGAGCAACAAAAATAAATCGCCGCATATTTACCTCTGAACTAGCGGAAAATCCTTCCCTTCGGTCGAAATCTGATCCCCATACAGCGTCAAGGAAAGCCTGACCGAAGCGATTACGGGGGCTGTGGGCGCGATCAGATTCAACACGCTTCCATAGTTGTAATTAGGCGCAAGAGGAAGGGGGCGAGCAAAGTCCCGGTCCCGCGCGTATGGCTCGCGGAAATTAAACTGTACAACTTGCTCCTCAAAGTTTTCATTCGCCGGAAAAGCCGAGCTTTCACTGAAAGTGAGACCGCGCTGTATAAAGAACTGAGCGGCGGAAAGGCGCGCGTAATCGGTCGCATCGAAGCAAAACACGCTCATACTCCACCCGCTTATCAGCACTTGCTGACCGGCGAGATTACTCAGCCCTACACCCACAAAGGCGCGAGTGGCCGCGTTGACCTCGGCCGCTGTGAAGTCGCTCACTACGGCAAACCCAAGTTGCCCTTTGAATTTGTTAGGCACTCCGCCTGTACCACATTACGCCGTAGTAGGTCGCGGCGAGTATGACCACAATCCAAATAATCCGCTTAGCACTTGCGCTTACTATCATTGCCCTTCCCTTCCTGCGCCATGTCGGGAGCGGGCGCGCTGTCCCTCTGTTCGAGTCTTGCCTTTTCGACAGGCTTGTCGGGAATAATTCGGCCCCGCACGGTCAGGAAGACGGTCACGCTTCCGGTGGTCGCGCCCGTCGTGACGATGTCGCCGACTAACACAAGGTAATTATTCCCACTCTCAAGTATCAACGGCTCGCTGAAATCTTCGCTTTCCGCATTCCTCACCCCTTGCGTGTTCGAGTGATAAATCTCCTCGGCGTCCATCGCGAGTATCTGCGTGAGAGTCGTGTTGTTATTCTCAATCCTTCCGATCCTCAATATCCGAAGGTCGTTAAAAGCTATGAGCGCATAATCGCCAGGAACGGTTGACCGCAAGCCCCACGCGAGACCGTCAACGTATACCGGCTTCATCTGCTCTGAGTAGATCTGAAGCGCGGCGTAATCCGTGCCAGTCACGAACGCGGGCGCGAGAATCGCGCGATTGAGCTTATTTCCGATTACTCTCATAACTTCCAAAGGGCGAGCGCCAGTAAGACAATCGCCAGAACGAACAATCCCGTACGCTTCAGCCCGTCCTTCACCGGATCAGACGACAGAGCCTTGACGATCTGACAACCAATGTTCCACGGCTCACAATCCGCCTGCGCGCCCGAATCTTGCGCGTTGATAAACACGGCATTCGGGCGCGCGTTTGCTTGTGGGGAGTAATACCCGCCGAGCGCCCCCAGACTATAGGCCACATGGGAAAGCGGAGTATTCGCGTCGAACGACGTGGACGCATCGAAGCTCCCCGCCGTGAGCGCGTTCCATCTGTCGTTGATTTCGAGCTGTGTAAAAAGCGCTGGCATAAATCACCTACTGAATAAATCGCGCAACCTACGCTTGCGAAAGTCAACATTGAAGCGCGGCCGAGCACTCACCGTGGGGCCGATGTAACTGATCGTCGCCCCACGCGGCCGAGCGCCCCGCAACATTGAAGGCGCGTATCCGCCCAAGAATCCGCCGAAAGGACCACTCGCCGTCGCCGCGACCGTGAGAGTTCTCGCCGCCGCCTGCGCCGCACTCACAGGGGGGCCAGGAATGAACGGCAGGCCGTAGGATGTATCCTGCCTGACCGTAGGCGCGGGGCCGGGCGGGGGCGGAACGAAAGGCGGGGATTGGTAGGAATCGAAGCGGCTCCCGCCAAAACTCTGCGACGATCCATCAAGCTCAAGAAAAGGCATATCAACCCCAATTGAAACCGTAATAATCCTCAGAATATCCGCCCGAATCGAGCCCCGTCACTTCTTCAAAAGACTCGCCCACCTGTGGAACTTCGCTTTCGCCTGACTCGGAGTACGCGAAGTTGTCATAGGCTAGCCCGCCGCCCCTGGGGAAGAAATCCCAGAACCCGCCATCGAACTGATCGCTGAAAGTCATGCCACTATCAAAAGTAATTCCAGGATCAGAAAAAGTGTTGCTCAACACAGGCTCAGGCCACGCAGGTAGGAGCGGCGGATTGAACGCGCCCGCGCCCAAATCAGGCTCAGGTATTCGATAGCCGCCCCCTGACCGCTGTGGAAACGTGGTAGGCGTCCCGCCTGAGATACCGCCCCCGCCACTCGACCCGCCCCCGCCCGGCTTAGGAATTGCCTTCGCAAGGCCGCCGATAGCGTTAAGAATCTGCGCCCACATGCTGGCCTGCGCGGCGTTGCCCTGAAGGTCAAGGGCGCGGCGTTGAAGCTCATAGCGTCTTTGTGCCTCACGTTCCGCCGCTTCCTGCCGCGCCCTTTCCGCCGCGAGGCGCGCTTCGAGGTCCGCTCGGCGAAGGGCAAGCTCCCCCGCTGCTCCCTCTTTGCCAGCTTGAAGCCTCGCAAGTTCGAGAGCGTTCGGATTTGCCCCCGCAATGGCCCCCGCGCGCCCCCCAGACGCATTTCTGAGGACGAGGTATACCACGGCTACCCCTCCGAGAATCCAAAGGCCGTATTTCTTGATGAAGCCTTGAACGTCCATACCCTTAACCGCCTATATTGAAAGGACTTACCGCCCTAACCTGATACGGGCGAGGTTTATTAATCAACGGTAAGGCCGTGACAGGGATAATCCCTCGATAGCCGTGGGACTGACCGTACAGCGAAGGATCAGACAAACCTGTAACCCGCTGTCGTCCTGTGTAATCAATCCTGCCCTTGTACGGCCAGGACGGATAGTAATCGACCTGAGCCATCGGAGGCGTGCGCCTGAGCGCGAGACTCCACGGCGATTTCTGTGGGACGCCGAATTCAGCTTGATTCTGCGTTGGGTTAAACCCTATCGGATCGAAGACAGATCGAAACATTTTTGCTCCCCAAATTTAAGTGGGACTCCCCACAAGCCTTTGACCGTCCAGATTCCCTCTTCCGACCATTCAAGCTCTTGTTTGTAGTTGCTCAGCGTCACGGTCTTAACCACTTCGCTTAGCGCCGTTCCGCCTGGGCGGTCAAACATCGTTTTGCGCGCAATCGCCTCAGCTCGATCATTGAACAACTTTACAAAGTGCAATGCCCAACGGGAGCCATCTCGAACCAAAAGCCGCGCCTCCAGATCGTTCAAGTCCATAATCAGCGTTTCGCGCGCCGTGGTCACTTTGCCGCCTTTCCTGTCGTAAGCGCCGTCATCGCCCTGCGCCAGATCGAAGACGCCCACCCTATCGCGGGATTGAGTGTCGGTTTGTTCCTGAGCGCCAGCACGACGATCAAGACTACCAGCGATATGATGATAAAGTTACGCATTCAAGAAAACGCCCACGCCTTCGCGGTAGCTCTGGGCAAGCTGTTGCAAGATTGCGTTTGTGGCCGTGTACTTATTGAGCATCACGATAAGAATCACCACAACAGCCGTCGCCCCGAGTAAAGTAGTTGTATCGAACTTCATAATTACCTCAATGCACAGTGGGTGGTATGTACGTCTCGAACGAAAGCCCCGCGCCGCGCTGCCTCTGATACGAAAAGACCATTGCCAGGAAAACCACCACGAAAAGCAAAAGCCCGATTCGGCGATCCGCCTGATAGACGCCCGCAACGACCAAAACTCCCAAGATCGCCCAAAGGTCCCTCATATAGCCAGAGCCGTAATCGGCGGAAGAGTCGCAGGGGCAGGCGCTCTGATCGCATCCGACTCCACCGCTCCCGCACTCGCGCCTACGCACGTACAGGCGTCGGGGCTTGATGATATGCAAGTCCAAAAGAACTCGATACACCTGTAACGCCCCGACACGGCGAGATACATAACGAGTAACGCGACGATAATGACCAGAACTGAACCGCCTGCTTTCATGGTATTACCGGAGGATCATCGGCCAGCTTCAGAATCATCCGATCATCAACAAGGTCTTTCCTCTGCCAACGATCAGATGAAGGGTTGTTGTCAACGCGCATCTTTACCCACGCGCCATTCGGACTCCATTCGCGGATTTCCTCTTCGCCCACTTCATCGCCCAAGCGCCGCGTCAAGATGCGATCACCGGGCGGATCGCCAGTCATCGTGATCGGCATAAGACCTCAGATTGCTAGAATCAAATCAGCCAGCGCCCCCAGGCCAGGGATGCGACCGAACTTAGCCGCAGCAACCTTCAACACTGAGAGAATCAGCACGATGTACAGCGTCAGGAAAAAGCCGTTGTACAGACCGGGGTTGATATTGCCGAATTCGCGACCCTCACCGGGCGCAAACTTCTTCATAAGCCAGATCACGCCAATGAAGATAGCGAGAATCGTCAGCCACCAACCTATCGGCTTCCCTGTTATTCCGTTGCTGTCTTGCATTGCGGGCGCGGATCGCCGGGCGCGCCCTACTCCGCCATTCCCTTGATTGACCGCAGCAAGCTCTCCCGCTGAATTATTCCTCACTCTGTACCTCGTAGCGCTCGGCGGAGTCATACCGTAAGACCGACCGCCAGGATAAGCGCTCGCGCTGGAAATCGAGTTATTCACATCGCCGACTTTGCCGTAAAAAGCCATAACTAATTACCTCAACTTGGAAGGTCGCGAGGCGGGCAACCGAGTAAACCCGCCCCGCGACAATCAAACGCAGGCCCGACACTTGCGTTTGAAATTACAGACTCGGCCCCAGGCCCGGCTGCTCAAAATCGACAACCACGCGGCGCAAGGTATTCCAGAAGTTCGTGCCCGCGCCCAACGCCGTACCGCTGCTGATCGTCGGAATCCAGCGTAAGGTAGTCAGGATTTCAGTGTCGATCACGTCGCGGTCATCATGACAACTCGGATTCTCGCCCGCATGCCACAACGCCAACTCCGCGACTCCGGTATCCTGCGCGCTTGAATTATTCATCTCGGTAAGCAGTTGTTGAATGATGAACGGACTCAAGTTATAGATCGTGTCGTTGATGTTCGCGTCCAGCCTTACGCCGTCCATTCCATTGCTACGCACGGCGTTTGCAATCATCACGGAAATCAGGTGCAACAACGTGCCTTGACGATCTATCGTGTAGACGACATCGCCCACGGCAGAGAACGGCTGCGAGAATTCGACGGTCCTGATTACTTGCGAAGGCGGCAAAAATACCGCGCTCGGATCAGGGTACTCGTAATAGACAGAGTAAAGCTCAATCGTGGTCGCAGTGAGCGAGGTGAATTGCGTTGTGAAGTCCGCGCCCGCGTTCGCAAGGCGCAACTCAACGTTCACTTGAATTTCTGGGCTTTGCAACGAAATCAAACCAGTGTCGAACTGACTACCGAAGTTCGCTGAAATCGGAATAACAAGCGGAATAATCCAGCTATTCGCGCCCATCGCGAGCGGGGCGTTGAACAGCGTGGCCGAGGGAGTGTAGACGCCCGCGCCATCAGGCCCCCACCCACGGAACAAGCGGCGATTCAACTGATACAACAGAAACCCTGATACGTCCACAAGGTTCATGTTGCCTAAGTTCAGATCGACACGAAGCCTGTTAAAAATCGACCACGGACCAAGAGTAGCAAACGCGCCCGCGCCCGCTAGCGTAACAGTGCCGCGCAGAACGACGACAAGCGCATTAAGCAAGCCCACGCGGTCAAGTTGAAACGTGATCGTTTGACCGAGAGCAGAGCCACCACCCGCCACGGATTGAGTGGTACCGACGCGGCGGATTCTCTGGCGAGTATTTCGGCGAAAAGGAAGTTTATCTTCCTGTTGTGGAACCATTCCTCCATCCGGCATAACAATTTCCTCAATTGAAGAAGTGTTACAAGGCCGGGCGCTTTGCTCCGCTTCATGGTTAAGTCCTTATCGGGCGTTCAAATCTAAAGTCAACACACCTGACCGCTCACCTGTCAGGCAGTTGTAATAAATAAATTCGTAGTTCCGGAGTCCGAATTGCTCATCAACCGTGACTCCGGTAATGTCGTAAACGACGGCGCGATCCGAATTATGGTTGAGTCGAAATATATAAAAGTGTTCAGATTCCGAAAGTAACAGAATTGGGATTCGTCGCGGGCGTTGAGTGGCGACAATCGCCGAGATACCGCGCTCCCTGCCTCGCGAGAGGATCGCTTGCAGATGGAAAGCGGGATTTGTTCCACCGTGGATCGCGTAGGCTTCATCAATGTAAATCCGCCTGTGCTTGTTTGCGTAGACCCACAAAAAGAACTCATCCTGCAAGCGCGCATCAGCCGACTCGTAAACGTCAGGACGAAAGATAAGACGGCGCGACTTGCTCGTTTGAAGTTCGTATAAATCATCGTGAAACTCATGCGCCTCCCACCCTGAAATGTTGTCACTGATTTTCGGATCATAGACCACCGAATAGGGCTTGCGGTCATCTTCGACAAGATGACGCGCGAGCGTGGTCTTGCCACAGCCGGTCGAACCGATTAGCGCCGCGCGGTCATTCTTGCCGATTCTCAGGCTCTCCCAGTCCATTTGTCTGAGCCTCCACAACGGGCGTATCACTCAACAAACCCTCGGCCCGCATCTCATCTATGCGCTCGCTCATCAAGTCCACCTTCTCTACAATCTCCGCGTCAGAGAGAGACCGAAGGGGATGGGTGAGTAACTCGCGGATCATAATCCGTGTACCCGCGTCCACTTCGATCAACTCCATTATCACGCTCATAAGCTGCTTCTTCAGCGGACTGAGCGCGGCGCTCTGCATTGACTCGGGCTTGGATTTCGAGCCGCTCAGCGGTAACAGCGTAGATGGCAAGGGCAAGGGCGACCCAGGGAGCAACGTTTTCAGTATACGACTTGAGATAGACATAGTACTTCTTTGGCAATGTAGCGAGCGCATCATTGAGGCGCGTGGCGACCATGTTGGATTCCTGATCTTCCAATACCCAATGCTCACCCGCGAAGATTGCGATGGCACCGTAGATCGAGGAGACGGCAGTTGTCAGAAGGCCGTGGATTGTGGCTTGCTCTGCCTTGGCGTCTTTGGCGGAACGGCGACCACCGCGCCGCGTGGCCGTGACTACCCTCCCAGGACGATCTTCCAAAACGCGTTCTTGGAACGCTTCGGCTTCTCTTCTTCCTTCGGCTTCTCCTCCACCGGGGGCGGCGCCACTTTCTCCACCGCTTCCGGTTCGTCGTCCTCTTCCAATGCCGCTTTCAGCTCGCTGATCGTCGCCCGCAATTCCGCCAAAGAGGTCCGGTCCGCCTCGCCGCTTCGCCGCATCTCCTCGTATTGGGCCTTCACTTCCGCCAGTTCCTGCTGAAGCTGGCGGTTGCTTTCCGTCACTCGCCCCGCCTCCTGCGCGAGCCTTATCGTCTCTGCGCTTTCGCCATCGCTCTTTTGCGGCTGCACTGATTCTGGGGTTTTTGGGTCTTCTACGATTATTGTTGCCATCGGGCATGTATCTGCTTTCTTGAAAGGGTGCAGATAATGAAAGGATGCCGCGCTTATCTTGAAAGGGTGTTTTTGTGGAAAGGGTGTGTGATAATGAGAGGAAGTAGAAAGCGCGGCACCCTTTCAAAGATCGCGCTTTCTACCCTGACCGGGGGGCTTCTTTAACGCTCTCCGGTCAATCCGTCTTTGCCAGCGATCTTTGAAAGGGTGCCGCTTGCAAGCAATAAATTGTCATCAGGATTGTACAACCGTGTCACACTTACCGCAAGGTAAAAGGGGTGGGGTTTGCGGGTTTTAGGCAGGCTTTCTGGGTCTAGGGGAGCCTGCACGGTTACTGGTTTATAGGCGTGTGTGAGGCAACACAGGCAACGTTCAGCAATATCGAATAGTGGGGCGTTTACGTCGAACGCCGGGGCTATTGTGGCACTTTGGCGCGGAGAGTCAAGATTTTTCTGATGAGAGAGCGACAGCACGCTATGTGATGTCGGTCACATAGCCTTCTCTCCCTTCTCCCGCAGAAACTCAATTGACCGTGAGCGAATATCAGCGGCGATCCGCCGTCCCGCTTCGCCATATCGGGTAAACTGATCTGCGAGCCTCACGCAACCCCGCTTCACATCCTCGCAGCACTCACGCTTCGCGCGATCTTCCTCGATCAGTTTTAAAATTCCATCAATAGCACACCTAACATCTTCAGAGTCAGGCTCTCGATAGCACAACAGAGCCGAAAGTATCTCGCTGATTCTTTCATCCATCCCAATTGCAGGCATCATCACTTTCCCTCTCTCTCTACTACCTTCTCCCAACATACCGCGCAGAACAGCTCATCTATGCCAGCGGCGAGCGCTAACGGCGCGTCTCGCGCCCCGCACATCACACACTCAGGATCGCAGGGACGCAAGGCCGGGAGAGCTAAGCCTGTAAAATCGCCAGACCAAAAGCTCTCCCCAAAGCCTCGCATTGCCGCAAGGTCCGAGACGGTCCAATAGCCGTACTTCATCAAGTTAATCAAAAAGTAAATCCTGTCGCCTTCACGGCGAAGCGACAAATGTAATTCTCTGCTCATTCGCTCCCCTTCCCTATCGGAAAATCGCAGGCTATCAACTCCGCTCTCAATCGCTCCTGAAAATCAGGACGACCTACAGCGGCGAGAAGTTTGTTTGACTGGCGCGTCTTTGCAATCTCCACTTCCCTGCCCTGTCGCCGCTCTGACAGCCGAATCGTCACCCCACCGTCGATCAGATCAGCCTTGAACCATCGCCCAGGCAGAGACGCCGAGATTACCTTCAATTCGGCCCGGAGCGCGTCAAGGGCGGGTTTTCTCTCGTCGGTAGCTACAACCGTCGCAATTTGCGCGTCAGAACGCCGTAGCGCCGCTTTCAGGCTCGCCCCCTTGAGCGACATCGTAGCTACCGGTAAAAGCCGCTCAGAGCGCTCCTGAGCGTTAAATTTGGCGCTCCTGTTACGAATATAGATCAGCGTGATGGCCGCAAGGATCAGCTCCCCGAAGTTCGCGCCCCTGATCCAGGCGTCCCACTTCGATAGAAAGTTCGCTGAAAACTCCTCGGGCGCCTTCGGCTTTTCAAGTTCAATGGGAGCGGTCGCCAGTGCAGGGAATTGCCCCCCTTGACCGCTCCCTGAGTCGCGCGCTCCCCTGACGCGCAACCCACCCTCAACGGCCTTTCGGGTTTGATAGGCCGTGTCGTTTTCCAGCCGGGCGCGCTTCACGCTCGCCTCTGCGATCCGCTCAGCGCTCGCGGCGATCCGCGCGTTATCAGCTTGAATCTTTTCTTGCTTTTCGTTGTAGGCCAGGACTTGCGCATCATACCGCCCCTCGGCCCCGCGCAATGTAATCAGATGACCGTATGCCCACATCACAAAACAGAAATGCCCCACCACAAAGCAGAGAGCAACCGAGTCGAGAAGGGAAACGCCGCGCGCAAGCCGTGGGTCCTCGGAGTCGGAATAGTGAAGCGTACCGACCAAAACCCACAGGACCAGCAGCCCCACAAGTACGGCGAGACTCCCCGCTGACCACGCGAAAATCATCGCGGTCAAAATCGCGCTCCCCAATGAAAGCCCGAAGGCGAGCGCGAACCAGAAACGCCACTTGCCGGCGCGGAAAATCTCACCTTCCGGCTCACGAAGGCGCGCGTTGATGCGTTCGGAAATGCTTGGCTTGTTCATGATTTTGCCTCTTGAAAAAAGGCGTGAAGGTGGGGAAGATGTTCCAAGCATCTTTCCACGTTCGCGCGTGGTTGATGTTAGGCCGTCGCAACGTGTGCTTACGTTGTGGCGGCTGACTATTCTACATCAAGTTCAGAAGGGAATTCATCCTTCATCATCTCACTCGGATCAATACCGGCGATCCTCATGAAGCCTTCGAGAATCATCAAGAACCCGGTCAGGCTCCTGTTGAACTCCTCTTGCGTCATCGGCGGCTTAGGCTCTGGACGCTTGCCGCCTGAGAGCATCGGCGGGGGCGGCATTTTCTTTGCCTTCGCATTCTGATTCTTGATGCGACTCTTTCTTTCTTTCTTTTCTGGATTGTTCATAATGCCTCAATTTTAGTCCTGCTTTTCTTTGGCGGCAATCTCCGCGACGGCTTTACGGCGACGAAAAAGAACCTTGCCGCCATCGAACGGACACAAGAACTCCCACCCCTCCGCGCTCGCCGCGTTCAATTTCTCATCCGTGTAGGTACTAGCATACAGCGTCATATACTCCCACGGCGTAGAGCGCACTTCGTCCATTGCGATGGAGTGGCCCATTGACGCGACCTCTTGAAGCGCCTCGCAGATAATACCGACAGGCCACTCCTCTTTTTGATTTATATTCTCTTTCACTTTTATAAAAGTGAAGCGCGCCTTCGATTCCAAGTACAGCCTTTGCCCTTCGTCTAAAATCAGCATATCAATACTCCTCGATTGTAATGTCTGTTACGTCGTCCCAGTCAATTTCCTTCGGCGATTCAGAGCCTTCGTTTCGGCCTTGCCTTGCCGCTTGCCCGTCAATCGCAGCCTTCAATCGCCCACGGATTTCTCTCACTTGGATTCCGCCCCGCGCCCAGAGCGTACGACTCATCCCCGTCGCGCCCATCGTCAAGTGGACCACAACCCACATCCCGCCGGGCAACTGCGAAAGATGCCCCTCGGCGCGTTCAAGCGGCGTCACGATCGGAAGCGCCTCTTCGATCTTCGCTACGGCCTTCGACTTCGCAGAGGAAAGGGAAGCGCGGCCAGAGATAACGCTCTGCTTTGCGCGCTTGCCCAGTTTATAAAACTGCGCGGCCTGCGCTTCAATCGTCGTCCTCTTCGCCCCACGCTCGGCGCGGCCTATCGTAGAGACTGAGACGCCGAACGCTGAGGCCAGTTGCTTGCGCGAGAAACCCTCAGCGCGGGCGCGCTTGATTCGTTGCTGTGTTGTGAGCCTTCTTCCCACTCTTTACCTCGCGATTTCTGGCAATCTGAAGTCCGACCAAAATCCCATAATAGATTTCATCCTTATGCCATCCCACACCCTCCCAGGCCCCCATAGAGCGCGGGGGATAAATATCAATATCCTCATTGCTGCAAACCTCATCCCTGGCATTCGCGATCTCTGATTCACTTGGAAGCGCGAACGGGACATCACGCGCCTTAATCTTTCTTTGCCTTCTCATTCTTTTCTCCTTAGTTGCCCGACTCGCCCTTTATCCTCTTCTTCAATCCAAGCAAGCCGCTCAGTTGAATAGATCGCGTCTCCATTGATTTTGACCAGCACTTCAGGCCCTGGCCCGCCTTCCTTCCCGTCGCATCTCAGCGCGGCCCGCGCGATGCGCTCACGTTCAAGCGCCCAGATCGTTGCGGACCAGTGCGACATATTGATTGAGAGCGGGGAGTTGTCAGGAACGTAATGCGAGACAAGCCAGCCGCCCTTGACGCGCTCCGCGTTGTGAGTATCGAACCACCCCGCATTCTCTCTGCGCCACATTCGCCAGTCATCATCAGACACGAACAACTCGCGCTCATACCCGCGCGCATGGAGAGAGCCAATTGCGTGGTTGAGAATTTGACGGACGGCGGAGGCGGCAAAGTTTAGCGCCTTCCATTTTTCGCCATCGGGCGCCGCAAGCCCCGCCTTAACCGCAACACCCATCAACCGCTTGCGCATCCGACACAGCGCACCCGCCCACGGCAGAAGCGGACGGCCTTTGTCGAAAGCGTAGCCGTCGAAGACTTCCATAATCTCCCATCCGTTCTGAACGGCCAGCGTCAGCTCAGGCTCACAGAACCAACCTTTAACCGTCCCACCCGGTAAACTTGGATACACCCACCCGTCATGAAGAACAACGGGCAAAAGACCAATATGATTCCAGTCCTTCGGAATCCTAACCGCAGTGCGATACCACCCCGGTTGATACTCCCTGAATCCGCCGACCTTGCGCGGCTCGCCCACCGGAAGGCGATCTATCGCGCAAAGGTTCGCGTACATCCATCGCCCGTCGTATTGATAACAACGATGCAAAAGCGCCTCAACGCTCTCTCTACCCTCAACGACGAATTGTTCAATCCGATGCTGCGGCGAGTTCGCGCGTACGACCCTTTCGACATCGGCAGGAAGGGCAGGGAAGTCCTGCCCCTTCGGCAGCATCTCCCACAAGTATGCTTGGCCTGTTTTCGACGGAGAGGAGAGCAAGGGAAGGCCCGTTGTAGCCGTCCATTCGGACGCCAGCGCGACATAAGCAGCCGCCACGGTGTCAGCATCTTCACACCCCGGAAACCACCCCTCACGATGCGAAATCAGCCTCACGGTCTTCTCGGTGCCGTAAGTTTTATGGCGGTACGTCGCGGTGCGATGCTTGAACGTAAAAGGCAACGCGAACTCCCACCCCTCGCTCAAAGGCTCCTCGCAATACTCGCGCGTCATCGCGGCGAGCGGACCGCAAAGGGCAATCCAGCGAGACGAATCAAGACCGCCATTGAGCAACGCGGAGAGCGGCAAACTCGAAGGCTTGCCCACTTCCCAGATTGAAGGCTTGCTCTCTTTCAAGCCGCGCAACTTTCGACGGGAATAGATTTTTCGATCTTCGTTCATCGCTCACACTCCTTTGCTGAGATAACGATCTAACAGAAAGTGCGCAGCTTTCAGCGCACCCTTCAATCGCTCAATTTCATCACGGTCGGCAAAGGCATCATTCAGCCTTTGCATTTCTTGCTGATAATTACCAAGCCTCTCATGGAGCTTGAAATTTACATCCCTCAGCTCCATTACTTCTTTCTCAAGGTCTTCTCGCGTTCGCTCGCTCATCTTTCACACTCCTTTGTTGCGCCCATCTTTTGCAAGATCAGGACTCGGTTTCAACTGGCAACATCTGCGGGAAGCCCTCTCGCTTCGACACCCTGTTAAACGTTGAGACAATCGCGTCTTGAATATCGATACCCAAAACTTGCGCCAGCAAATCAAGATAGAGATAAACATCGCCAATCTCGTTTGCGATTGCCTCTTTTGCCTCTTCAAAAGTTTGCGGACCACTCTTTTGCTGAAGGCCATCTTCAAGCCTTCGATACTTCTTCACCGCATTTGCGACTTCGCCAGCCTCGCCACACATCGCGTTTGACCAGTCCGCAATAGACCACTCTTCAAGCCCGCCCTTGTGCCACAATAGGGCGCGCTCTTTGTTCACTTCTGAAACCTGCCTGAAATTCATCTTTCACACTCCTTTGTTGCGCCCATCTTTTGCAAGATCAGGGCGCGGATTTGTTTTCGATCAATGGCGTCAGGGCGAGAAATCGCGAACGATAAAAGCCCCGTCGTCCGCCCTTTCAGATAGTTCGGATACTCTTTCACACCTATAAGGGTATTGCCCACCTTGTAACCGAAGCGATGACCGCGAACTTGAATGCGATTCATACCCTTTCCAGCCTTTCGTTAAACCACTTGCGACACATCGCACAAAACCAGAGCCACGGATTACGGCTTTGAAGATCAAGCGACTGCTCCTTACAGATCGGACACTTCATTTCGGCTGACCCCCATTCATTTTCACCTTCGGCGCGTTGTGACGCTTCACCGCGCCTGCAAGCCTCTGGTCAAGAACATTTATTTCCGTGGTGACTTTTACCCAATACTCTTTCATATCAAGTTCAAGGTTTGCCCACTGCGCGCCGCACTCAAATAACTCCTCAAGCGCGTTTCCCATTCTGAGCGCCACACCGGATTTTGTAATGCGCTCCTGCGCGGGGCGCTTCTCCGCTTCGCTCCCCGTCGCGCTCTTTGCCGCGCACGTCTGACACGAAGCGCAGGCGCAACGGCAGGGAAGGGAAGGATTCGGCGGCTTCACCTTCTCTTCGATTTTTGAGCGGTCTATCTTTTCCGCGCCTTGCTCGTTAAGCCACTCATTCACAAACACGCGAACATGGGCGCGACGTGAAGGAAGCGACAAGGAGAGCAAGTCAATATCAAGCGCGCTATCTTGAACGTATCGAAAGAGCTTCCAGAAATGGCCAATCTTATAAACGGTGGGACGCCCCTTGAATCCGCCGCCTTCCACGCGCAACACTTTTTGCTTGGGAATAAACACGGCATTGAATCGCGACAGCTCCATGTCAATCCTCAGCTTCGCAACCCAACGGCTTATTTTTTCCCTGCTACGCTTCTTATCCAGGTAAGGCCAAAGCGTTGCGCAGAACTCCTCATGGCTCAATTCAAATGACTCCGTCTCACCTAAACGGCTCAGTATTTCGGCGAGCAGAGACTTTGACGCCTGACGCCACGCCAGCTTTATATAGACCGCGTGTATGACATCGAAGATCAGGACCGCAACCGACGCAGGAAGAGAAGAGAAAAGCTCTGTATTTCGGGATGGATTTTTGGTAGAATTTTCCACGTTACGCACCCTTTCCAAATCACAAGGGTTTCCGAAGGCCGAATTGCTGACAACAATTCGGCCTTCACTACATTTAAGCGCCGCTCAGCGCGCCTTATTTATACGCTCCTCTTTTACTTCTATCAACACCGCGCGAAAGAACTCTAAGCCTTGCGGCCTTCCAGCACGCTCCCAACGTCGCCGAACTTCAGGCAACCCAACGTGCAAGCCCGCTTGCACAACTTGCTCCTTATCCACGTTCGCATCCCTCGCAATGTCCGCAATCTCCCTGTCTTGTTCTGCCGTAATCTTGTACGTCCGTCGAATCATCTCGCTCCTTATTTCCTCTATGCGCCTTCGCGCCCATTCATTTCCTTGCACGTCTTCAAGCGTAACCCACCCAGGCCCGAATCTTCCTGATATACACCTACCGTCAAGCGCCTCCCTGATAAGCAACCCGTATTCTTCAAACGTGAGAGTCATAACAAGGCAGAGACTATCACTTCCTACGCATTTGTCAAGCATTTTTCAGTCATACCGGGTTGCGCATTTCGGCAACCATGAGAGGGTTGCGCATTTCGGCAACCCTTCTCATAGCC
>Ga0075429_100002186_pt1 | contig 16345 bp, 14 predicted proteins | sample RhiMetdeltSRZDD3_FD_75295 | JGI IMG/M metagenome (GOLD analysis project Ga0075429, IMG submission 75295) | Populus rhizosphere microbial communities from Tennessee, USA - Rhizosphere MetaG P. deltoides SRZDD3 | ecosystem: Host-associated > Plants > Roots > Rhizosphere > Soil | place: USA... | reverse complement strand
GCCGTGCTGTACGCGACGACGTCCGCTCCGACATATCTGCCGGGCGCCTCCGCGATCCTGCTGGCTCAGGGATTCCAAGGCGACGTCCTCGGGTTGGTGCTGCATTCCGGCCCGATGGCGCAGGTCGTCCTGCTGATCCTGAGCGGCTTCTCCGTCATCTCGTGGGCGATCATGGCCGAGCGGTACCGGGCGGTGTCCCGGGCCGACAAAGAGGACAGTCGACTGAGAGACCGGCTGCGCACCCAGGCGAGCCTCGCCGACCTTCGCGACTTGTGCGAGAGGCTGCCCTTCAGCCCTATGGCCCACGTCTACCGCGCCGGCTTCCGGGAGATGTCGAGGGGCAGCCAGGCGGGCTCCGCGGCGAGCACGCTGAGAATCGTGGAGCGCGCCATGGTTTCAGCCTCCTCCGAATCGCAGAGCCGGCTGGAGCGGTTCCTTGGCTTTCTTGCATCCACCGCGGCGGCCGCGCCGTTCATCGGGCTGTTCGGCACCGTATGGGGGATCATGAACGCTTTTCGATCCATTGGGCTCATCGGGACGGCCAACCTGGCGACTGTCGCTCCGGGAATCTCCGAAGCGCTCATCACCACGGCGGCCGGCCTCGCCGCGGCGATTCCGGCGGTGCTGGGCTACAACTACTTCAACAACCGGCTGCGCGCGACAGGCAATCGCCTCGACAACTTCATCGCGGATGCCTTGAATCGATTCGAGAAGTCGTTGTGATGAGCGCGGGATCGCCCTCGGCCGGCCGAGGAGGCGGGCGCCGCGCAAGCCTCGCCGAAATCAACGTCACGCCGCTGGTCGACGTGGTCCTCGTGCTGCTCATCATCTTCATGGTGACCGCCCCCATGATGCAGCGAGGAGTCGACGTCCAGCTGCCCAGGGCGGAGAGCTCCACCGGCGCGGAGGAACAGCGCCTCATTGTGACGATCGACAGGGCCAACCGTGTCTATCTGAACGAGAGCTCCATGGCGCTCTCCGAGCTGGAAAAGCGCCTCAAGGCCGTGGCCCCCGGGTACAAGGACCCGTTCGTCTACCTGAGAGCCGACCAGTCGGTCCCCTACGGACGGGTCATGGCGGTCATGGATCGAATCAAGAAATCGGGAATCGAGCGTGTCGGGCTGGTGACCGAGCCCGGGCCGGTGGAATCGGACGCCGCGTCCGCACAGAAGCCAACGAAAAGATGAGAGTCAGACTGAGGGTCGCCTGGGGAGAGTCGTCGGATCAGGTCGTCATGAAGATGGCGGCCTGGTCGGCGGTGGCGCACGTCGTGCTGGTGGTCGTCTTCACGCTCCTGCCCCGGTTCGGCTCGCAGACCCCGCCGCCGCGGGCGACCGTCGCGGAGATCGTGCCCGCCTCGGCGCTCTTTTCGTCCACCCCTGCGGGACGCCCCGATGCCGCCCGCTCGGGGCCGACACCGTCCGAGCGGGCGGAGGCGGCGCGCAACGCGGCCAAGCCGAAGGCCGCACCCCCTTTGACTCACAAGCAGGAGCCCGTCAAGCCCGCCAAGGTCAAACCCAGTCCGGCTCCCGTGCCGCCGCGTCCCAGCCCCGCCCAGGAACACCGCGACGAGGAGCGCCGGGATCACGACGAGCCGGCGGAGGAGCCTGAGCCGGCGCAGCAGTCGGAGCCGCCGGCCGGATCAAGTGGCGACGCGGGAATCTCGTTCGGCGGCGGCTCGGGTCCTGGAGGGATTCCGTCGATAGGGTCCTCCGCCTTCCCCTACGACTACTACCGTTCGAGCCTCGTGGCGATCCTGCAATCCAATTGGCGCCGTCCGGTGGCGCCCGAGGGACTGCGGCAGACAGTCACCTGCCGCGTCCAGTTCACCATCCTGAAGTCCGGCATCGTGCAGGACGCCAGGATCTCGCAGCCGAGCGGCAACGAGGCGCTCGACCAGTCGGCGCTGCGCGCCGTCTATAACAGCAATCCTCTGCCACCGCTTCCTTTCCAGTACGGACAGAGTTCGGTCAGCGCGGAAGTGATGTTCGAGCTGACCCCTGACTGACCGCGGAGCGTCTCGATGAAGACAGGGGTTTCTCGCCGGACCATAGGGGTGGCGGCAGTTCTTGCGGCATTCATGGCCGTGCCGCTCGTCCCGTTCGCCGAACCGGCCCCGCGCCAGGCTCACGAAGATCCGAACCGCGCCGACATCGACGTGGTTGTCTCCGGCACCGCCATGCGCCAGATCCCCATTGCGATTCTGCCGTTCGTCCTGGCCCCGCAGGAGCCCGCCGCGATTCGCGACGCCTCGGATCTGATCCGCAAGGTGATCTCGGACGATCTGAGCTATTCGGGACTCTTCAACGTGCTGCCGCCGTCGCTCTACAACGCCGTGACCATCATCTCGGGTCGGGTTCCTTTTCGCGATTTCGCGGCACTTGGGGCGCAGGGCGTCGTCGCAGGTTCGACGATTCGGGACAGCAGAGGCCTGGCCGTGGAGGGTCTGCTCTACGACAGCAAGACCGAGCAGCTGGTGGCGGGCAAGCGCTATCGCGGCGACGCCGCGCTGGCGCGCGACATCGCCCACCGGATCTCCAACGACATTACGATTGCCTACACGGGAAAGGCCGGCGTGTCGCTGTCGCGCATCGTGATGGTCGGCAAGGTGGGAGGCGCCAAGGAAATCCATGTCATGGACTACGACGGCGCCGACATCAAGCAAATCACGCGGAACAAGTCGCTCAACGTCTCCCCAGCCTGGTCGCCGGACGGAAAACGCCTGGCGTTCGTCTCGTACCGCCAGGGCAACCCGCGTCTGTACATCTACAACGGGGACGACGGCAGCCTGCACGACGCATCCCCGAGCGGCAGCGAGCTCTGCATCGCGCCGGACTGGTCCCCTGACGGCAAGCGCATTGCCTTCTCCAGCTCGAGCGCCGGTGAATCGGAAATCTACGTGCTGGATGTCGCCACCGGCCGCTCGCGGCAGATCACCTTCAGCCGCGGGGCGGATACGGCGCCCGTCTGGTCCCCATCGGGACGGGAGATCGCCTTCACCTCGGACCGTTCCGGCAAGCCGATGGTCTACATCATGGACGCCGAAGGGGCCAATGTTCGCAAGCTGACGGGTTCGGGTGACGCCAACGACTCGCCGGCCTGGTCGCCCGACGGCGACAAGATCGCCTACGCGGGCGAGCTCAACGGCCGGTTCGACGTCATGATCTATGAGATCAGCACGGGCAGGACGCTGCGCCTCACGCAGAACGCCGCGAACAACGAGAACCCCAGGTGGTCCCGCGATGGACGGCATCTCGTCTTTTCGTCAAACAGGACGGGGATCTACCGCATCTACACGATGGATGCGAACGGCAACAGACAGGAAATGATTCAGACACCGTTCGAAGCGACAATGCCGGACTGGTCGAGATGAGATTTCACGATGCTATACTCGGCACGCCTCGCGCCGCCGACTCCACCCTCCAGGAGGTGCCCATGATGGAAAAAGTCAGTCGACGTCGTTTCTCAGTGCACGTGCTTGCCCTCGCGTTGGCCGGAATCCTCGCGGTCTCCCCGGGATGCAAGAAGAAGCCGCAGGCCGTAACCACCACGCCGGAGCCTCCCGCCGCACAGAACTCCGGACCGTCCGAGACGGTCAACGAAACCCCGCTCAAGCCGATCGTGGACGAGCCCGTGACGCCTCGTTCGATGGGCGCGGCCGAATACAACAGCCAGGGCCTTCTCAAGGCTGTCTATTTCGATTTCAACAAGTTCGACATCCGCCCCGATCAACGGCCGACGCTCCAGGCCAACGCCGACAAGCTGAAGGCCGATCCCTTGTCGCGATTCAAGGTCCTCATCGAGGGACATTGCGATGAGCGCAACACCAACGAGTACAACCTCGCCCTGGGCGACCGCCGCGCCAACGCTGTCAAGCAGTACTTGATGACGCTCGGCGTCCCCGCGGCCCGCCTGCGGACGATCTCCTACGGCGAGGAAAGGCCGGCCGATCCCGGACACAACGAAGAAGCCTGGGCAAAGAACCGCCGCGGCGAGTTCGTGCTCGAGGAGGGCTAGACGAACGTGAAGACATCCATTCGTACCGTCGCGGTGCAGGCCGCCTTGTGCTTTCTCCTGCCCGCCTGCGTGACGTCGACCCAGGCCACGCGGCTGCAGAAGGATCTCGACGACGTGAAGCGGCAGGTGTTCCAGGTCCAGCAGGACACCGCGGGGTCCCGCGCCCAGATCGAGGAGATGTCGCGTCGGGGCGGCGGCGGAGATGGCTCCGCGGGGCAGGCCGAGATCCAATCGGCCATCCGCAGCGTCCTGGATCAGATCCAGGGTCTCACGGAGCGGATGGAGGAGCTCAAGTCCAGGATGGCCGCGTTGTCCCAGGAGATCCAATCGCTCAAGAGTGCCGGGCCCCGCAGCTACAACCAGGTCGAAGGATCCGGAGGGGCCCCCGCCTCCCCCGTCCCCCAGTCGTCCAACGGCGCGGCGGCCGACGCCGCCGGGGCCGCATTCAAGACGGCCTACTCGGACTACAGCAAGGGCAACTACGAGCTGGCCGTCATGGGTTTCAACGAGTTTCTCCGGGCCTACCCGTCCAACCCGCTCTGCGCCGACGCGCAGTACTGGATTGGCGAGTGCCTCTACAGCCAGGGCAAGTACAAGGAGGCCGGAGAGGCCATGGATCGCGCCGTGGAGAAATACCCGAGCAGCGAGAAGCTGCCCGCCGCGCTGCTGAAAAAGGGCTACGCCCAGATCGAATCGGGACAGACTCCGATGGCCGTCGCCACCCTGCAGCGTCTGATAGACGGCTACCCTCAGACGGACGAGGCGCGCCTCGCGGCGGACCGCCTCAGGCTGCTGGGTTTGCGGGCCCGATGAACGGGAGTTGAGCGGCGGATGACCGGGGCGTGTTGTTGACAGTCATGGTCCCGTGGATTATTCTACGCGCCCAATCCACTCAATCGGAGGGGCAGAACCGGAATGGCGACACACAAGTCGGCGATCAAGCGCCACAAGCAGAATCTCGAGCGCAGGACACGCAACAAGGCGAACCTCTCGCGCCTCCGCACTCAAATCAAGAAGCTGAGGGCGACGGTGGCCAGCAAGGACGAGGCGGAAGCACGCATCCTCCTGCCGCAGACCATCGCGCTGATCGATCGCTCCATCCAGAAGGGCATCGTGCACGAGAACACGGCCGCCCGCTACAAGTCTCGACTGACTCGCCTGGTCCGGACGCTCGGGGCCCCCGCCAAGCAGGGACCACCGTCGCGAGGCAGATCAGCGGCCAGCCGCTAGACTGCCGCGTTCCGCCTGACCCTTCCGATCGACGAGTGCGTCCGGAGTTGTGCGCGGTCCTCGCGCGGGAGGAAGGGACATGGCAAGGCGTGACCACGACCTGACCAACGAACCCGAGGAGAGCGAGATTCCTCCGGGGATTCCGGATGCGCTCCCCGTCCTTCCGCTGCGGGATGCCGTGGTGTTCCCGCACCTGCCGGCCCCGCTCGTCGTGGGCCGACCTCTTTCCGTGCGCGCCATCGAGCAAGTGCTGAGCGGCAACAAGATGATCGCGCTGGTGGCACAGAAAGATCCGGCCACCGAGGAGCCAGGGCCCGACGACCTCTTCAGGATTGGCACGGCAGGAATCGTCCTGAAGCTGCTGAAGCTGCCCGACGGCGGCATGCGCGTCCTCACCAAGGGGCTCGAGCGGATCCGCCTGCACGAGTTTGTGCAGAAGAGCCCGGTTCCCGTCGCGAGGGTCGAGCTGCTGAAGGAGATTCCGCATGGCGGCACCGAGGTGGAGGGGCTCGCCAGAAACCTCCTGAACCAGATCCAGAAGATGATCTCCATGCTCCCAATCAACACCGACGAGCTGGGCCTCACGTTCATGAACGTCGAGCACCCCGGCAGGCTGGCGGACATGGCTGCCGCCGTCTTCGGACTCAAGCTGGATCAGAAACAGGAGATCCTCGAGACCTTGGACGTTCGCTCCCGCCTGGAGAAGGTGACGCGCTTCATCAACCGGGAAATCGAGGTGATGGAGATCGGCAGCAAGATCCAGCAGGACGTCCAGGAGGAGATCGACAAGACGCAGCGCAAGTTCTACCTGCGCGAGCAGCTCAAGGCGATCCAGAAGGAGCTCGGAGAAGAGGACGAGGCCACGGCCGAGATCAATGAGCTCATGGAGAAGATCGAGGCCGCGAAGATGCCCCCCGAGGTCAAGAAAGAAGCGCTCAAGGAGGTCAACCGACTTCGTTCCACGCCTTCGGCTTCCGCCGAGCATTCCGTGATCCGGAACTACATCGACAACATTATCGACCTGCCCTGGTCGAAATCCACGGAAGACAAGCTCGACCTCCTCGAAGCACGACGCATCCTGGACGAGGATCATTTCGACCTCGAGAAGGTCAAGGAACGCATCCTCGAATACCTTGCCGTGCTGAAGCTCAAGCAGGACATCCGCGGGCCGATCCTCTGCTTCGCCGGCCCGCCAGGCACCGGCAAGACCTCCCTGGGGCGCTCCATCGCCAGGGCGATGGGCCGGCACTTTTACCGGGTGTCGCTGGGCGGCATCAGGGACGAAGCGGAGATCCGCGGACATCGAAGGACCTACATCGGCTCGATGCCCGGGCGAATCATCCAGGCGATACGGAAGGTCGGCTCCAACAACCCCGTCATCGTCCTCGACGAGATCGACAAGGTCGGCGCGGATTTCCGCGGCGACCCCTCGGCGGCGCTGCTCGAGGTGCTCGACCCGGAGCAGAATTTCTCGTTCTCGGATCATTTCCTCGAGGTTCCATTCGATCTCTCGCGCGTCATGTTCATCACGACGGCCAACGTGCTGGACACCATCCCTCCCCCGCTGCGCGATCGGATGGAGGTGCTGGAGCTGCCCGGCTACACCGAGGAGGAGAAACTCTCCATCGCCAAGCAGCACCTGATCCCCAGGCAGATCGCCAACAATGGTCTGGCCCCGGGATCTGTGGTGTTCGACGACGAGGCCATCACCCGGATCGTTTCCGGGTACACGCGGGAAGCCGGACTGCGAAACCTCGAGCGGGAGATCGGCTCGGTGTGCCGCAAGGTGGCTCGCAAGGTCGCCGAGGGCGCCACGGGCCCGATCACAATCCACGCGGCCGAAGTCGAGACCTACCTCGGACAGGTCCGCTACTTCTCCGAGATGGCTGAGCGCACGCGCATCCCCGGCGTCGCGATCGGCCTGGCATGGACGCCGTCGGGCGGCGAGATCCTCTTCATCGAGTCGACCATGATGAAGGGCAGCAAGGGGCTCACGCTCACCGGGCAGCTGGGCGACGTGATGAAGGAATCGGCGCAGGCCGCGCTTTCCTACGTGCGCAGCCGCGCAGCCGCGCTCGGCATCGACCCGGACTTCTTCGCCAGCACCGACATCCACGTGCACGTGCCGTCGGGCGCGATCCCCAAGGACGGTCCGTCGGCAGGAGTGACGATGGTGGCCTCGCTCGTGTCCCTGCTCACCCGCACGCCCTGCTGCTCCGATGTCGCGATGACGGGGGAGATCACCCTGCGGGGCAAGGTCCTGCCCGTGGGCGGCATCAAGGAGAAGGTGCTCGCGGCGCGGCGCGCGGGTCTGCTTACGGTGATCCTGCCGGCGCGGAACAGCAAGGATCTCGCCGATATCCCCGAGCCGCTCCGCCGCGACATGACGTTCCATTTCGTCGAGACGCTCGAGGAAGTTCTGGCGCTCTGTCTCAAATCCCCCGCCGGAGTCAGCCCGTCGACAACGGTTTGAGCAGCACCCTGGCGCGGAAGGTGTCCACCGCCTGCACGCGCACCCTCAGACGATCCCCCAGCCTCCATCGGGGCGGACGCGCCGACCTGGCGGCGCTGCGAGCAACAGGCCGTGCGCGCCCGGTCTCGGAGGGCATCATCCCCTCCACGCCGAGGCCCTCGAGCGTGAGGAAGACGGTCTCGGCCGTGGCGCCGGTCACCATCGCCTGGTACTCCTGCCCGATGCGCTGCTTCATGTAGACAGCCTTCTTCCAATCCACCATGGCTCGTTCCGCGGCCTCCGCTCGCCGCTCGAGGCGCGAGCACTCGAGGGCCAGCGCCTCGAGCCGCTCGCCGGCCTCCGCCGAGTCCGGGACATGAGCCCGTGCGGGCCGCCTGGCGCGGCGCAGGCTGCGGTGCACCACGAGGTCCGGGTATCTGCGGATCGGAGAAGTGAAATGCGTATAGTGCTGCGTGGCCAGCCCGAAATGCCCGAGCGGCTCGGGGCTGTAGCGGGCCAGCTTCAGGGACCGCAGGATCATCATGGCCACGGCCGGCTCCTCGGGCCTGCCGCGGAACATCTCGAGCAGTCCCCGGATCCTTGCCGAGGTCGTGCCACGGGAAGGCCTCACCGTGAAACCCATTCCGGACAGCCCCTCTTCCACCTCGTCGATGCCGGCCGGGTCGGGGTCCTCGTGGACCCGGTACAAGGTCGGGACGGCTTTTTCCTGAAGGTGCTCGGCCACGGTCTCGTTGGCCGCGAGCATGAATTCCTCGATGAGCTGGTGGGACACCGTGTAGCTGGTGACCCGCAGCTCGACGGGGTTGCCGTCATCGTCGACAATCACGTCGGTCTCGGGGAGATTCAAGTCGAGGCTGCCCCGGCGCATCCTGCGGGCCCTGAGCGCGCGGCAGAGAACTTCCATCCGCTTGAGCATGCCAGCGACCTCGGCTCCGGTCTCGACCGCGCGACCGGCGAGGATGTCGTCGAGCTGCTCGTAGGTCAGGCGCGCCACGCTGCGGATGAACCCATCGGCGAAACGGTACCCCACCCGTTTGCCGGACTCGTCGAAATCCATTTCGACGCTTTGGACCAACCGCACCTGCCGTGGGAGCAGACTGCAGAGGCCCGACGAAAGGGCCACAGGCAGCATCGGGATGTTGTAGCCGGGAAAGTAGACGCTCGTGCCGCGGCTCAGCGCCTCCGCGTCGATCACCCCTCCTTCCGGGACGTAATGGGAGACGTCGGCGATGTGCACGGTCAGACGGCTGCGCCTCCCCGCGGGAGTCTCCACCTCGACGAGGCTCACGGCGTCGTCGAAATCCCGCGCGGTCACCGGATCCACCGTCACCACCATGCTCCCGGTGAAGTCCTCCCTGCCGGCCAGATCCTTCGATGGCACATCGGCGCCGAGCCGCGCCGCCTCGCTTTCCACCGTGGGTGGAAAGGCTCCCGGCAGGTCGAAGCTCTTCTCGATGACGGCCTTGTCCACGCCCGCCGCGTCGGGGGCTCCGAGGACCGACACGATCCTTCCCCTGGCGGGCTGGAAGCGATCCTCGGGCGCCGTGATCTCTGTCCACACGACGACCCCATCCCTGGAGCGGCCCTGCGGCTCGGCCCCGGTCGGCGCCCGATCGACGTGGATCTCGGCGGCCACGCGTTCGTCCCTGGGAATCACGATCCCGCCGCGCGCGTCGCCATGGTAGAGACCGGCCACGAAAGGGGACCTTCGCTCCAGCACCGCCATCACTTCCCCCGAGGTGGAACCCGGGTGCACGCCCTTCTTGCTCTTGGGCCCCGACAGCCTCGCCATCACCAGGTCCCCATGGCGCGCTCCGTTCATGTCGTGCCCCGAGACGTAGAGGTCCTCTCCTTCGCCGTCCTCGGGGTTCACGAACCCGTATGTGCGCCGCGGGGACGACAGCCTGCCGATCACGACGCGGGCCCGCGAATGCATCGTCCATCGCCCCCTGCGGTGGCTGAAGACGATTCCCTGCTTTTCCAGGTACTCCATCTGGCGGCGCAGGGCGGGCTCCATGGAAGGATCCATCTCGAGGCGCCGCAGGATCTCCGGCAGGGAGAGAGGATCCTCCGAACGCTTCAAGCAGGCCAGGAGGCGGTTGTACGAAGCTGCGGGCGCCTGCGCTTCCTGGGTGGACGGGGTGCGGCGCGGGCGGTGTTTCCGATCGGGGCCGTGGCGCCGGCCGACCTTGCCCCGCTTCATGGGAGCTTCCCGGGAGGCGTCCGGTCCGTCGAGGTGGAGCGCTTCAGGATGACCGCGCTCTTGGGCTGCAGCGCGATCGCTTCCACCGGGTTCGACGACAGGCCGACCATGCCGGCGGGGGCCTGCACCCTGGTGGGCACGTCGAATGGATTCACCGCGACGAAGCCGCCGGTGAACGGCCGCGCGTAATACCCGTCGCCCCGGCTCATGGATCCTGTGGGTTGGCCGATATCGATGTCGTAGAACGACCGCCAACTCGTGCTTTCGGGCCTGTAGCCCGTCCCATGGTAGAAGTGGAGCGTCTCGCCATCCATCGCCAGCAGGTAGGAGGCGAACAGGTAGAGAGACTCGTCTTCCGAGAGCGAGCTGGTCCGGTTGATGAGGTTCAGGATCTTCCCGCTCCGCGAGACCTCCGAGGCCTGCTCCATCCTCGCCTTCCACCCGAATCGACCGTCGTGGGGCATGTCGCGGGTGAGCCATCCTTCGGAATTGGCGCCCTCCACCTCCGCCAGATAGAGCCGGGACACCTCGGGCTCGCCTGAGCGGATCTGATTGATGATCAGGAGACGGTCGCGCAGACCTGCCTGGGCGACCCTCTGGTGGATGCGGGCCAGCATCGAACGCTCGGCTTCCGGCCAGGAAGCACGATCCAGCTCCACCGGCAGGCCCGAGATGTAGCCGCCGACGCGGCTCGGATGGTAGGAGGAATCTGTCTCGACGTTGTCGAGCTGCAGACCGTCGTAGCCGGCCTCGAGGATTTCGATGGCGCGGTCCGCAAGGAAATCCTGGTAGCCGACCTTCGCGACATTCATCCCGAAACGGGAGCGATTGCCCTTGTATCGGTCGGCTCGCACGCGAACGCGCTGTCCCAGGGCGTCGTGCAGATACCAATCCTCGTGATGCGGAAGAGTCTCGGCGGCGTGCGGCATCGAGTCGTTCATGTCCATGGTGTTCAGGTATCCGATGACCCGCGCGCGCGGATAGGCGCGCTTGGCGCGCTGGAGCGCCGCCTCGAGGGGCGATTCAGGCGAGACGATGAGCAGTTCGTAGGTCGCGCCGTGGACCGTGTAGTCCTTGATGGTGCCGAGGGCCACGAAGCAGTGGCGCGCGGTGCGAGACATCAGGGATGGGGCTGCCGCAGGAGAGATCGTGGGAATCGACGCCACCGCGAGCAGGACGATCATGACGAACGAAAGGTCCAGCGGCGCGCGGTGGGAGGTCATCGCGCGCATTATCTCACAGGCGAGATGGTGTGGGTCCGGTGGCGACGCGCGCGGTGCGTTTCGGTTGACACTGCCGGAATCAGGGTGGTAGATTGGCGCCCGTTTCCGCGAAGGTGCCCACGCCAGCCATCCGTGCCGAAGTGGTGAAATTGGCAAACACGCAGGCTTCAGGTGCCTGTGCTCGCAAGGGCTTCGGGGTTCGAGTCCCCGCTTCGGCACCAAACAATCCGTCGTCGCTGAGATGGCTCAGACGAACGGAAGCCATCCCAGGAGTTTGCCAAGCAGCCCCTCGCGGAAGAAGGCCTGCCGCCGACGTCCCGCCGCACGACTCGGCCCGACGCGGCGCGCGCTCAGCGCGAGGTCGACCTTCAGACGACGATCTGGATCGCTCAGCGTGGCATAGGCGACGTCGATGGAGCGCTCCGTCACACCACTGCCCGCACCGCCGTACGAAACGAGCTTTCTGAGCCGGTGATAGGCCTCTTCGATCTGGGCCGCGTCGGCATCTGGCCGGACTCGCAGCACCTGGTAGGGATTCGACACGGTCAGTCTGCCTCCGCCGCCGGGAGCCCGGGGCAGAGTTCAATCTGGAGCCTGTGGCGACGCCGTCAAGCGGCACGCGTCAGCTTGCGGTTGGTTCGATTCATTCCGCGCTGCACGCGACCGAGATGGACGACAATCGTTCGAGGCGGTGCGCGTCGCGATCACCGCCAACGGAAATGCCGATTCAGTTGGAGAGAATCTTGTTGCGGAGGATCAGGATCTGAAGCGCCAGGGAGGCCCGCCCGCACAGGGTCAAGAGATCCGGGATGTCCAGAGAGCGGATCTCCTGGTCTTCCCCATCGCCATACAAGTAGCCGGTGATGCGACCCTTCACGAGGATTGGAACCACCAGCACGGTTCGCGGCGCCCTGACGGCCAGCGCCGCGTAGAGCACGCCCGTGGCCATGAGCTGGGGCAGGGGCCCCAGGTAGTGGCTCCTGCCGTCGCTGGTCAGGACGAAGACAGACTGTGGTTCCTGCAGCGGCACCGAGAGCGATTTCACAAGCGACTCGGACATGCCGCCCCCCCGGCCCACCCATCCCAGCGCGCGGTCTCCCCTCACGACGAAGAAGATGCTGCGGCGGATTCTGGTGCCCGTGTAGCCTAGGATCGTGGAGACGATGCCGTCCACGCTTTCCGCCGCGGCCAGGCCTCGGGACGCCTCCGCCAGGGAGGGAGCGGGAGCAGGCTTCGGTCTGGCGGCCGGCTGCGGGCGCGTGTCGGCCTCCTCCACCTCGGGGCCCACGTCGGCAGATTCGCCTTCGATAGCTTCGGCCACGTCGCGCCAGGACCTGCCGTATCCGTACTTCTCCCAATGGTCGATCACTGGTTCGGCCGGCGCGCGCGAAGCTGACGCCGCGCCGTTGCCGACCCGCAGTCCAGCATTCGCGGAGCCGGCGAGGCTCGCCACGCCCGTGGCCATGCGATCCGTGTCCAGGTCCTGTTCCTCGCCCGCCAGAGGCCGGAGTTTCTCGCGTCGGCTGCGCAGTCTCGACAGCTCGCGCGCAAGCGTCGTGAAGCGTTGGGTCCTGTCCATGTTGTAGTACTTCTCCAGGACCTGGAGCACCCTCACCTCGGGGGAAACCCAGGGCATGATCCTGTAGCCGGTCACGAACGAAATCTCGTCCAGCGCCAGCAGGTTCTTCGGATCGATCATGGCAAGGTGCAGGATCCGGCCTTCGAGCTTCAGGGGCACCACCTTGTGCTTTTCGACCAGGCGCGCGGGGAGCGAGCGCACCACCGAGTAGGGCACACGCGAAATCATGTCCACATCGGCATACGGGGCGCCGAAAAGGGCTGAGAGGGTCTCGCCCAGCGTCTCTTCATCGAGGTAACCGAGCTCGAGCAGGCTGGTGCCCAGGTGGCCGCCGAAGATCAGCTGCGCCGTCAGGGCGCGATGAAGCTGCGCCTCCGTGATCTTGCCGGCATCAACGAGGGTTTCCCCGAGCTTCCTGGACATGGTGGAAGTGGAATATTGAGAGTGTTCCCACCGGAGTCAAGAAGGCACGGCCCGCCGCTCTTCGCAGGCCCGCCCGAAAAGAGCTGTCCCACACACCATTTCGACGAAGTAGGCGTGGACTCGCCGATCCTGGCCCAGTTCCGGATGGAAAGTGCCCGCCAGGACCATCCCCTGCCGCACGAGGACGGGATCCCCCTCGTGCCGCACCATGACCCGGACTTCCTGGCCGGACCGCACGATCCTCGGCGCTCGGATGAGAACCAGCTCGAGCCCGGGACCCGGGAGATCGCCGCCGGGCTCGAGCTGCCCGGTCGCCGTCTCGAAAGACTCGCGCTGCCGCCCGTAGGCGTTGCGCACGATGTCGATGTCGACCATTCCGAGGCTGAACTGGCTCGGGCCCCGCACGTTGGCCGCGAGCAGGATCGCCCCAGCGCATGTGCCGTACATCGGCTTTCCGGCCGCATGGAATGCGCGCAGAGGCTCCACGAACGCCGTGTCGCGCATCAGCTTGATCAAGGTCGTGCTCTCGCCGCCCGGGATGATGAGGCCGTCGATCGCCGACAACTCCTCGGGGCGGCGGACCAGCATGGCCGTCTGGCCGATCTCCGCGAGGGCCTTCCGATGCGCGTCGAAGTCTCCCTGGAGGGCCAGGATGCCCAGGGGCCTCACCAACCCCTCTTCTGCAGGAGCTGCTCCTCCTTGAGCGTCCCAATCTCGATGCCGGGCATCGCCTCTCCGAGCTCCGCGGAAACCTCGACCAGCACGCGGGGGTCGTTGAAGTAGGTCGTGGCTTTCACGATCGCCTCGGCGCGGCGGGCCGGGTCGGCCGACTTGAAGATGCCGGACCCGACGAACACAGATTCGGCTCCAAGCTGCATCATCAAGGCCGCGTCGGCAGGCGTGGCGATCCCGCCGGCCGCGAAGTTGGGAACCGGCAGCCTTCCATTGGCGCCGACCCAGCGCGTCAGCTCGAGGGGCGCCCCGAGCTCCTTGGCCTGGCTCATCATCTCCTCTTCGCGGAGCGTCGTCAGGGCGCGCAGCTGCTCGTTCACGCGGCGCATGTGCCTGACCGCCTCCACGATATTGCCGCTGCCGGCCTCTCCTTTGGTGCGGATCAGCGCGGCCCCTTCACCGATGCGCCGGAGCGCCTCGCCGAGGTCCCGCGCGCCGCAGACGAACGGAATCTTGAACGCGAACTTGTCGACGTGGTGCTTCTCATCCGCCGGCGTGAGCACCTCGCTCTCGTCGATATAATCGACGCCCAGCTCCTGGAGCACCTGCGCCTCGGCAAAGTGTCCGATGCGGCACTTCGCCATGACCGGGATGCTGACAGCGCCCATGATCTCGCGCACCTTGCCCACCGCGGCCATGCGCGCCACCCCTCCCTGCGCCCGGATATCCGATGGGACGCGCTCCAGCGCCATGACCGCGACCGCGCCGGCCTTCTGGGCAAGGACCGCCTGTTCTGCGGTCACGACGTCCATGATCACGCCGCCCTTGAGCATCTCCGCCAGGCCTGTCTTGAGGCGGGGTGTTCCGAACTTCGCATCGCTGCCCAACATGGCTCTTTCTCCTAGATGAGAGGAAGCGATTCGGCCGGGGGTGTCTGTGGCTCCGACCGCCGCCTCCGGATCCTCTGCTTGATGATGTCCCCCAGCAGGCGAATGCCACGATGGATCTCGCGCGGCGTCGCCTGCGAAAAGGTCAGCCTCAGGTTCTGTTTCGTCCCTCCGTCCAGGTGGAACAAGTCCCCCCGCCCGACGAGCACGCCGCGCGACTGGGCATCGGCGGCGACCTCGTCGGCGTCGACGCCTGGTGGCAAGGTGACCCAGACAACCAGGCCGCCCTTCGGTCGGCTCCATCGCGCTTCCGCGGGAAACGACCGCTTCATGGCCGCCAGCATGGCGTCGCGGCGCTCGCGGTACTTGTCCACGACGTTGAGAAGGTGGCGGTCGAGGTCTCCGTGGATGCAGAACTCGTGCAGCGCGGCCTGCAGCAGCAGGCTCGTGCTGTAGTCGGTGATCTTCTTGAGATGGACCAGCCGCTGGGTCATCTCGCGGGGTGCCGCGATCCAGCCGATGCGCAATCCGGGCAGCAGTTTCTTGGCGAAGGTCGACAAGTAGATGACGCTGCCGCGCTGGTCGAGCGCCTTGAGGGAAGGCAGGTCGGTCCCCTCGAACCTCAGGTCGCCGCCGAAATCGTCCTCCAGGATCGGCAGTCCCGCGCCGGCGGCGAGCTCGATCAAGGCGTGCCGGCGCGCCAGGCTCATCGTCTCCGAGGTGGGGTTCTGGAAATTGGGCATGAGGTAGATCAGCTTTGGCCGCCGCCGGGCGATCGCTTCCCGGAGCCGGCTCACGATGACCCCCTCCTGGTCCACCGGAGCCCCGATCAGCTCCGCGCCGTAGGAATGAAAAACCTGGACGGCGCCGGTGTAGGTTGGATTCTCCACGAGCACGGCATCTCCCGGATCGAGCAGCGCGCGCGCTACCAGGTCTATCCCCTGCTGCGAGCCGCTGGTGATGACGATCTCGTCCTCCGAGACGGTCATCCCCCGCGAGCGCAGGTTTTCCGCGATCATGCCGCGCAGGGCGGTGAAGCCTGCGGGAGGACCATAGCCGAGGATGCGGTGTCCTTCACGGCGCATCACCTTGTCGAGCGCCGCCCGGAATGGCTCCACGGGAAAGAGCGCCGGATCGGGAAAGAGCGACGCGAAGGAGATCACCCCGGGCTCGGTGATGCCGAGGGCGGCGGCCGGAAGGCCGCCGTCGATGGCCCGTTCGGAGTTTCGCGAGAAGAGCTCGGACCATCCGTAGGAGGAGGCATCGGGTGATGCGTTCGAGCCGGCCCCCGGCCTGTGCAACGCGCCGGACCGGCGGGGGCCCGACGGCTGCCCGGTGTCCTTCACGAACGTGCCCCGGCCGACATGGGAGGAGATCCAGCCCTCGGCGGCCACCTCCGCGTACGCCCGCGCCACCGTCAATCGGTTCACTCCGAGCCTGCGGGCGAGCTCCCTGGTCGTCGGCAGACGCTGGTCACGGCCGAGCCGGCCACGCTGCACCGCCTCGGTCAGCTGGCAAGCGATCTGGCGGAACAGCGGCGTGTCGTCCTTTCTGTCAAGGTGGATCGCGATCATGGCGCTTCCCCTAATGAGCTACATCACCAGGCCATTATGGGGGCAACCGGGAGGGTCGCGTCAA
>Ga0075429_100002184_pt1 | contig 16348 bp, 15 predicted proteins | sample RhiMetdeltSRZDD3_FD_75295 | JGI IMG/M metagenome (GOLD analysis project Ga0075429, IMG submission 75295) | Populus rhizosphere microbial communities from Tennessee, USA - Rhizosphere MetaG P. deltoides SRZDD3 | ecosystem: Host-associated > Plants > Roots > Rhizosphere > Soil | place: USA... | reverse complement strand
GAGGCCTGGAACGCGCTGCTCAAGATTCTGGAGGAGCCGCCCCCGGGAGTGGTGTTCGTGTTCGCCACGACCGAGCCCCAGAAAATCGCGTCGACCGCGGCCCCGGTCCTGTCGCGCCTGCAGCGTTTCGACTTTCGCCGGATCGGCCCCGGCCCCATCCGGGCACGGCTGCGCGAAGTGCTCGATCAGGAAAAGCTCGCGGCGGAGGATGATGCCCTTGCGCTGATCGCCCGCTACGCCGACGGGGGAATGCGGGATGCCCTCTCGGTGCTCGATCAGTGCCTGTCGTTCGGCGAGGGCCCCATCACCGCGGCGGCGGTTCGTCAGGTACTCGGCTTGATCGGCGATGAGCAGTACGCCGAAGTGCTCCGGCTGGTCGCCGAAAAGGATACCGGCGCGGTCTTCCCGCTAGTAGACGGGTTGGTGAACTCCGGCGCCGACCTCGCCGAATTCATGACCGGTACGGCGGAGCTGCTGCGGGCTCTGCTGATGGTGCAGAGCGGGGCCGTTCCCGACGGGCTCACCGAGGTCATGCGCACGGCGATCGAGCGGGTGCGCGGGGTGCTGCTGCCGGCCGACATCGTGCGGATGCTCGCCCTTCTGGCCGAAGCGGAGATCTCGATCCGCCGCTCCGCCAGTGCGCGTCTCGTGGTGGAGACGTTGCTGCTCCGCTGGACGCTGATGGATCGCGTGGTCGAGATCGAGGCGATGCTCAAGGGGAGCGACTCACCAGCCGTCCCGCCGACCCGCCGTCCGGCCGTCTCTGCATCCCAGTCACCAGCCGTCCAGCCGTCCAGCCGCCCAGCCGTCCCAAGCCCCGAGCCACTAGCCCCCAGCGCCCAGCAACTATCTCTCCCGGCCCTCCTCTCCATCTGGCCCCAGGTTCTCGAGGCGGCCACGGAAAAGAGCCGCCTTCTCGGCCAGGCCCTTGCCGCCACCACGCCCGTCGCCGCCGGCAGCGGTGAGGTCCGGCTATCAGCCACTGCCGACGATGCCATGCTGACGGAGGGGGTCCGGCGCCAGCTCGGTGCGATCGAGGAAATCCTGGCAGTCCGGTTCCCGGGCCCGATCAAGGTACGGCTGGTCGTCGAGGCGCCATCGGGAGGTCTCGCCGAGCGCCCGAAACGCATGACCGATGAGATCTTGCGGGCTGAACGGCTGGAGCGGCTCCGCCGGGTCGATCCGGCCCTCGACACGGCAGCCAATGAGTTAGATTTGGAGATCGTAGACGAGGGATAACATGGCCGATCTTCAGCAGTTGTTTCAACTCGGGTCCCAGGTGCAGGGGCGGCTCCAGCAACTTCAGTCCGAGCTCGCCGACCGCACCATCGAAGCCACGGCCGGCGCGGGGCTGGTGCGCGTCCGGGTGGACGGGCGGGGACTGGTGCGCGAGCTGACGATCGACCCCGCGGCGTTCGAGGGGCGTGATGCCGAGCTCCTGGCCGACTTGATCGTGGGCGCGGTCGCGGAGGCGCAGCGCCGAGCCAGCGATCTGGTGCAGGCCGAGATGCGGAAGCTCTCTCCCAACCCGCTCGCGGCGCTCTGAGGCCGGTGGGCGTCATTGACGAGCTGGTGACCGAGCTCGCCCGGCTGCCCGGTATCGGCCAGAAGACGGCGCAGCGGCTGACCTTTCATCTCCTCCAGCAACCGCGTGAACGCGCCGACCGCCTCGCCGCGGCGCTCGCGGCCGTCGTCGCCCGGGTGCATCCCTGTCCCGACTGCGGCAATTTTACCGAGGACGACCGCTGCCCGGTCTGCGCCGACCCGCGGCGCGATTCCGCGATCCTCTGCGTGGTCGAAGAGCCGTCGGCGGTGCCGGTGGTCGAGCGGGCGACTGCGTTCCGGGGACGCTACCTGGTGCTGGGCGGGCGCCTCTCACCGCTCGAAGGTGTGGGACCGGAGCAGCTTCGGCTCGACCTGCTTCGGCGGCGGGTGGCCGACGGCGCCGTGCGCGAGGTCATCCTGGCGACCAATCCGTCACTGGAAGGCGAGGCGACAGCGACCTACATTCACCAGTTGCTCGCGGGAACCGGGGTGCGCATCACCCGGCTGGCTCGCGGGCTGCCGGTCGGCGGTGATCTTGAATACATCGATGGCGTCACCCTGAGTCACGCGCTCGACGCGCGCCGGGAGGTTTCGTGACCGCGCCCCGCACGCTGATGGTCGTCCTGGCATCCGCTGCCGGACTGGTCGCGGGGTGGGCGCTGTCGCAGCAGTATATGGGGCAGCACCGGTCGGCGTTGTTCAGCCCGAGCATCCGGCGGCGCCACGCGGCGCTCGGCTACCTCGCCGGACGGGGCACCCCCGAGACGGTCCGGCTCCTCCGCGATTACCTGTCATGGGAGCAGCATCCGGTGTTGCGGCGGCGCGGGCTTCGCGTGATACGGGAGCTGGAGCTGGGGCTGGGATGAGCGGCGCCTCGAGCTGGTCGTTCCGGGAGGAGGATGCCGCCCGGATCGGGGTGCTGCTGAACAGTCTGCTTCGGGACGCCAACGCCAGGACCGCGCTCCTGGTCGATCGCACCGGCCAGATGCTGGCGACGGTTGGGGAAGCGCCGACCTTCGATCCGGTCGCGTTTGCCTCCCTCACGGCTGCCGATTTCAGCGCCAACGATCAGCTGGCGCGCATGCTCGGCGAAAACGAGTTCGGCGCGCTGTTTCACCAGGGCGAAAAGGACTCGCTCTACCTGGCGGACATCGCGCGGCGGGTCATTCTGGTGGTGCTCTTCGACAACCGCACCACCCTGGGCCTGGTCAAGCTCCGGGTCCGTGGGGTGGTCGAATCGCTGTCCGCGCTCTTCATCGCGATGTTCGCGCGCGAGTCCGCGGGCGAGCGGCGGGTGGAGACCGGCTTCGTGGGCGAAGCCGAGGACGAAATCGACAAACTCTTCGGAAACTGAGGCCGCGCCCGCATGTCGCTGATCAACTACGCGTCGCGCGAGATCAACTGCAAGATCGTGTATTACGGGCCCGGGCTCGGCGGCAAGACGACCAACCTCGAGTACATCTACGAGAAGGTCGCCCCGGCGAGCAAAGGCAAGATGATCTCGCTCGCCACCGAGACCGAGCGCACGCTGTTCTTCGATTTCCTCCCGGTCGATCTGGGCACCATCCGCGGCTTCAAGACCCGGTTTCATCTCTACACCGTGCCGGGCCAGGTCTACTACAATGCCTCGCGGAAGCTCATTCTGAAGGGCGTCGACGGGGTCGTCTTCGTGGCCGACAGCCAGATGGAGCGGATGGAAGCGAACATCGAGTCGATGCAGAATCTCTACGACAACATGGCGCAGCACGGCATCGACCTGACCCGGCTGCCGTTCGTGGTGCAGTACAACAAGCGCGACCTGCCGAACGCGGCCCCCCTGGCCCAGCTCCAGGACGCCCTCAATCCCGGATGGCCGGTGGAAGATCCCGCCCGACAGCGGCCGCTCCAGGATCCGGCCCGTCCCGGCGAGATGCTGGTCCGGGAGGTGGACGGAACCTGGGTCGAGCGGGTGCCGTACTTCGAGGGAGTGGCCCTGCGCGGCGATGGCGTCTTCGATACCCTCCGGGCCATCAGCAAGCTCGTGCTGAAAACGCTGGGGTAGCGATGCCCGAAGAGCGCAGGCGGAGTACCGATTTCTTTCCGAACGCCCCGGTCATCAAGTGGACTCTGCCCAATATCCTGACCGTCGCACGGATCGCCATCACCCCGGTGGTGGCGCTGCTGCCGTTCATCGAGGGATACTGGCCCAAGATTCTCTGCTTCGTGATTTTCGTCGCCGCCTCTATCACCGACGTGATTGACGGACGGCTGGCGCGTCGCAACAACCAGGTGACCGACCTCGGCACGCTGCTGGATCCGATCGCGGACAAACTGTTGCTCCTCGCCACCCTGGTACCGATCTACTGGATTTCCCGGCAGCGGCACGATCTCTACGACATCCCGCTGTGGGGCAGCATCCCGCTTTGGGTGTGCCTGCTGCTGGTAGGGCGGGAAGTGGCGATGACCGCCTTCCGGTGGTGGGCCAAACGGCGGGGCGTCGTCATCTCGGCGCAGGGGCCGGGGAAGCTCAAGACGGTGATGCAGAGCATCTTCATTGGTGGGACGATCGCCTGGTTTGCGTTCAAGAGCGCGATCAAACCCATGGGGTGGGAGCAGGAGCGCGCCGCGCTCTGGTGGAATCAGTTTCACGGCGGGTTCGTGGCGGTGACGCTGGGGATCGCGCTGGTGGTGACGATCTATTCGTTCGTGATTTACCTGTATCGATATCGAGGGATGTTCAGCCAGCAGGGGAGCTGACGATTGAGTCACCCCGGCGACCCATGGAGTCCAGGTCTTCGGCCGCGGGCGCCGTCGCGTGCCACGTGTCCTGATGGCGTACCAGCCGTAGTGGCGCTACATCACCTGGCTTAGGGAGCACCGGCGACGCCGAGCGGTAGCAGGCTGTAAGCCAAAGTGAGGTTGCCAATCCCGAGCTGGCCAAAGCGGTTGTCCCCCCAGCAGTACACCAGTCCGGACGCGGTTCGCCCACAGGTAGCCTGTCGTCCCGCCAAGAGCTGAACGAATGCACGACCGCCGGCGACGGGCACGGGCACCTGACTTGGTGTCGTGGATCCGTTACCCAATTGGCCACTCACTTGAAGGCCGGTGTTCTGACCCCAACAATACGCCCCGCCGGCTATCGTCAGGCCACAGGTGTGTTCGAGAGACGCCGCGACAACCGTGAACTTCAGACCCCCCGCCACCAGACGCGGCACCGAAGAGGCCGCAGTAGAGTTGTCTCCCAGTTGCCCGAACCCATTGTCTCCCCAGCAGTAGGCGTCGCCGCCCGTCTCGACTCCGCAGGTTTGGGTGGAGTATGCGCTGAGCGCCAGGAAGGAATGCCCACCCGACACGAGCGTCGGCGCAGGTCCGCCCGGTCCCGGGCGGCCCAGTTGGCCGACCGCGTTGTCTCCCCAGCAATACGCCGCGCCGCCAACGGCAATGCCGCAGGTGTGTTGGTTCCCTGGGGCAAGCGTCGTGAAGGAGAGTCCTCCCGCTACCGCCAACGGCGTCCTGTTACACGGCGCCCCGGCACAGGTTTCCGTACTGGCGACCCCCAACTGATCGCCGCCGAGGCCCCAGCAGTAGGCGGCGCCGCCGGGGGTAAGCGCGCACGCATGGGCCCCCCCCAGGGCAATGGACGTGAAGACACGGCCGCCTGGAACCGCGACCGGCGTGCGCGCGCACGCGCTGGTGCCTACTCCCTCCACCGTACAGGTGTCGGTCGTCGGTCCGATCCAATCGTCCCGGTTGTGGCCCCAACAGAATGCGTTGCCGCCGGATGTCAGGCCGCAGGTAATACCGCTTCCGCCACCACTGAGTTGTACGAAGTTGGTCGCCTCCACCAGCGAGCGCGGCAGTGTGCTGCACTGACGAAGCTGTGACGGACAGATTTCCGGGCTGGTCTTTCCGAGGGCTGCGACGGCATTGTCTCCCCAGCAATACAACACGTTCTGCGCCGTCCGCGCGCATGCGTGACTTCTGCCGAGCGTCAAATCAACAAACGGCGGCAATGCAATCACATTAGCCGTCGCCGACTCACCGCCGCTGCTCGCCTTCACCTCGCCGGTTCCGGGCGAGACACCGGTGACCTTGCCATCTGGTGACACGGCAACGATGGAAGGCGTGTTGCTCGTCCACGAAATCTGGCCTGCAGGGATTGCCGTGGCGAGCATGGAGAGTGTCCCGCCAACCGCCACCGACGCGGGCGCGACAATGACCAGGGTCGGCGGTGGAGGGGGCGGCGTGACCGGCAGGGTTCCATCGCTTCCGCCGCACCCGACGAGGGCTGCGGCGACGGCGCCGCAGAGCGCCAGACATCGCCCTCGGTTCTCCAACCTGGATGGTCTCACTGAAGCCCCCGGTGATCGAAGAGGTGATTGCATCAGATACGGATTGTCTGGAGGCCCTTTGCGGAACTGGACTCGAATGCGCTCGACCTGTTGCGACCGCCGCGTTGACAGCCTCCTCGCCACGTCGTACTATCGCTTTGCCTGTTCGACGCAGGCTCTCCCTCGCGAGCCAGGCGCGCCAGGCCCATGACCACCCCTTTGCTCGATACGCTGCACATCCTTCTCGAGGCCCCTGACGGTACTCGTCGAGAGGCCGCCTGGACGGCCTTTCTCGAAGAGCACAGCCGCCTCATTCTGCACGTAGCCCGAAGCCAGGGCGGTGATCACGACGCCGCCATGGATCGTTACGCCTTCGTTCTTGAAGCACTCCGCCGCGACGACTTCCAGCGGCTTCGCGCGTATCAGGCCGACGGCGTCGGCCGGTTCAGCACCTGGCTCATTGTGGTCGTCCGCCGGCTCTGTCTGGATCACCATCGCCACCGCTATGGACGGACCCAAAGCGACAGCCGTGCCTCGCTGGAGCAGAGAGCCGACCGCCGCCAGCTTGAAGACCTGCTCGGAGAGGAGCTGGCCCTGGCCTCGCTCGAATCGTCTGCGGACCAGGCACCGGATCAGGCCCTGCTGAGCGTGGAGCTCCGGAGAGGGCTCGAACGGGCGCTCGCGAGCCTCGAGACGTCCGATCGACTGGTGCTGCGGCTGCGATTCGAGGACAATCGTTCGGTGCCGGAAATCGCCCGGTTGCTGGGCGAAGAATCCCCCTTCCGTATGTACCGCCGGATCGATCGCATTCTCACGACCTTGCGGCGCATGCTGCAAACCGCGGGCATCGGGGATTCCGTGCCCTGAACGCCGCAAGCTGGTGCGGCGCCATCCGTTCATTGTGAGGAAGGGGAACACATCGGCGTGCACGAATTCGAAGGAGGCCCGACCGATATGACTAATCAGCCACACCTCGGCCCGGAGGACCTGGCCGGTTTTCTCGATCGCAGTCTCGATTCCGAAGGACGGCTGCGGGTCGAAACGCACCTCGACTCCTGTTCCATCTGTCGTGCGGAGCTGGTCGACGTCGTTCGCCTGTCGGATGGATTCCGGTCCTCGGTCCAGGACATGGCCCAGGCCCATCAAGAGCGACCGCGTCGTCGACTCTTCGGAAGCCTCGCGCTTGGCGGCGCCCTCGCCGCCAGTCTCGCCGCGCTGGTCTTGCTGGGACCGACCCGCCGGGGGTCCTCTCTCCCAATCCAGCCAGTGCGTGCTCCGACGACTGGCGAAGGCCGGGCGCGCATCGACGTCCTGACCCCGCCGGGGTTGGTCCGCAGCGATTCCGTGGTCTTTACCTGGCGCGGGGTGGGAGCGGATGTATATCGCTTTACCCTGCTGAGCGAGGATGGCGAACCGCTCTGGGCCCTCGACACCCCCGACACATCGCAGTCCCTGCCGCCCTCTGTGGCACTCACGCCGAATCGCGATTATTGGTGGCGCGTGGATGCGACATCGGAAGGGGTGGTGGCAAGCACCGGCGTCCGGCGGCTCCGAGTCTCGCCGTGATCCGGTGGGATCAGGCGCTGCCCCTCGCAGCATTGGCGGTTCTCCTCTCCTGTGGGCACCGGAGCGATCGCGCGGCATCGGGCCGGTCTCCGAGCGACTCACTTCTCCAGCGGGGCGAATCGCTCTACCGGGCCGAAAAGTTCGATTCGGCGAGGGCGGCATGGACGCTCGCCCTCAGGCAGACTCGTGCCGGGCACGATGCCGAGGCGGAGGCTCGAGTGCTGACCTGGCTCGGCCTGGTGGCGGGGCGGCTGGGCGACCTGCACGAAGCGCGAGGGCTCGGCGAGGAAGCCCTCGCGATCAAAATCAGGCTGAGCATGACGTCGGAGCTCGCCGGCTCCTACGGCGCCCTTGGCATGGTGGCCCTCAGTGAGAACAGGAATCAGGACGCGGTGCGCCTCTTCGAGCGGGCTCTCGAAACAGCTCGGGGGGCGAACGACACCCGAGCAGAAGCCGAGTCGTCGGGGCGTCTTGGCCTTGTCCTCACATATCTGGGCGACTTTACCAGGGCTCGCGCCGCTCAACGAACCGCCCGGCTCAGCGCGCGGATGTTGGGTGAGGCGCGTCTCGAGGCAAATGCGCTGGCCAACGAGGCGATGGTCGACATCTACGTCGGGGACGCCCACTCCGCCATCACACGGCTCGATACGGCCCTGGTGATGTACCGGCGCATTGGCTTCGCCGCCGGAGAGCAGAACGCTCTCGGCCAGCTTGCCACCGCGTACGAACTAACGGGCGAGGAGGATCAGGCCTTCGTCGTGCTGGACAGCTCGCTCAGCATCGCGCGCCGGCTCGGTCTCCGCGAGGAGGAGGCGGACCTCCTGCGGCTGATCGGGGGCCTTCACCTTTCCGTCGGCGATTACCGCATCGCGCTCAGGTACTACAACGAGGCTGAGGCTGGCATGCGAGGCGCCGGGCTGGATGCCAATCTCGGCAGCGTGCTCCGCGGAGCTGCGAATGCTCATCTCCGGCTGGACAATGTTCCTCGCGCCGATGCGTTGCTGCGCGAAGCGCTCCGCCTTCACCTCAGCTCGGGCGAGCCCCTCGAGCGACTCGACGACCTGCTGCTGGCGACAGAGATCGACTTCCGGATCGGTGGGTTGCCGCGTGCCGAGCCTCGGTTGCGTGAGGCACGCGCCGTCGCGGACGAGGTAAACACACGGGGCTCCCGGATTGCCGTGACTCTCGCCGAGGCGCATCTGGCCGATCTTGCCGGGGACTTCAGAAGGGTTCTCCACGTGCTACGAGAGGCGGGATCCGAGCTGGCCGCGGGCGACTATGGCGCTGAATGGTTGGCAATGTCTCTCGTCGCGCGAGCCCACGCGCGGCTGGGCCAGCTCGACTCGGCGGTCGTGTCCGGGCAAATCGCGGTCACCGCCGTCGAGCGCCTTCGTGGCGCCCTGGCCTCCGAGGCGCTGCGCGCGACCTACGTCGCCGACCGCGCGGACGTCTATGGCGATCTCGTGCTCGCATTGCTCCGGCTCAACCGAAACGAGGAGGCCTTCGCCCTGGCCGATGCCGCCAGGAGCCGGACCCTGCTGGAGCACATTGGCTCGGCTCGAGCCGATGCATTGCCGGAGCTCATCGAAGGGGAGCGCGTGCTCCGAAGAATCGACGCCCTAGTCCAGCGCCTTCGGGAAACCGAACGAGGCCGGTTGAGGGAGCGCGGGGAGTCCGACGATTCGGTGGCGGCACCGATCGCCGCCGAGCTGGCTGCTGCCCGAGGCGAGTACGAGGCCCTTCTGGTGCGCTCCGCTCAACGGAATCCGCGCGCGACGGCCCTGCTCGGGGCAGAACCGGTGCGTCTCGACACAGTCCGTGCCTCGCTCCTGCCCGGCGAAGTTCTGCTGGAATACCTCGTCACCCCCACCCGGCTGATTGTGTTCGCGGTGACTGCCGGCGCGGTGCGGATCCACCAGGCTGAACTGGCGGGCCCAACTTTGGCCCAGCGAATCCGCTTGATCCGGGAGCTCTGGGGCGCGCGGTCCCTCGAGTGGAAAGACGGGCTCCCCGCAGCGCGCGCACTGCATCAGACCCTGATCGCGCCACTCGTGAGTGCGGGGATGCTCGCCGAGGCGAGCCGAGTCTTCATCGTTCCCCATGGGATGCTGGGGCAGGTGCCGTTCGCGGCCCTTCAGGATAGGACGACTGGGCGTTTCCTGGCCCAGGACTTCGCACTGGTCCATTTGCCTTCGGCTGCCGCGCTTCCAGCGTTACGACAACGGGGTAGCGGGAGCGCCGGATGGGTGGGTGTGGCAACAGGGTTTGCTCCGATCCCGGGCGAGCTCCCGGCCACCAGGACAGAGCTCGAAGCCCTGCGAGCGTCGGTACCGCAGGCTCAACTCCTATTCGGGAGCCGGGCCACGGAATCAGCGGTGCGCGATGCCCTTGCCGGGAAGGGTCTCGTGCACGTGGCCACCCATGGCATCCTCAACGTGCGTCACCCGATGTTCTCCCGGATCGAGCTGGCCCGGCCCGCCAAGGTCCGGACTGATGATGACGGCCGCCTCGAGGTCCACGAGGTCCTGGGGCTCACGATCCGCAGTCCTCTGGTGTTCTTCTCCGGTTGCGAGACCGGGGCAGGGCTGGAGTGGACTGCTGAGCTGGTTCGGGGGACCGGCGACCTCACTTTGGCGCAGGCGGTCCTGTCGGCCGGTGCGGCCGACGTCATCATGACGCTCTGGCGAATCGATGATGTGGGCGCAGCTGAGTTTGCCGCGGCCTTCTACCGGGGTTTCCGGTCGATGCCCGTGGCGGATGCCCTGGCCAGCGCGCAGCGGCAGATGGCCAATGACGCGCGGTACGCCAGCCCGTACTACTGGGCCGGATACACCTTGAGCGGGGACGGCGGTCCCGCCTTCCGCTCGCAAGTCTCCGCCGGCGCATCCGTATCAAGTACGAGGGGGCTTACCCCCTCACCCGTCGTTTCCCGAAGGAGCCAACAATGAGCCGCACATTCTCGGGTCGATTCAGCACCATGATCCTCCTCGCCGGGGCCGCGGCATTCCTGGGCTGCCAGGAAGCAGCGGAGGCCCCGGCCGGCCCGGGAGGTCTCTTCGCCGCCGCAGGCGGCGGGGGCAAGCCCACCAGCGGACCCTCAGTCACCGCGGCCGACCCGGCGTATGGGAATACGGGAGACGTGGCCAAACGGGTAACCATCACCGGCTCTGGCTTCACCCCGGGGGCGCAGGCCGCCTGGGAACGGGGCGGAGCAGCCGACCCCAAGGTGCAGGTACTTTCCACGGAGTACGTGAGCTCGACTCAGCTTGTGGCCACGATCACCATCGCCAGCGATGCCGCGATTGACCTGTATGACATTTCGGTGACGGCGCTGGATCGAAAGAAGGGGATCGGGTACATGCTGTTCGAGGTGACCCAGGCGGTCGCAATCGAGGGGACCGGACTGGCGCGAAGTGTGAATGAGAACGGCCAAACGGTTGGAGAGGGTGGAGGGGCGTTCTTCTGGGGTCCATCGACCGGCCTCGAAATCATATCGTCGAGTGGGGCTGGCATGGATCTGAGCGAGGATGGGCTGACCGTTGTTGGCGGTCTCGGCGGCGGTGATCCTGCGAGCAAGATTGCGGTGGTTTGGACCCGATCTGGCGGAGCCTGGGTTCAGACTTTACTCCCCAGGGATCCCGCGGCCAGCGCAGGCAACGCCCGGGCTGTCGCATCAGATCCGATGTCGGGTTCGGCTACGATTATCGGTGGCGTCGACACTTACGTCAGCAGGAAGGGCAACAGTCTGCGAAGGGAACCACGCCTCTGGATCAAGGCTGGCGCTGCATGGCAGCGTATCGTCTTGCCGCTCCCTGACGTCGCTCAGCTGGACGTGTTGGTCATAGATGTAAATGCCGATGGGGTGGCCGTAGGCAACGCGGGTCAAACCGCAGTGGTCTGGGAGCCGAATGGCGTGGGAGGGTGGACGGCGATGCTGATCGGCCCCCACCTCAGCGATTTGAACCGCATCAACAGTGCGGGGACCATCGCTGTCGGAAGGAACGCGGGGAGTGCAGCCTACTGGCAGCGAGTGGGCGGCGCGTGGACCGGTCCGCACACTTTGCCTGTGGCCTGCGGTAGAGCCACCGACGTCGATGATTTAGGCCGGATAGTCGTCAGCGAGTGCGACCTAGGCCCGGGCCTCAATCGCACCAACGCTGCTGTCATCGGGCCGCCCTACACCTCAGCCGACGTCACGGTTCTTGGAGGCTTCGGGGCCCAGACGGACGGACCCCAGGCCGAGGCGATATCGAAGCAAGGATCGTGGATTGTCGGTCGGGCGAAACTGAAGTCCACGATCATCGGTGCCTACTGGCAGATCTTCTGAAGTTGACCTGATACCGGCTCGACTCCGAGCCGGCGAATCGCCGGAGGGGCTGGTCTCACCCTTGAGACCGGCCCCTTCGCTGCGCTCAGGGTGACAGGGCGGTTCCGCTAACCGCTAACCGCTCACTGCTCACCGTCAGTACCTTTCTGCCATGAACCTCGAGCTCGTCACCATAGGCACCGAGCTCCTGCTCGGCTTCACCATCGACACCAATTCCGCCTACGTCGGTCAATCCCTGGCGGCCGTCGGGATCCGGATCGTCCGGCGCACCTCGGTGCCCGACGACGCCGGCGCCGTGCGTGACGCGGTCCGCGATGCGCTGAGACGCACCCGCCTCGTGCTCACGACCGGCGGGCTCGGACCGACTCGTGACGACCTCTCCAAGCATGCGGTCGCCGGCCTCTTCGGCCTGCCCCTCGATTTTCATCAGGATATCTGGGACGAGCTCGCCGCCCGCTGGGCCCGGATGGGGCGGAAGATCGGGGAGCGGAATCGCGGACAAGCCGAAGTGCCCCGCGGGGCCCTGGTCCTTCCCAACAAATGGGGGACGGCGCCCGGGCTCTGGATCACCGGTGACCTGGGCGAGGTGATCATGCTGCCCGGGGTTCCGGCCGAGATGCGCGGCCTGGTGACCCACGAGGTGGTGCCACGGCTCGCGGCGCGCAGCGGTGCCCGCGTGGTGCGATCCTGCGTGGTGCGCACCACCGGAATCCCCGAGTCGACGCTGGCCGAACGGGTCAGCGATCTCGAGGATGCCCTGGGACCTCTCACTCTCGCGTATCTCCCCGGGCTCGAGGGGGTCGATCTGCGCCTGACGGCATGGGACTCACCTCCGGACGCGGCCGACGCGGCCCTCTCGGCCGCGGCCGCGCAGCTCGAGGCGCGACTCGGCGACCACGCCTATGGGCGCGACGAGGACGACCTCGCCGCCGTCCTGCTCGAGGCCTGCAGGACGCGTGGGCTCACCGTGGCGGTCGCCGAATCGTGTACCGGGGGGCTGGTGGGCTTCCGGATCACGGCGATACCGGGAAGCTCGGCCGTCTTTGCCGGCGGGCTGGTCTGCTACGACGATTCGCTCAAACGGGAGCTCGGCGTTCCCGACCGAATCCTCTCGGAGCATGGCGCCGTAAGCCGGGAATCCGTGACGACCATGGCGACCGCGGCGCGGGAACGGTTCGGGACCTCGCTGGCCGCTGCTGTTTCGGGCATCGCCGGGCCGGACGGCGGCTCCCCCGAAAAGCCGGTCGGGTCGGTGTGGTTCGCGTTCGCCGATGCCAGGGGAGTCGAGGCGGCTCACTACATCTTTCCCGGCGCCCGGCACGATATCCGGGCTCGGGCGGCACAATTCGCCCTGCTCGGGCTGCTTCGCCGCGCCAAATCGGCAGGTGCATGAGGCCCCGGAGTTGCTAGATTACCTCGAGATTTGAGTCCCCGACTTGGACCAGGGTAAGTGACGATGCAAAAGGGATTTGAAGAGGATGACCTTCCCGAGCAGGCGCCCCCTGTCGGCACCGCGCCGGAGGTGCTGCCGGCAGAGCCACCCGAAGGCGCGATTCGGCGGCTGGAGGAGCAGCTGCGGGAGGCACAGGAGCGACATCTCAGGCTGGCGGCCGAGTTCGACAACTTCCGGAAACGGGTGGCCCGGGAGCGGATCGAGCTCACCGACCGCGCCCAGGCCGCGCTGGTCATGAAGCTGCTCGACATTCTGGATGACATGGATCGCGTCGTCGCGAGCGATCCGGCCACTCCCGCGGCATCGCTGATGGAGGCGCTTCAGCTGGTCGACAAGAAGCTGCGCAAGGAGCTCGAAACCGCCGGTATCGAGCGGCTCGATCCAGTGGGACAGCCCTTCGACCCGGCGTTTCACGAAGCGGTTTCAGTGCTGGCGCCACCGACCCCGGAGCAGGACCACATGGTGGCCGCGACGTTTCAGGTCGGCTACCGCTTCAAGGGGTCGCTGGTCCGCCCTGCGCGGGTCCAGGTGTACTCCTCCGGCGGCCAGCACTAAATGGCGCAGAAGGATTTCTACCAGATCCTCGGCGTCAACGAGAAGGCGACGCCGGAAGAGATCAAGAAGGCCTACCGCCGCCTCGCCAAGAAGCATCACCCCGACGCGAATCCCAACAACGCGCAATCGGCCGAGCTGTTCAAGCAGATTTCCGAAGCACACGGCGTCCTCTCCGACGCCGACAAGCGGAAGAAGTATGACATGATGCGGCGGCTCGGCGCCTTCGATCCGCGGGGCAGGAGCCCGGAGACCCAGGGCGCCGGCAACCGCGGCGGGGCCGGCGGCGGCGGGGAGACCTTCGACTTCGGAGATTTCGGGTCGATGGGGCTGGGGGACATTTTCTCGTCGATCTTCGGACGGGGCGGACGACGCGAAGAGCCGAAGGGCGAGACGATCGAAGCCACGCTCGAAATCCCCTTCCGCACCGCGGCGCTGGGCGGAAAAGTGCCGATCTCCCTCTCCATGAACGATACCTGCGCCACCTGCTCGGGCAGCGGCGCGGCGCCCGGCGCCACCCTGTCGCAATGCCCGGAGTGCAACGGCCGCGGGACGATCTCGTTCGGTCAGGGCGGGTTTGCGGTCAACCGTCCCTGTCCGATGTGCCGCGGACGAGGGAAGATTCCCTCGGAAAAGTGCCCCACCTGCGGCGGCTCGGGAGAGACCCGTACCGAAAAGCGGGTGATGATCACCGTCCCCTCCGGCACCGAGACCGGACTCAAGATCCGCCTGAAAGGGCAGGGAGAGTCCGGCGCCGGTGGGAAGCCGCCCGGCGATCTGATCGTCAGCTTTGTGGTGCAGCCGGACAAGTTCTTCCGCCGCGACGGATTCGATCTGATCTGCGACGTGTCGATCAACCTGGCGCAGGCCGTCTTCGGGACCAAGCTTCGCGTCAAGACCCTCGACGGGAAAAAAGTGGTGCTCAAGATCCCGGCCGGGACCCAGCCGGGCCGGAAGTTCCGGATCAAGGGCGAAGGGATCGCCAAAGGCGAGCGCAGAGGCGACCTGCTGGTCAACGCGCAGGTCACGATACCGGAACAGCTGAGCCCCGAGCAGGCCGAGCTGCTCAAGAGATTCGTGGAGGCGAGCGGGTTGCCGCATTAACAGCATGAGACGTGAGACGTAAGACGTAAGACGTGGGGAGCTGAATAGCGCACGCTAAGCCACGTCTCACATCTCACATCTCACGACACCTTGCGCCCAGCTCGACTCGATGATACTGTAGTATCAATGTCTGATTCTACAGTATCACAAGCCCCCTGGCTGCTGCTGATTCACCAGCTCCCTCCGAAACCCGACTATCTCCGAGTCAAAGTCCGCCGTCGGCTGCACCGGATCGGTGCGGTCCCGCTCCGGGGCTCGGTGTACGTCCTCCCTGCCACCGAGGAGGCCCGCGAGGATTTCCAGTGGCTCCAGGAGGAGATCAGGGCGGACGGCGGGGAGGCTATTGTCTGCGAGGCGAGCTTCCTTCTGGGGATCGGCGATGAGGAGGTCCGCGCCATGTTTGGTTCCCGGCAGACCACCGTAGGTGCAGGAGAGAACACCGGAATGGAGCGGGTCGAGCCTGGTCGCACCTGGGTCACCCGTCAGGACATCCATGTGGACCGGATGGCGAGCGCCTGGCTCATTCGCCGGTTCATCGATCCGGCGGCGCGCTTCCGGTTCGTGGTGCCGCGGGGGTATCGGCTGGAGCCCGGGGAGCTTCGCTTCGACATGCTCGACGCGGAATACACCCATGTCGGGGAGCGCTGCACCTTCCAGACCCTGCTGGACCGTTTCGGCCCGGCCACCCCCGCGCTGGCGGCGATCGGGGAGATCGTACGGGACATCGACTGCAAGGATTCCAAGTACGGCCGGGTCGAGACGCAGGGAATCGCGGCCATGATCAACGCGATCGCCGAGACGGTTCCGGATGATGAGGAGCGGCTGGCGCGCTCGGCGCCGCTCTTCGAAGGACTTCTGACGCATTTCGGCGCCCGCCGGCCGTGAACACTCCGGAAACACTGGTGCTCAGGTCGCGCGATGTCCGGGAGCTCCTTCCGGTGGACGATTGTATTGCGGCGGTGGAAGCCGCGTTTCTGTCCCACGAGCGCGGTGAGGCGCCGCCGCCGGCGGTGCTCGGCGTCCGGTGTGGTGAGGGCGGCTTTCACGTCAAGGCCGCGGTTCTCTCGCCCGGGCTCGCGTTCTTCGCGGCCAAGCTCAACGCCAACTTTCCCGCGAATCCGGAGCGTTTCGGGTTGCCGACCATTCAGGGTGTGGTGGCGCTCTGCGATGCCCGGGACGGCCGTCTGCTCGCGTTGATGGACTCGATCGAGATCACCCGGCTCCGCACCGGGGCGGCGACGGCGGTGGCGGCCAGGCACCTGGCGCGGCCGGAGTCCTCGGCCCTGACGATGTACGGATGCGGGCGGCAGGGCAGGGTTCAGGTGGAGAGCCTCTGCCGGGTGCTGCCGATCCGCAGAGTGTGGACCTACGACCTCCGGCCCGAGGCGTCGGCCCAGTTGTGCCGGGAGCTGAGCGACCTGGGCACCGTCACCGCCGAGCCGGCCGACCAGGGTGCGATCGGCGCGCGCGCGCGGGAGAGCGATGTCATCG
>Ga0075429_100002182_pt1 | contig 16349 bp, 10 predicted proteins | sample RhiMetdeltSRZDD3_FD_75295 | JGI IMG/M metagenome (GOLD analysis project Ga0075429, IMG submission 75295) | Populus rhizosphere microbial communities from Tennessee, USA - Rhizosphere MetaG P. deltoides SRZDD3 | ecosystem: Host-associated > Plants > Roots > Rhizosphere > Soil | place: USA... | reverse complement strand
GTCGGCTGTCGGCTGTCGGCTCGAGGCGATGCGCACCTTCCGGGCGCCGGTGCCGCGGCCGCGTAGGGTGGTCCGGTGCGGTTGGTCATTGCGCGGTGCTCGGTGGACTACATCGGCCGGCTCACGGCTCACCTGCCGCCGGCGACGCGCCTGGTGATGGTGAAGGCCGACGGCTCGGTGTCGATCCACGCCGACGACCGCGCGTACAAGCCGCTGAACTGGATGAGCCCGCCGTGCCGCATCGAGGAGGCGCCCGGCGTCTGGCGGGTCGTGAACAAGGCGGGCGAGGAGTTGCGCATCACGCTCGAGGAGATCCTCGCGGACACGTCGCACGATCTCGGTGTGGACCCGGGGCTGGTCAAGGACGGCGTCGAGGCGCACCTGCAGGAGTTGCTCGCGGCGATGCCGGCGGTGCTCGGCGACGGCTTCACGCTGGTCCGCCGGGAGTACATGACCGCGATCGGGCCGGTCGACCTGCTCTGCCGGTCCGGCACCGGAGCGACCGTGGCCGTCGAGGTCAAGCGGCGCGGGGAGATCGACGGGGTCGAGCAGCTCACCAGGTACCTGGAGCTGCTCGGGCGCGACCCGCTGCTCGCGCCGGTCACCGGGATACTCGCGGCGCAGGAGATCAAGCCGCAGGCCCGGGTACTCGCCGAGGACCGCGGCATCCGGTGCGTGGTGCTGGACTACGCGGCGCTGCGCGGGACGACCCGCGACGAGCTGACCCTCTTCTAGCGAGGATCAGCGGGCGCGGCCGCGCAGCAGCCGGATGGCCCGGACGACCATGGCGACCTGGCGCGGGGTGCGCTCGAACGTCGTCGACGGCAGCAGTGACGGTGCGCGCCGGCGCGTGATCGCCTTGGCCCGGGCGAACTCGCGCAGGCCGTCGTCGCCGTGGATGCGGCCGAACCCGGAGTCGCCGACGCCGCCGAACGGGAGGCTCGGCATGCCGGCGAAGGTGAGCGCGGAGTTGATCGAGGTCATGCCGGTACGCAGCCGGCGCGCGACGGACATCGCCCGGCGCTTGCCGAAGACCGCACCACCGAGGCCGTACCGGACCGCGTTCGCCAGCTCGACCGCTTCGTCCACTGAGGACACCTTGCGGACGGTCAGCGTCGGGCCGAACGTCTCCTCGCACACCGCTGCGGAGTCCTCCGGGACGTCGACCAGGATCGTCGGGTGCACGTACGGTGCGCGTACCGCGTCGGGGCCGCCCAGCACGGCCCGCCCGCCGCGATCGATCGCGTCGGAGATGTGCCGCCGTACGGTGTCGAGCTGCGCCGGCGTCGTGATCGGACCCATGTCGGCGCCCTCGTCCATGCCGACGGACAGCGCGGAAGCCTTGTCCACCAACCGCTGCAGAAACGCGTCGTACACCGGCGCGGCGACGTAGACCCGCTCGATGCCCACACAGGACTGTCCGGCGTTGGTGAGCCCACCCCACACGCAGGCCTCGGCGGCCGCGTCCAGGTCGGCGTCCGTGTCGACGATCATCGCGTCCTTGCCGCCGCACTCGACGAGCACCGGGGTGAGCGTCTCCGCACAGGCCGCCATCACCGTGCGGCCGGTCGCCGTGGAGCCGGTGAACGCGAGCTTGTCCACACCGGACCGGCAGAGTGCGGCGCCGGTCTCGCCGAGGCCGTAGACCACCTGCAGTACCGGCTGCTCGGGTACGACCGAGGCGAACGTCTCGCCCAGCCAGGCGCCTACGGCCGGCGTGTACTCGCTCGGCTTGAACACGACCGCGTTGCCGGCCGCCAGCGCGTACCCGATCGAGCCCATCGGGGTGAACGCCGGGTAGTTCCACGGGCCGATCACGCCGATCACGCCGTACGGCTGGTACTCGAGGAACGCGCTGAACTCGGCCACCAGGACCGACGAGCGGCGGCGGCGCAGCCGCAGCACGCGCTTGGCATTCTTCGCCGCCCAGTGGAGGTGGTCGATCGCTGCCGCCGACTCCACGACGCCCTCGGCCACCGGTTTGCCGCCCTCCGCGCGGATCAGCTCGGCCAGCCCGGTGATCCGGTGGGCGATCAGCGCGCTCCAGCGGAGCAGACGGCGCTCGCGTTCGGCGAAGCCGAGACCGGCCCACCACACCGCCGCGGCGCGGGCCCGGTCGACGGCCGCCACGACCTCCTCGGCACCGGCGACCGGGAACCGCCCGACCTCGGCCCCGGTCGCGGGGTTCGTGGAGATGAGCTGCCCGTCCTCGACGGAAGGCGCGCCCGGGACGTGCGTCGCGGTCATGCCGGGAAGTCTAGCCTCAGGGTTACCCGTCGGTAAGGTGCTCAGTGATGATCTTCTCCGCCACCACGGCCGGGTCCGGCAGCGCACCGTTGACGTGGAGGTCGACGAAACGCTCCCGGTCCGGGAAGTCCGATCCGCGGATCGTCGCCTGCATGTCGGTGTCCATCACGCCGGGATTGACGTTCGACACCGTGTACCGCGGGTCACCGGCGAGCTGTTCGGCCAGTGCGGTGAAGAACATCTCGCCGCCGCTCTTGGTGGCGCAGTAGACGGCCCACCCGTTGATCACCCGGCGCGCGGCACCGGAGGAGACGAACAGGATCCGGATGTCGTCGGCGCCGGGCGGCACCGCGGCGAGGAACGCGTTCGTCAGCAGGATCGGCGCGGTCACGTTCACCGTGACCGCGCCGACCACCCGGTCGGCCGGTAACGATCCCACGGCGCCGATCGGTTCGATGACACCCGCGTTGTGGACGAGCGCCAGCCGGCCGGCGCTGGCGAGCACATCGTCCAGCGGCGGAATCTCCGGACCGGACAGATCCGCCGTGACCAACCGGACGCGGTCCGGTTCGGCGTCCGCGGCGGCACGCTGGGCATCGGAAAAGTGCCGGCCAATCGCCACGATCCGGTCACCGCGCCGCAGGACCCCGTCGAACAGCGCGGCCCCGAGCCCGCGCGAGACTCCGGTGAGTACGACGGTCCGCATGCGCAGACCTTACGCCCGATGACCTCGCGCCGCGGATCCGGTACTCTGCCTCGGTTGTCGTTTCGCGCTGGGGAGGGCGGGTGCGCCGAATCCTGCTGGCGGTGCTGCTCGTCGCGAGCCTCGGGTTGCCCGTGGGTACGGGGCCGGCCGCCGACGTCGCCGCGTCATCCGGTTTCTCCGAGGAGATCGTATTCACCGGCCTGGTCCGACCGACGAGCCTCGCGTTCGCCAGGGACGGTCGGATCTTCATCGCCGAGAAGGGCGGCCGCATCAAGGTCTTCGACAGCCTGACCGACACCACGGCCACCATCTTCGCCGACCTCAGTACGAACGTCTTCGACCACCACGACCGCGGCCTGCTCGGGCTGGCGCTCTCGCCGAACTTCCCGGCCGACCCGTGGGTCTACGTGCTCTACACATATGACGCGCCGCCCGGCGGGCTCGCGCCGGTGTACCGCGATGACTGTGCCGCCGTTGGTGGCGACTCCTCCGGCCGCTGCGTAGTCACCGCGCGGCTGTCCAAGCTGCAGGCGAGCGGTGACACGACAGTCGGCAGTGAACGGGTCATCATCCACGACTGGTGCCAGCAGTACCTGAGCCACTCGATCGGTGACCTCAGATTTGGTGCTGACGGGATGCTCTATGTCAGTTCCGGCGACGGAGCCAGCTACGTGTACGTCGACTACGGTCAGCTACCCGTCGGCGGACCGGTGAACCCGTGCGGCGACCCGCCCGGCGGCGCGATGGACCCGCCAGGAGCGGAGGGCGGGGCGCTACGGTCGCAGGACCTGCGCACGCCCGGCGACCCGACCGGCCTGAACGGTACGGTGCTGCGGCTCGACCCCGAGACCGGCGAAGCGGCACCGGGCAACCCGCTGATCTCCTCGCCGGATCCGAACGCGCAACGGGTCGTGGCGCAGGGCCTGCGCAACCCGTTCCGGTTCACGATGCGGCCGGGTACCAACGAACTCTGGCTCGGCGACGTCGGCTGGGGCATCTACGAGGAGATCAACCGGCTGCCCGACCCGACCGCGGGGGTACGCAACTTCGGCTGGCCCTGCTACGAGGGAAACCCGAAACAGCCGGGGTACGACGGGGCCGACCTCACCGTCTGCGAGAACCTCTACAGTGGACCGGGCCAGGCCGCGCCGTACTACACGTTCGCGCACGCCGCCGCCATCCAGGGGTGCGACCGCGGGTCGAGCGCGGTGACCGGGGTCGCGTTCTACCCCACGACCGGGGCAGCCTATCCGGCCGAGTACCGGGGTGCGTTGTTCTTCGCCGACTATGCCCGCAACTGCATCTGGGCGATGACGCCCGCGACGCCCGGCGGGGACCCGAGCCCGAGCCGGGTCACGGGGGTCGTCGGCGGCGCGGCCAACCCGGTAGACCTCGAGATCGGGCCCGGGGACGAACTGTACTATGTGGACCATCTGGGCGGCTCGGTGCGCCGGCTCCGGTACTTCACGACCAACCTGCCGCCGACCGCGGTGATCGACGCCACACCGATCGGCGGCCCGGCGCCACTGACGGTGAGGTTCAGCGGCGCCGGGTCCACCGACCCCGACCCGGCCGACTCCCAGCTGACGTACCTGTGGGATTTCACCAGCGACGGTACCGTCGACGCCACCGGCCCGACCGCGACGCACACCTACGCCACCGTCGGGCGGTACACCGCGACGCTCACCGTACGGGACTCGCTCGGAGTCACCGGCTCGACGACCGTGCTCATCAACCCCGGCAACGACGCGCCGGTGCCGAGCGTGCTCACGCCGTTCGCGACGCTGAACTGGTCGGCGGGGCAGACCGTGACGTTCTCCGGGCAGGCAACCGACGCGCAGGCCGCCGGCGGGACGCTGCCCGCCTCCGCGCTCGACTGGGAACTGCGGCTGCGGCACTGCGTCCCGGCGACCAGCTGCCACACCCACATCCTGCAGACCTGGACGGGTACGGCGTCCGGCTCGTTCGTCGCGCCGGACCACGAGTATCCGTCCTATCTGGAGTTGGCGCTGACCGCCGAGGACAGCGGCGGGCTGCGCGGCACCGTGGTGCGGCGGCTGGACCCGGCCACGGTCGACGTCACGTTCGCCAGCGACCCGCCCGGGCTCCAGGTGACCGTCGGCGCGACCACCCAGACGACACCGTTCACCCGTACCCTCATCAAGGGCTCCACCGCGACGGTGAGCGCGCCGGCCGCGCAAACCTCCGGCGCGACGACGTACCACTTCACCGGATGGTCGGACCGCGCGGCGCGCACCCACGTGATGAGCCCGCCCGCGGCGGCGACCACGCTCATCGCGAGCTACGCCTGCGACGCGTACGGCTACCGGTGCGGCACCACCCCGGCCGCGTTCCGGCCGGCGGACCAGACCGTCCTGCCGCTGACCGGGCGCCACGCGGTGCAGCAGATCACGCTGCCGTTCCCGGTCCGGCTGTACGGCAAGGAATACAGCACCGCCTGGGTGGACACCAGCGGCGTGCTGAGCTTCGCGCCACTCGCCGGGTCGGCGTCCGACCAGAGCCCGATCCCGTCACCTGCCGCGACCGGCCGTGCGGATCTCGCGCTCTACCCGTTCTGGGAGGACCTGACGGTCGACGCCGCGGCCAGCATCCGCACGGCCGTCGTCGGTACCCCGGGGACCAGGCACCGCGCGTTCGTCGTGGAGTGGCGCAACGTGGCGTTCACGGCGGCTCCGGCGAAACGCGTGACCTTCGAGGTGGTCATCGACGAGCTGGGCCGGATCCTGTTCGCGTACCGCGATATCGCCGAGGGTGATTGGCTGGAGCGGGGCGGCGGGGCGACGGTCGGTATCGAGAACGCCACCGGTACGGTCGCCGCCCAGTTCGCGCTCAACCAGCCGGTCCTGCGGTCCGGGCTCGGCGTGTGGTTCACGCCGCCGTGGTTGGTGCCGGCGACGAGCCGGATCGGGCGGAATTAGACTGAACCGATGGTGCGGGAATTCAATACGGTAGGTGTGGTCGGGCTCGGCACGATGGGTGCCGGGATCGTGGAGGTGTTCGCCCGTAACGGGGTGGACGTCGTGGCCGTCGAGGTCGACGACGCCGCGCTCGAACGGGGCCGGGCCACGCTGACCGGATCCACCGACCGGGCGGTCGCCAAAGGAAAGCTCACCGCGGAGGACCGCGACGCGCTGCTGGGCCGGGTGACGTTCGCCGTCGGGCTGGTCGCGATGCGGGACGCCGACCTCGTCATCGAGGCGGTCCCCGAGCAGCTGGCCCTGAAGCGGCAGATCTTCGCGACGCTCGACGCGGTCTGCAAGCCGTCGGCGATCCTCGCCACGAATACGAGTTCGCTGTCGGTTACCGAGATCTCGGTCGCGACACACCGGCCGAACCAGGTCGTCGGCATGCACTTCTTCAACCCAGCGCCGATCATGAAGCTGGTCGAGGTGATCCGGACCGTGGTCGCAGCCGACGACGTGGTCGCGGACATCGAGGCGCTGTGCACCCGGCTCGGCAAGGTCGACGTGACGGTCAACGACCGGGCCGGGTTCATCGCCAACGCGCTGCTGTTCGGCTACCTGAACCACGCGGTCTCGATGTACGAGTCGAGGTACGTCAGCCGCGAGGACGTCGATGCCGCGATGCGGCTCGGCTGCGGGCTGCCGATGGGCCCGCTCGCGCTGATGGACCTGATCGGGCTGGACACCGCGTACGAGATCCTCGACACCATGTACCGCCGGGGCGGCCGCGACCGCCGGCACGCGCCGGCGCCGCTGATCAAGCAGATGGTCACGGCCGGCCTGCTCGGCCGGAAGTCCGGCCGGGGTTTCTACACCTACGAGGCAGCGGGCACGCCTTCCGTGGTACCCGATGGGCTCACCCCACCGGCCGAGCCGCCGGCACCCACCGGCCGGCAGGTCGGCACGGCCGGCGTGGTCGGCTCCGGCGTGATGGCCGCGGGCATCATCGAGGTGCTGGCCCGATCCGGGTACGACGTGGTCTCGGTCACCCGGGGCGCGGAGAAGTCCGCCGACCTGGCGCAGGCGGTGCGGGCCTCGCTCGACAAGGGCGTGGTGCGGGGCAAGCTCTCCGAGCTGGACCGGGAGGCCGCGCTCGGCCGGATCAGCTGGTCCGCCTCGCTCGACGACCTGGCCACGGCCGACCTCGTGATCGAGGCGGTGGTCGAGGAGCTGTCGGTCAAGAAGGCGTTGTTCGCCTCGCTGGACGAGATATGCAAGCCCGGAGTGGTGCTCGCGACTTCGACGTCGTCGCTGCCGGTGATCGAGTGCGCGATGGCGACCGGCCGGCCGCAAGACGTGCTGGGCCTGCACTTCTTCAACCCTGCTCCAGTCATGTCGCTGGTCGAGGTGGTCCGGACGATCCGGACCTCCGACGAAGCCGTCGCCGTCGCGCGCACGGTCTGCGCCGGCCTCGGCAAGTACGCGGTGGTATGCGCCGACCGAGCCGGTTTCGTGGTGAATGCGCTGCTGTTCCCGTACCTGAACGACGCGGTGAAGATGGTGGAGGCGTCGTACTCGACCGCCGACGACATCGACTACGCGATGAAGCTCGGCTGCGGCTACCCGATGGGCCCGTTCGAGCTGCTCGATGTCGTCGGGCTCGACGTGTCGCTCGCCATCATCAGGGAGCTGTACCTCGAGCTACGCGACCCCGGCTTCGCCCCGGCGCCGCTGCTGGAGCACCTCGTCACCGCAGGTTACCTGGGCCGCAAGGTGGGCCGGGGCTTCCACGACTACTCCCGATAGGCCTCCGTGGCGTGAGTCCCCGCCGCAATCGCCGGGAGCGGCCCTCGGCGCCGCTGGACACTCTGCGAGCGCTGCGCGGTGTCGCGGCCGTGCAGCGGTGGCAGGGCCGGGACTGGACAGTGTGGACCATCCCGGGTGGCGCGTCCGACAAGACGTACCGGTGTCCCGGGTGCGATCACGAGATCCAGCCGGGAGTCGCCCACGTGGTGGTGTGGCCGGCCGACGAGACCGACCGGCGGCACTGGCACCGCGCCTGCTGGCAGGCGCGCGACCGGCGTGGTCCGGCCGCGCGCTAGGCCGGCTCCGACAGATCACTGGAGAACCTCGCTAAATGTGGCCACGGCCCCGCCGTTGCGCTCGTAGTACTCGATGACGACGGTGTGCTGCCCGACGGTGAGCGGGACATCGGCCGTGTACGTGGTCGGCGGGTGGTCGCTCCAACCGTCGACGACCAGGTTGCCGTCGACGCGCACGCGGATCCCGTCGTCCCCGGTCACCGTGTACCGGTACGTCCCGGCCGCGTACTCCCGTGTCCGCGTCCACCGGGCCGAGAAACCGTCCGCGGGCACGGTCGGTGCCGGCGGGCCGGCGGAGCCCCAGTCGAAGTCGACCGTCTCGTCGGAGCGGGTCAGCACGGGCGAGCCCGCGAGGGCGGTGTTGTCGAAGTACTCCGCCGCGAACGGGACCACCGCGGGGGGTGGATCGTTGGTCGGCCCGAACGAGAACTGGGCCACCGCCCCGCCACCATTCTCGAAGTACTCGAGCACGATGTTGTGCGTGCCCTCGTCGAGGTGCCGGGTCGCCGTGTACGTGGTCGGTCCCTGCAGGGTCCAGTGGTTCAGCACGAGTTGACCGTCCACATAGAGCCGGGCACCGTCGTCGGAGGTCACGCTGAACGCGTACGAGCCCGCGGCGAGCTGGACGGCCTTGGTCCAGCGGGCCGAGAACTGGTCCGCCGGCACACCCGCACCCGGAGACCCGGCGCCCCAGTCGAAGTTCACCGCGGCGTCCTGCCGGGTGAGCGCCGGCGCACCGGTGAGGCTGGTGTTCGCGAAGTACTCGGCCGGGTAGCCGTTGTCCGCCGCGACGACCCCACCGACCCGCTCGTAGTCGACGATGGCCGTGGCGTCGCCGCCGTTCTCGAAGTATTCGACGCGGATCACGTGGGAACCGCCGAGGACCACCTTCTCGACGCTGAAGTTCGCCAGCTGCGGCTGCCATAGGTCGACGACCGGCACGTTGTCGACGTAGACCCGGATGCCGTCATCGGCCGTACCGGAGAACCGGTAGACGCCGGCGGAGAGCACGTCGGTACGGGTCCACCGGGCCATGAAGTCGTCCGAGCCGATCTCGGGCGACGGTCCGCCCGACCACCAGCTGAAGTCGAGCGTCGGGTCGCCCCGGGCGAGGTCGGCCGGGCGGGTGGGGATGGCCGGCGGGCTGCCCGACCCCGGGTTGCTCCAGTACTCCGCCTGCCACGCGGGCACCTCCGGCAGGTCGCCGGTCTGGCCGTAGGTCAGCCGGGCGGTCGCGCCGCCGCCGTTCTCGTAGTACTCCATGACGACCGTATGCGGCCCGCCGTCCAGGGGCAGCAGCACCGAGTACGGTGTGGGCCCCTGGTCGATCCACTTGTCCACCACGAGCACACCGTCCACGGTGAGCCGCACGCCGTCGTCGGCCATCACGGTGAACCCGTACTCGCCGGGCGCCACGACGAGGGTACGCGTCCATCGGGCCGCGAAGTGGTCCGGCTGGATCTGCGGGGCCGGTGAACCGCTGCCCCAGTCGTTGAGGATGGCCGGTTCGTCACGGGTGAGCGTGGGCGGGCCGCCGGATATCTCGTTCGAGCCGGACGGCAGGTTCCAGTACTGCGCGTGGTACATCTCGTCGGGCTGTTCCACAGTACTGTCCCAGGTCAGGAACGTCAGCGCGCCGCCGCCGCCCTCGTAGTACTCCATCGTAATGGTGTGGTTGCCCTCGCCCAGGTCGGTAGTGTAGCTGTACTCCACATTGGACTGACCCAACCACTTGTCGATGACCCGCTTGTTGTCGATGAACAACCGCACGCCGTCGTCGGTCACCGTGGTGAACTTGTAGCGCCCCGCGCCGAAGTGCTGGGTCTTGGTCCAGCGTACCGAGAATCCGTCCGCCGGAACGGCCGGGTCGGGCGCACCTTCACCCCAGTTGAAGTCAATCTTGGCGTCCTGTCGGGTGAGCACCGGAGTGCCGGCGATCGTGGTGTTGGCGTAGTACTTGGCGGTGAACGGCGGTGCCGGCGCGTACGTGGCCGTGTACGTGGTGTCCGTGTCGGGCGTGGTGATGACGTGCCGGATACTGCGCCCGTCCGACCAGCCCGCGAACTGCAGCACGGTACCGTCCGGTGCCGTCACCATCGTCGCCGCCGCGATGGAGCGCTTGAAGCCGACCACGCCCTCGACGGTGTACGGCGTGGCGATGGGCACGCTGTCGAGGGTGAGGCCGAGGCCCGGTGGCGAGGTGGTGAAGGTGAGGTGCGCCTTGCGCGGTCGCACCGTCACGGACTTCTCGGCCGTCAGTCCATTGAGGTCGGTGGCTGTCACGGTCACCTCGTACGAGGTGTCGGCCGAAGCCTCGCCGGTCGTCGGGATGGTGAAGGTGCCGGCGCGGCCGGTCAGCGGCCCGAGGAACGGGTGGTAGTGCTGGCCGTGGTGCAGCCTGATCTCGGTCTTGATGTCAGCGTCGTTCAGGTCCAGGCCGGCGGCGTCGCCGGCGAACGCGTTGTAGCTCAACGTGTCACCGGCCCGGTAGAGCTGCCCCTCCACGGGGGCGGCCACCGTCAGTGTGGGCGGCAGGCCGATCTGGATGACGATTGGCTGTGCGGGTGCCTGGTCGGATCCGCTGCTGACCTTCAGCCGTACCGTGTAGACGCCTTTGTTGGTGTAGGTTTTGGTGGGGTTTGCCGCCGTGCTGGTGGTGCCGTCCCCGAAGTCCCACCGGAAGCTCAGCGGGTCGCCGTCCGGGTCGTTGCTGCCCTCGCTGGAGAAGTGGATCGTCGCCGGTTCGACGGCGTGCGTCACGTCCGCGCTTGCCCGGGCGACCGGCAGGTGCGAGGTGGTGTTGTAGATGACGCGGTAGAGCGCTCCCGGGTAGTACGTGAGGTAGTAGAGCGAGCCGTCCGGTGCCACCTTGATATCCACCACGGTGCCCGCCTGCGTGTCGAAGTCGTGCACCGCCCTGACATTGCCCGAGCCGTCGAGTTCCGCCCACTTGATGAACCCAGCGCCGTAGTCGCCGAAGAAGAGCGCACCCTGGTACTCCGCCGGGAACATGCTTGCCCGGTAGACCGGCCCGCCGGTCACCGCGGCGGAGAGTCCATTGTGGTTGTACGTGTGGATGGGGTTGATGAAGCCGGCGCAGTTCGACAGGCAGTTCCCCTCGTGCAGCGGCCAGCCGTAGTTGCCACCCTTGACGATATGGTTGACCTCTTCCCAGGTCGAGTTACCGACGTCGCCGCCGTAGAGCTCGCCGGTGAGCGGGTCGAACTGGAACCGCCACGGGTTGCGGAACCCGTACGCCCAGACCGCACCGAGCTTGCCCGGTTGCCCGTAGAACGGGTTGTCGGGCGGAGTGGAACCATCCTTGTTGATCCGCAGAATCTTCCCATGTGGACTGTTGAGGTCCTGTGGGAAGTCCCCGCTGCCGTTGTCGCCGATGGCGAAGTAGAGCTTCCCGTCCGGCCCGAAGCGGATACTGCCGCCCACGTGCAGCAGGTGCGACGGGGAGGTGGTCTGGAAGAGCTGGAACGGGCCGTCCGTGCCGACATCCTCTGCCGCGTTGAACCGGACCAGGTGGTTCAGCAGATCGTGACCCGTGTAGTAGAAGTACACGTAGTGGTTGGCGGAGCCGAACTCCGGGTCGAAGGCGATGCCGATCATCCCCCGGTCACCGGATGCCTCGGATGGCAGGTCTGCGAAGGGCTCCGGTAGCAGTTCGCCGTTCTTGATTATCTTGACCTTCCCGGCCCGCTCGATGACGAAGATGCGGCCGTCCGGTGCGATCTCGAAGCCCGACGGCCCGTCCAGGCCGTCGCCCATGACGAGCGAGGTCTGGAAGTCGGTGGGCGTCGCCGCCGACCCGCGCGCCACCGGCACCAGCATGACGGTCAGCATCGCGAGCACGATCCCCGCCTTGGCCCACCGCGCCCACGAATGGGTGGCGGCCGCGTGTCGCGGCCGCCAGCCCTGCGGCGGGCGGGGTACGAGCAGCGGACGGCGCGCGGCGGCGACCACGAGGGAGCGCAGCACCCTGCCCAGGAGCCGTGAGCGGTTCACGTTCAGCACCAATCCGATCGGTGAAAACGTCAGCGGAAAGTCCAGTGTGATGTGTCTCCTGTGGAGAGCGTTACGGTACCTACCGGTGCCCGGCTCAGGGCAGAACCGAACGGTCGAAGGAGGTGTCGCGCAGCCGACGCCCGGTCGTCCGTTCAGCGGCCGTATCCGGTCAGCGTCCCGGACGCGGCGTGCCCGAGGCCGTTCGGTCCGCCGGCGCGGGTCGGGGCTCGTCCACCGTTGGCCAGCCGGCGAGCCAGGTCGGGCGTTCCCGCCAGATCGCCCGCCAGTCGACCCGCGTGGGGAGAATCGTTGCCGCGGCCGCACGGAGTCCGATTCCCGCCACGAGCAGCGCCCGGCCCGCCCGCGCGCGCCCCGCGGGCCACCGCTGCCGCAGGTAGGTGACCTTTCCCCGCAACAGCTTCACCCGCTGGCTCTCCGAACCCGAGGACGCGCCCACGACGTGGACGACCGCAGCGCCCGGGAACACCACGGGGCGGGCGCCGCGGGCGCGGGCCCGCACGCACAGGTCGATGTCCTCGCTGTAGAGGAAGTACGCCGGGTCAAAGCCGTTGAGCTCGGCGAAGAACGCCCGCTCGACGAGCATGAGGCAGCCGGACACGGCGGGTACCTCACGGACCGTTTGCCGGTCGTACTCCGGAAGGCCTTCGGGGTTTGCCCAACGGCGGCCGCGGAACACGGTGGATAACCCGGTCGCGAAGCAGAGGAGGCTCCACAGGCTCGGCAGCCCCCAGCAGGAGTAGCCGTCGTCGGATCCGTCGGCGGTCAGCGTCCGTCCGGTGTAGATCAGGTGATCCGGATGCGCGCGCGCGAAGCCGACGAGGTCGGCCACCACCTCGCCGACCGGCCGCGTGTCCGGGTTGAGCAGCAGCAGGTATGTCCCGGTACAGGCGGCCACCGCGCGGTTCACCGCGCGGCCCCAGCCGACGTTGTCCGGCAGCCGGATGAGGTGTACGTCGGGGTGGAGTTCCGCGATGGCGTCGGCCGAATCGTCGGCCGAGGCGTTGTCGACGACCACGACCTCGTAGTCCACGTCGCCGGTGCGGCCCTTGTCGAGCAGGGCCAGGCACCGCAGTGTCAACTCGCGGGTGTTGTACGAGATGATGACGACCGAGGCGGCCGGTGCGCTCATGGCGGCGAGCCCTGCGCGACGCGACTGTCCCCGGACGCGGCGAACCGGGTGAGTGCGCTTCTCGCCAGCAGCCGGGCCACGAACGGCAGGTCCTCCACGAGGTAGCGCCGCATCAGCCGGCGCGGCTCGGCGACCAGCCGGTGCAGCCATTCCAGGCCGGAACGCTGCATCCACAGTGGAGCCCGTCGATGCACGCCGGCCACGAAGCCGATGGCCGCACCGCAGCCCATGAACCAGGCCGCCGGTAGCGCGGGACGGAGCCGGGCGATGATCCGTTCCTGCTTGGGGAAGCCGAGCCCGACGAAGACGAGGTCCGGGCGGGCCGCCACCACACCGGCGCAGGCGGCGTCGAGCTGGTCCGGTCGGGTGTCGAAGCCGAACGGCGGGCTCGAGTAGCCGGCGATAGCAAGCCCGGGATAACGGTCGGTCAGCACCGCGGCCGCCTTCTCGGCGGTACCAGGTTCGCCGCCGAGCAGGTAGACGGATCCCGCCTGCCGGGCCACGGCCGCGGACAGGCTCCAGATCAGGTCGGAGCCGGCGACCCGGGCCGGGAGTGGGCGCCCGGCGAGCCGGCTGGCCCAGATGAGCGGGGCGCCGTCGGCGACCACCACAGTGGACGCTTCGATGTGCTCGCGCGCCTCCCCGGTGCGCTGTGCGTGGCGCAGGATGTCCACATTGGGCGTGACGATCCGCCCGCCCCGGCCTGCGGCGAGCTCGCTCACGACAAGCGACACCACCTCGGGCTCGTGGACGGGGTCGAACTGGATCCCCGCAAGGGAAATGCGCACACCAGGACCTTAGCGGCGGCCGGAGGCCCGACTTCTGTCGTCTTGCCGATAGTCGGTCGATCCGTTCGACCAATTGTGCCGGTACGGATAGGGTCCGATGATCGGCCGGCAAACCGTCCACGTCGTACTCCTGGGTGGGGCATGCCGATCAGCGTGGTGATTCCGGCCTACAACGAAGAAGCCGCCATAGGACGCCTGCTACACGAGCTCACCGAGTCGGCCGAGTCGGGACCGGACATCGAGGTCGTCGTGGCACCGAACGGTTGCGTCGACAGGACCGCCGCACTGGCTCGTGGCTACGACGTCTGCGTGGTCGAGGTACCCACTCCGTCCAAACCGGCGGCGCTCAACGCGGGCGACGCGGTGGCCACCGGCTTCCCGAGGATCTATCTCGACGCCGACATCGTCGTCTCGCCGCGGCTCGTCCGGGAGCTCGGCCGGGCGCTGGCCGCGCCGGGCGCGCACGCCGCCGTGCCCCGCGTCGACATCGACCTGACCGGGTCCTCCTGGCCGGTGCGCGCGTTCTACGCCATCAACAGCCGGCTGCCCATCTTCCGGGGGCGCCTGTTCGGCCGAGGCGTCATCGCCCTCTCGCAGCGGGCGCGTGAGCGGTTCGGGCAGTTCCCCGACCTGATCGGCGACGACATGTTCCTCGACGCGATCGTGGCGGCCGACGAGAAGCGGGAGATCGGGATGGCGGTGCGGGTGGCGGCACCGCGGCGCACCGGCGACCTGGTCCGGCGCGTCGCTCGCGCCCGGTCGGGCAACGCTGAGTTCCAGGAGTGGTTGCGCCAGAACGGTCCGGCCGGGGCCCCGGCGGATCCGGTCGCCGGCCCGCGGATGTGGTCCTGGCTGCGCGATGTCGTGCTGCGCTCGCCGAAGCTGCTGCCGGCGGCGGTCTGCTACGTCACCGTGGTGCTCCTCGCCGAGCTGCGCCGCCGGACTCCGGGCTGGAGCGCGCGTTCCGGCTGGGGCCGGCCGGGTGGGCCGACACCGACCCGCCGCGCCCGCACTGGCTGACCACGCCGTCCTTGTTATGGTCGGACGTGACCGTAAGACGGATGGTTGGCACCGCATGACAGAGATCCAGGCGAACTCCATCCTGCCTGCGCGGCGGGAGGACATCACCCTGCACACCGCCGACGGGCTCGCCCTCGTCGGGGAGCTGACCCGTCCGCTGGAGCGGGAGCCGGCCGCGACGCTGATCTGCCTGCACCCGCGACCGAGCCACGGCGGCATGATGGACAGCCACGTGCTGCGCAAGGCCGCCTGGCGGTTGCCGGCGCTGGCCGGGCTCGCCGTCCTGCGGTTCAATACGCGCGGCACCTCGAGCACGCGCGGCACGAGTGAGGGCGCCTTCGACAACGGCTTGTCCGAACGGTACGACGTGGCCGCGGCGATCGAGTACGCGGAGTTCGCCGAGTTGCCCCGGATCTGGTTGCTCGGCTGGTCGTTCGGCACCGACCTGGCGCTGCGGTACGGCAACGACCCGGCGGTCAGCGGGGCAGTCCTGCTGTCCCCGCCGCTGCGGTCCGCCACCGATGAGGACCTGGTCACCTGGGCACAGTCGGGTAAGCCCGTCATCGCGCTGGTGCCGGAGCTGGACGACTACCTGCGGCCGGCGGAGGCCCGCCAGCGCTTCGCCGCGATTCCGCAGGCGGAGGTCGTCGCCGTGCCGGGTGCGAAGCACCTGTGGGTCGGCGACGCGGAGACCGCACTGGACGAGATCGTGCGCCGGGTGGCGCCGGAGGTGCCGACCCCGCTGCCGCGGGACTGGGACGGCCCGATGGAGGTCGGCGACCCGAGCGCCTATGCCGACCGTACGGTGGCCGCCTTCGCCGACCGGAACGACTCCACCGGCCGGAACCGAAATGGAGCCGAACGGCCGACCGGCTAAATGTCCCATGTGGACGCTTGCGCGCTGATTGGCCGTTGCGTACGTCGGATCGTAGACAGTCGCCAGCGACCTTGACGCCGTTACTCTGTGCGGAATTTCGCGCAGATACGGACGGTCGGGGAGGGCGGCATGTCGCGACGACGCGCCATGCGGTTGGGCCTGGTGGGTGCGCTGCTTGTCGGCGCCTTCGGCCAGGGGGAGATGCTGCCGGCCGGGGCTATCACACTGCCCACCGGCTTCCAGGAGCAGATCGTGTTCACCGGCTTGACCGAGCCGACGAACATCGAGTTCTCCCCGGACGGTCGCGTGTTCGTGGCCGAAAAGAGCGGCCGTATCAAGGTTTTCGATGGACTGGCCGACCCCACGCCGACCATCTTCGCCGATCTGTCCACGAACGTCCACAACATGTGGGACCGCGGACTCCTCGGGCTTGCGCTGTCCCCGGACTTCCCCGCGACGCCGTGGGTGTACGTGCTCTACGCCTACGATGCCCCACCCGGCCAGGTAGCTCCACAGTGGAA
>Ga0075429_100002177_pt1 | contig 16370 bp, 10 predicted proteins | sample RhiMetdeltSRZDD3_FD_75295 | JGI IMG/M metagenome (GOLD analysis project Ga0075429, IMG submission 75295) | Populus rhizosphere microbial communities from Tennessee, USA - Rhizosphere MetaG P. deltoides SRZDD3 | ecosystem: Host-associated > Plants > Roots > Rhizosphere > Soil | place: USA... | reverse complement strand
GACGTTCGAGCTCCGCCCCGCGATCGACGCCGTGGCCGCGACGATCGCCCCGCTCATCGAGAAGAACGGAAACACCCTGCGACTCGAGCTCGCCCCGGACCTGGGCGCGATGCGCGCGGACGTCACCCGGGTCCGTCAGGTGCTGTTCAACCTGTTGTCCAACGCCAGCAAGTTCACCGAGCGCGGCACCATCACCCTCGCCGCGCGCCGGGAGTGCGCGGCGGACGGCGACACCATCGGATTCACGGTCCGCGATACCGGCATCGGCATGACGCCCGACCAGCTGGGCCGTCTCTTCCAGGCCTTTTCGCAGGCCGAGGCGTCCACGTCGAGCAAGTACGGCGGCACCGGGCTTGGCCTCGCGATCAGCCGGATGTTCTGCGAAATGATGGGAGGCGACATCACCGTCGCCAGCACCCCGGGCGAAGGAACCAGCTTCATGGTCCGGCTCCCCGCCCTGGTGCGCGAAGCCCGCGACGTGTCGCCGGCACCGGTCAGCGGCGACCGGCAGGGGCGCGCCGGCACCGTGCTGGTCATCGATGATGACCCGTCCACTCGCGACCTGCTGAGCCGCATCCTCGCGAAGGAAGGCTTCCGGGTGCTCGAGGCCGCCAACGGCGAAGCGGGGATTCAGCTGGCGCGGAAGGAGCGGCCCGACGTCATCACCCTCGACGTCCTGATGCCCGGCATCGACGGCTGGGGAGTGCTGGCCGCCCTCAAGGACGACGCCGAGCTGGCGGCGATTCCCGTCGTGATGCTCACCATCACCGACGATCGTCACCTCGGCTTTGCGCTCGGCGCGTCGGAGTACCTCACCAAGCCGATCGAGCGCGCCCGCCTTTCCACGGTGCTGGCGCGATACCGCAGGAGCCCGGGCGCCGGAGTGTTGATCGTGGAAGACGATGCCGACACTCGAGCGATGCTGCGCCGCTCACTGGAAAAGGAAGGCTGGCTCGTCAGCGAGGCCGCGAACGGCCGGGTGGGACTGGAGCGCGTCCGTGCCGAGCAGCCCGCCCTGGTCCTGCTCGATCTCATGATGCCGGAAATGGATGGATTCGAATTCCTGGACGCGTTGCGGATCCAGCCGGGAGAGGGCGCACCCGATGTCGTCGTGATCACGGCCAAGGAGCTGACCGAGGACGACCGGCGGCGGCTCTCCGGCGGCGTGTCACGGGTCCTGCAAAAGGGCGGGCAGAGCCACGAGGAGGTCGTCGCCGAAGTGCGTTCCCGGATCGCGGCCAATGGGGGAGCACGCCCGTGACCATGACCGGTCCGGACGGACCGCATCCCGGGATCATGCGCTCCGATCAGGCGCTTCTCGCCGAAGTCCGGGCACTGGTAGGCACCCGATGACCCGGAAACCCAGCGGGCAGGCCGCCCGTCGGCAAGCCGCGCTGCTCCGGCTCTCGGCCGAAATCGCCGCGGCGCCCGAGAAGGAAGAGATCTGCCGCGCGGTGGTCAACGGCCTCCGTGATCCGGCGCTTGGCTACGTCTTTCTCGGCCTGTTCCTTCTGGACGAGGCAACCGGTGACCGCGTTCTCCAGGCCAGCGTTGGATGGCCGGACGCCCCCCCCGGCTGGCGGGTCCATCCGGGACAGGGGCTCAGCGAACGCCCGCTGCAGGACGGCAAGCTGCACTATACTCCCGATGTCACGCGCGAGGCAGGCTATCTCCCCAGCCTGAACAGCGGCTCCGAAGTCGACGTCCCCCTCGTGATGGGGAGTCAGGTCTTCGGCGTGCTGGTGGTGGAGAGCACCGAGCCCGAAGCGTTTACCGAGAGCGATCTCGAAATCCTCACCTCCGCGGCGACCCAGGCGAGCATCGCGCTCGGGCGGGCGCGCTCGCTGGCGGCGGAGCGGCGGCGCGCCGACGAGCAGCAGGCCCTGCTCGACACCCTGGCCGATCTTTCCGGCGAGCTGGAGCTCGGCAAGCTCCTCGAGGCGGTGCTCCGCCGCGCCACGACGCTCCTGGGAGTGAGCGGCGGCGAGCTCGCGATTTATGACGAGGCGCGCAAGGAGCTCGAGATCGTCGCGAGCCTCCACATCGGCGTGGATTCCACCGGGACCCGTCTCGCCCTCGGCGAGGGGGCGATGGGGCATGTGGCGACGACGCAGGAGCCGATCTGCATCGACGAATACCAGGAGTGGCTGGGTCGGTCCGGCAAGTATTCCGGCGTCGACGTCCATTCGGTGATGGCGGCGCCACTCCTCATCGGGCACCGCCTGGTCGGTGCGTTTGCCTGTGTCCACGACAATCCCGCCCGGAAGTTCGGGCCCGACGATCTCCGTCTCCTCAATCTGTTCGCACCGCAAGCCGCTGTGGCCATCGAGAATGCCCGGCTCTACACCGCCGCGCAGCGTCAGAAGCAGTATTTCGAGGAGCTCGTCCTCAACAGCCCCGTGGCGATCGTCACGCTCGACACCCGGCACAACATCGTGTCCTGCAACCCGGCGTTCGAGCAGCTCTACGGCTACCGCCAGGACGAGGTCATCGGCCGGAACCTCGACGACTTGATCTCGACTGCGACGACGCGGTCCGAAGCGGTCGCGATCACCCAGCACGTCCTGCAGCAGGGCGCCATGCGGAGTATCGGCCGGCGGCGCCGCAAGGACGGCACCCTCGTGGACGTGGAAGTCCTCGGCGTTCCGGTCCTGGTGGAGGGAAAACTGGTCGGGCTGATGGGACTGTACCACGATATCACCGAGCTTGCCCGCGCCAGACAGGCGGCCGAAGAGGCGAACAGCGCCAAGAGCCAGTTCCTCGCGAACATGAGCCACGAGCTCCGGACTCCGCTCAACGCCATCATCGGCTACAGCGAAATGCTCGAAGAAGAGGTCGCGGACCTCGGGCACGACGAGCTGGCGCCCGATCTCCGCAAGATCCGCTCGGCGGGACGGCACCTCCTCGCGCTGATCAACGACATCCTCGACCTCTCCAAGATCGAGGCCGGGAAGACGGAGCTCTACCTCGAAGATTTCGATATCGGCGGCATGCTGGACGACGTCGCGACGACGATCAAGCCGCTGGCGGATAAGAATGCCAACCGGCTGATCGTGCACTCGGGCGCGTCGGGGATCATGCACGGGGACCTCACCAAGGTCCGCCAGATGCTCCTCAATCTGCTCTCGAACGCCTGCAAGTTCGCCGACCACGGGACCATCACCCTTGAGGTGGAGCGCGACTCGGGCGCCCAGGGCGCGGAGGAGATCCGCTTCCGGGTTTCCGATTCGGGCATCGGCATGACCCCGGAGCAGATGGCCCGGCTCTTCGAGGCGTTCTCGCAGGCCGAGTCGTCCACCAGCAAGAAGTTCGGCGGGACGGGGCTGGGCCTCGCGATCACCCGCCAATTTGCCCGCATGATGGGAGGCGAGGTGACGGTCGAGAGCGTTCCGGGCCGGGGCTCCACCTTCACGATCCGTCTCCCGGTCCGGATGCGCACCATGGCGGAGGACGGTCCCGCCGCCGCCACGGGGTCGGGCCGCGCGGGAACGGTACTCGTCATCGATGACAGCGAGCAGGCCCGCGAGCTCATCCGGCGGTTCCTGGTGGACGAAGGATTCCGCGTGCTGGAGGCGGCGACCGGCGAGGCCGGGCTCGCCCTGGCCCGCCAGCATCCCCCCGACGCGATCACCCTCGATGTTCTCATGCCCGGCATGGACGGCTGGGCGGTCCTGACCGCGCTCAAGGCCGATCCGGAGCTTGCCGCCGTCCCGGTGATCATGCTCACGATGCTCGATGACAGGAATCTCGGGTTTGCGCTCGGGGCCTCCGATTTCATGACCAAGCCGATCGACCGGGAGCGCCTCCGCGCGCTTCTGGCGCGTTACCGGCGGGAAGGATCCGGCGAGGTCCTCGTGGTCGAGGACGATATCGCGACGCGCGAGCTCTTGCGCCGGCAACTGGAGGCGGAGGGCTGGTCGGTCACCGAGGCGGAAAACGGCCGGGTCGCGCTCGCCGCCCTCGAGCGGGGTACGCCTTCCCTCATTCTGCTTGATTTGATGATGCCGGTGATGGACGGCTGTCAGTTCGCCGCCGAGCTGCGCCAGCGCGAGGCGTGGCGCGGGATCCCCGTGATCGTCATCACCGCGAAGGATCTCACGGCGGAGGACCGCCGGGCGCTCAACGGCGATGTCCAGGGCGTCCTGCAGAAAGGCGCCTTCAGCCGGGAGGACCTGTTGCGCGAGATTCACCACCTGATGGGCCCAGGCGTCGCCGGCCCCCAGCACACGAGGTAGAGAATGCCGAAGATCCTCCTGGTGGAAGACAACGAGATGAATCGCGACATGCTCTCGCGCCGGCTGCAGCGGAAAGGCTACGAGGTGGTGCTCGCGGTGGACGGCCTCCAGGGTGTGGCAATGGCAGGGGCCGGCGGCTACGACCTCATTCTGATGGACATGAGTCTCCCCGAGCTCGATGGCTGGGAGGCGACTCGACGCGTCCGCGAAGCCGAAGCAGGGCATCGGGTCCCGATCATTGCGCTGACGGCGCACGCGATGTCGGGCGACCGCGAAAAGGCCATGGCCGCGGGCTGCGACGACTACGACACCAAGCCGGTGGAGCTCGAACGCCTGCTCGGCAAGATCGAAGCGCTGCTCGGCAAGCAGGCATGAGCGGGCTCACTACGCCGGAGGCCGTCGCCGAGCTGCGGCACGAGCTGCGCACGCCGCTCAATCTCATCATCGGCTATTGCGAGATGCTGCTCGAGGATGCGACCGACGCCGGTCAGCGCGGCGCCCTGGAGCGAACCCTGGCGGCGGGGCGCGACGTTCTCGAGCGGATCAATGCCACGGTGCCTCCCACGCGGGGGGAGATCAGCGAGGCGGATTTCGCGGCCCTGAGGGATGCCCTGCGCGAGCCGCAGGGACGGATCGTCACCGCGACCACCACACTGCTCGCAGCGGACCCGATCGATCCCCAGTTCGAGCGCGACGTCCGCCGGATCCGGAGCTCGGCCGAGCGACTCCTGACCGTCGAGCTGCCCGCCCCCCGCGGCGACCGCAGCGTGGCCATTACCATCGAGCATCCGACAGGTGCCCCTGAGGCCGGTCCTCCGGTTCGGCCGGCGCACATTCTCGTCGTGGACGACCAGGAGGACAATCGCGCGGTCCTGGAGCGGCGGCTCCGGCGCCAGGGTCACACGGTCGAGTCCGCCGCCGGCGGTCTCTCCGCGCTCGAGATGGTCGGGCGCGGGCGTTTCGATCTCGTGCTGCTCGATGTGCTCATGCCCGATCTGGACGGTCTGGCCGTCCTCGAGCGTTTGAAGGCCGACCAGGCCACCCGCGACATCCCCGTCATTATGATCTCCGCGCTCGACGATGTCGCCAGCGTAGTGCGTTGCATCGAGCGTGGCGCCGAAGACCATCTCCCCAAACCATTTGATCCGGTGCTGCTGCGGGCGCGGATCAGCGCGTGCCTCGAGAAGAAGCGGCTCCGCGATATCGAGCTCGAGTACCTTCGCGAGGTGGGGCGGGTGATTCAAGCGGCGACCGCGGTCGAGGCGGGAAGCTACGACAATGGCGCGCTCGCTCAGGTCGCCCAGCGGGGAGACGAGCTGGGCCGGCTCGCCCGCGTGTTCAACGCCATGGCCAACCAGGTGCGGGCCCGCGAGGACCGGCTGAAGGAGCAGGTCGCCGCGCTCCGGCGGGAGATCGGCGAAGCGCGACAGACAACCCGGCAGCCGGCCCGCCGTGGCGCGCTCAGCCTCCCGACCGGCGAGCTCTTTGCCGGGCGTTTCGAAGTCCTGGACGAAATCGGCAGCGGCGGCATGGGCATGGTCTATCGCGCGCTCGACCGCGAGCTCGGCGAACAGGTCGCGATCAAGACGCTTCGACCCGAGCTGCTGCAGGACACGTCACTGGTAGAGCGGTTCAAATCGGAGATCCGGCTCGCCCGCTCCATCTCCAGCAAACACGTGGTCCGCACCCACGACATCGGGGAACGCGACGGCATCTACTACCTCACGATGGAGTATGTAGAGGGCATCACCGTGCGGGAGCTGCTCGATACCCGCGGGCGCCTCGGAACTGCTGCCACCCTCGCCATCGCGAGCCAGTTGGCGCAGTCCCTGGTGGCCGCCCACGAGCAGGGGGTGATCCACCGTGATATCAAGCCGCAGAATCTGCTGCTCGACGGGTCGGGCGTCCTCAAGGTGATGGATTTCGGGGTGGCGCGTCTCGCCGGCGGGAACGCGAATCTCACCGAAGCCGGCATGCTGGTGGGGACGCCATCGTACATGGCGCCGGAGCAGATGCTGGGCGAGGCGTTCGACGAGCGGATCGACCTGTACGCGACAGGGGTGGTGCTCTTCGAGTGTCTGCTCGGACGGCTCCCGTACGAGGCGAATTCTGCCGTTGCGCTCATTGCACGCGTGCTGCGCGACCAGCCGCCGGTCCCCGCGACGATCGATCCGGAGATTCCTCCGGCGCTCTCGGATCTGGTCGTGCGTCTTCTCGCCAAGGATCCCGCGCACCGGCCCGCGAACGCGGGAGAGCTGGTGCGTCTCCTCTCCGATCTGGGCTGACTCCCTCCGTGTCGGTCCCCATGTCTCCCCCTTTGCGCTCCGCGCTCCGCGCGCTCGCCATCAGCTTCGTCCCGGAGACCGCCACGGCCACCGATGCCCAATGGATTCTGCTGGAATCGCGCATCGAGCAGGCGCTCGCCGCCCGTCCTGCCGCGCTCCGGCGGCAGCTCGCGCTCTTCCTCCGGCTGCTCGACGCCACCGCGCGACTCCGCTATCGGAACAGACTGTCGACCCTTGACGCGGTGCGGCGCACGGCGCTCCTGGAGTGGTTCGCCGGCTCGCCGGTATTACGCTTCCGCCGCGGTATCTGGGGCCTTCGTACCCTGATCCTGCTCGGGTGGTATACCCAGCCCTCCGTGATCGCGGCACTCGGGTATCGCGCATCCCCGGCGGGGTGGGAGGCACGCCGGTGAACGTGGTCCGCTGCGATGTCGCCATCGTGGGCAGCGGCGCCGGGGGAGGCACGGCGGCGCTCGCGCTCGCGCCACTCGTGTCGCACGGCAAGCGCGTGCTGGTGCTGGAGCGAGGCCCGCGATTTCAGGATGGCGATTTTACCGGACGGGAGCTCGAGATGGCCGGGGCACTGTATGCGGACGAGGGCGGATTCCTGACCCGCGACGGGACCATGACGCTGGCCTTTGCCCGCGGTTACGGCGGCTCGACTCTCGTCTATACCGGCACGTCCCTTCTTGCGCCCGAGCGCGTCATCCGCGCCTGGAACGTCCCCGGCATCGACGCGGAAGATCTGGCGCGCCGCTCCCGGAAATACATGGAGCAGAACAACGTCCACCTGCTCGAGCCGGAGCGGCAAAACGACAATAACCGGCTCTTTGCCGAGGGCGCCGCCGGGGCGGGATTTCACCCGGAACAGTTTCCGCTCAACCTGCGCGGTTGTCGCGGATCGAGTCTCTGCAATCTGGGCTGCCCCAACAATGCCAAGCAGGGCACCGACCGGGTCCAGCTTCCCGCCGCCGAGCGGCTGGGTGTCGAAGTGGTAACCCGCGCCACGGTGACGCGAATCGAGGAGCGCCGGTTGCGCGTGGTGGTTTCCGAAAAACCACCCGGCGCCAAGGGCGCCGACCCGGAGTGGGCACCGGGCGAATACGCGGTCGAAGCCGGTATCGTGGTGCTGGCCGGCGGAGTCATGGGGACGACGCCGCTGCTCCTTGGCAGCAAGCTCCCCGGAATGCCGCGGCGGACCGGCCAGGGATTCACCTGTCATCCGGCCCACATCCTGGTCGGTGAGCACCCCGAGCCGATCACGAACGACGTCGGACACCCCAAGAGCTGGTTCGTGGACCGGGCCGCGGAAGATGGATTTGTTCTCGAAACCTGCATGTACTTCCCCTTCATCACCGCCAAGAATCTCACCGGCTTCGGCGCGGCGCACAGCGCGCTCATGCGCGCATTCCCGCGGCTCCAGATGATCCTCGTGCTTGCGTGCGACCACGCGACGCCGGAGAACCGGATCACGGTGGATCGCCGCGGCGCCCCGGTGGTGCACTACCGGTTCACCGATGCCGTCATCCAGGCCATGGTCCGGGCCACCCGGGCCTCGGCGCGAATCTTTTTCGCGGCGGGCGCGGTACGCGTCCATGCTCCAGCCGCTCAGCCGACCCTGGTCGAAGCGCACGAAGTGCCGCAACTGGAGCAGCGCATCCACGCCCGGCATTTCAGGGTCGGGCAGGTTTCCATTTCAGCGGCCCACCTCATGGGCGGGTGCGGTATGGGGACGAGTGCGATGGATTCGGTCACCGACGACCGCGGGCGGGTGCACGGACATCCCTGGCTCAGGGTCGCCGACGCGAGTCTCTTTCCCGATTCCCTCGAAATCAATCCGTATCTCACGATCATGGCGCTGGCGGACCGGGTGGCCGAAGGTCTGATGGCCGACCTCGCGGGCTGACACCGATGAAACTCACCGGCGGCGAGATCGTGGTGCGAGCGCTCGAGGACGAAGGGATTCGATTCACCTTCGGCATTCCCGGCACCCACAACATCGAGCTCTACGACGCACTGGCTGATTCCGACCGAGTACGGCCGGTCCTCGTGACCGATGAGCAGAGTGCGGGTTTCATGGCCGATGGACTCTGGCGGGCGTCGGGATCCCTCGGATGCGTGAACATCGTACCCGGCGCCGGGCTCACCCACGCCCTGTCGGGAATTGCCGAGGCCTATATGGACGGCGTGCCCATGCTGGTGCTCGGCTGCGGCATCCGGCGAGATGCCAGGTTTGCCTATCAGCTGCACGACATCGACCAGCTCGCGATCGCGAGGCCGGTGACCAAGGGGGTGTTCAGCCCGCGGAGCGGGACTGAGCTCTATGCCGTCATACGACAGGCCTGCGCACTCGCCCGGTCCGGAACGCCGGGGCCGGTGATGGTCGAGGTGTCGGTGGATCTATACCTGACCCGGCACGAAGTCGCGCCCGAAGCGTGGCGGGCGCCGGAGGCTGTTCTTCCTCCCGTCGCTCCGCCCGAGGCCATCGCACGCGCAGCCGAGCTGCTGACGGCTCCCAGTGCCAGGCCGCTTCTGTACGTGGGGCTCGGAGCGCAGGATGCGCGCGCCGAGCTGCTGGAGCTGGCCGAGCGGCTCGAAGCGCCCGTCGCCACGACCATCCAGGGCAAGGGAGTATTCCCGGAATCGCATCCCCTCTTCCTGTGGAACGGACTCGGTGCGGCCGCTCCCCCGTTCGTCCGCGCGGTGGCCTCGGAGCGAACGGTGACGATGGCGGTCGGCTGCCGCTTCAGCGAAGTGGGCACCGGAAGCTATGGCTTCACTCCGCCCGGTCCGCTCATCCACGTGGACATCAATCCTGAGGTGCTGGGCCGGAATTTTCCCGCCGACGTCGCCATCGCCGCCGATGCCAGGGTGTTCCTCCGTTCACTCCTGACTGGTCTTTCCCAGCCGTCCAGCCGTCCAGCCGTCCAGCAACCCGACTCCGATCTTCGACCACGCATTGCAGCCGGACATTCCGACGTGCGACGGGGGTGGCAGACACGCTCCAGCGCCACCCGCGTGACGCCCTCGTTGTTGCTCGAGGCGATTCAGCGAGTCTTCGGTCCCGAGACGATCTACACCACCGACAGCGGCAATGGGACCTTCCTGGCGATGGAATGTCTCCGCCTGGAGCGGCCGGGATTATTCCTGGCACCCGTGGATTACTCCTGCATGGGCTACTCGGTGCCGGCGGCGCTGGGTGCGCGACTCGGGATGCCCGCCGCACCGGTGGTCGCGCTCGCCGGCGATGGAGCCTTCCTCATGACCGGCCTGGAGCTGTTGACCGCGGCGAGCCAGGGGCTTCCGGTCGCGGTGATCGTCCTGCGCGACCGGGAGCTGGCCCAGATCGCGCAATTCCAGGCGACCGCGTTCGGGCGCCGGATGGCCAGCGTGCTCCCCGACTATCACGTGGGCAGTCTCGCCGAAGCGGTCGGCGTCGAATGGCTGCGGCTCGATCGCGATGCCGAGGTGGAAGAAGTCGTTCGGGCGGCGCATGCGACGGTGCTGGCAGGGCGCCCGGTCCTGGTGGATACGGCGATCGACTACGCGGAAAAGACCTGGTTCACTCGTGGAGTCGTGAAGACAATGCTGCTGCGGCTTTCCTGGCCCGATCGTCTGCGATTCGTCGCGCGCGCCCTGGGGCGCCGGCTGATGACCTAGCTCCGGAAGCTGCCGACGGATTCCGTGAGATTCATGGCCGCGTTGGCGAGGTGCTGAGCCGACGCGGTGACCTCCTCGGTCGATGCATTGAGCTCTTCGGTCGAGGCGGCGATCTGCTCCGCCGCGGCCGCGAAGTCTTCCGTGCCGGTGGCCAGCTCCCGGGTGCGACTGGCGATGCCGTCGATCAGCTCCCGCACTTCGGATGCTGCGTGGGAGACGTTCCGCGTCCACGCGTCGACCGCATCCGCTTCCACCGACACCACGCGCAATCCCTCGACCGCTTCGCGCGCCGCGTCGCGAGCCTGGAGCCCGCCCCGTCCCAGCCGCAGCAGCCGCTCCCGCGCCGTCGACACCCGCCCCGCGATCACCTGGACCGTGTCGCTGGTCGCGGTCGCCGCGGAGGATGCCTGACCCGAAAGCTTCCGCACTTCGTCCGCCACCGTGGCAAACCCGTGTCCCTCGTCTCCCGCGCGCGCGGCTTCGATCGAGGCGTTGAGCGCGAGAATGCGGGTCTGCTTCGCGACGGTGCGGGCCTGATCCACGAATCGCTCCAGCTCGTTCGAGGCCTCGGTCAGCGCCTCCGCCTCCTCGGTGCCGAGCGCGACTTCTTCCGCCAGGCGATCGAGTGCCTCGACGCTGGCGCCGAGACGCTCCTGGTGGGAGCGCGCGAGCGCCGCAAGCGCCGCGTTCCGCTCCACGATCTGCAGCGCGCCTCCCGCAACGCCTTCGGCGATCGCGAGGATTCGAACCGAGTCGTCGGCCACCGCCCGCACCAGCGCGGCCTGCGCGATGGCCCGGTCGGTCAGCTCGGCCGTGGTGCCCGCGACTTCCTGGGTGGACGAGACCATCTGCTCGGTCGCCGAGGAGATTTCCTCGGCGAGCGCCGCGGATTCCGAGGCGGTGTTGCGGATCGCGCCGACCAGCCGGTTCAGTTCCCGCACCATGCGGGTCAGGCCCTCGGTAACCGCTCCGCCGCCGACCCGGCTGAGCTCTTCCTTCGAAACGGACAAATCGCCATCGGCGACCCGGAGGGTGATCCCGGTCACCGCCGCCAGCGGCTGGATGATGGTGCGTTCGAGCCAGGCGAGTGCGATCGAAATGATCAGGAGGCAGAGCAGCGCGAAGGTGGCGACCTGGTATTCGAGCGGCCACTCGACCGCACCTGACAGGAAGAACCAGACGACCACGGTGAGCGCGGTCGTAGCGAGCGCGCCGCCGGCCTGGACGGCCCGGCTCAAGGGATTTCGGAAGAGGGCCATGAGGGTAAGGATAGTATAGATTTCCTCCATGAGCGAGCATACCGACGGTCACTACCGCCCCGACGCGGTCGAGGCGAAATGGCGGGCGCGCTGGGCCGAGCGAGGCACCAACCATCCGGACCTCGACCGGGCGGCCCGGCCGTTCTACAACCTGATGATGTTCCCCTATCCCTCGGCCGAAGGGCTCCACGTCGGGAACTTCTTCGCGTTCACCGGGGCCGATGTCTTCGGCCGGTTCAAGCGGCTCCAGGGGTATCAGGTCTTCGAGCCGATGGGGTACGATGCCTTCGGCATCCACAGCGAGAATTTCGCCATCAAGACCGGAATCCACCCCGGCGAATTGATTCCGCGCAACATCGCGAACTTTCGCCGTCAGCTCATGCAGCTCGGCGGCATGTTCGACTGGCGGCACGAGCTCTCGACCACCGATCCGGCATACTACAAGTGGACCCAGTGGCTCTTCCTGCAGCTCTATCACGCCGGCCTCGCCTACAAGAAGAAGGCCGCGGTCAACTGGTGTCCGAAAGACAAGACCGTCCTGGCCAATGAGCAGGTGATCAACGGCACCTGCGAGCGCTGCGGTGCTCAGGTCGAGCAGCGGCTGCTGGAGCAGTGGTTCTTCCGGATCACCGACTACGCCGAGCGGCTCCTGGCCAACCTGGACGACCGGGCCAAGATGGACTGGTCGCCGTCGACCACCAGCGCGCAGCGGAACTGGATTGGTCGCAGGGAAGGCGCCGAGATCGAGTTCTCCAGCGATGCCGGCCCCATCAAGGTCTTCACGACCCGGCCTGACACCCTCTTCGGCGGCACCTTCCTGGTGCTCGCCCCCGAGCATCCGCTGGTCGACGCCCTCACCATCCCGCCTCAGCGCGTGGCGATGGACGAGTACCGGAAGGCCATCGCGGCCCGCGACCTGGTTTCCCGCAAGGTCGGAGAAAAGGAGAAGTCCGGCGTCTTCACCGGCTCGACCGCGCTCAACCCCGCGACCGGGCAGCGTATCCCGGTGTGGGTCTCCGACTATGTGCTGATGGACTACGGCACCGGCGCCATCGGTGGGGTGGCGGCCCACGATGAGCGGGACTTCGACTTCGCGAAGAAGTTCGACCTCCCGATCATCCGCGTGCTGGCCGGTCCCGGCGAAACCGGGGCGACGCCGGTTTCCGAGCCGTCGGTGGAAACCGAGGGGGTTCGCCTTGTCAATTCGGGAACGTTCTCGGAGCTGTCGGTCGCGGAAGGTACCAGGGGGATCGTGGCATGGCTCGAGCGGGAGGGTCACGGGAGGCTCGAAGTTCGTTATCGCCTGCACGATTGGTGCATCTCCCGCCAGCGCTACTGGGGACCGCCGATCCCGATCATCTACTGTCCATCCTGCGGCACCGTGCCGGTGCCTGAAACCGACCTTCCCGTGGTGCTCCCGATCATCGAGGACTTCCGGCCCGACGACTCCGGTGTCTCTCCACTGGCGCGGCACGAAGAATGGTCGGTCGTGCCCTGCCCCAAATGCGGCGGCAATGCCCGTCGGGAAACCGACGTCTCCGACACCTTTCTCGATTCGGCCTGGTACTACCTCCGCTATCTGGCGACCGAGCTCGACGACCGCCCCTTCCACGAGGAGCGGAACCGCCGCTGGCTCCCGGTAGCGAGTTACATCGGCGGCAACGAGCACGCCGTGCTCCATCTTCTCTACAGCCGGTTCATCACGATGGTCCTGCACGACCAGGGGCGGCTCGGGTTCGAGGAGCCGTTCCGGAAATTCCGGGCCCACGGCACCATCGTGAAGGACGGCGCCAAGATGTCGAAGTCGAAGGGCAACGTCGTCGTGCCGGACCAGTACATCGCGCGCTGGGGCGCCGACACCTTCCGCACCTACCTCATGTTCCTGGGCCCCTATGAGGAGGGCGGCGACTTCAGGGACGAGGGGCTGGCGGGTCCGCGACGCTTTCTCGACAAGATCTGGGAGCTGGTGGATCAGGCCGAGCGCCGGACCCTGGTGGGCAGCGAGCTCCACCAGGGGATCGCGGTGAAGTGGAACCAGACCAAGAAAAAGGTGACCGAGGCGCTGGAATCACTCTCGTACAACACGGCGATCGCGGCGATGATGGAGCTGCTCAACGCCATGCGCGCCGTCAACTGCAGCGAGCGGAAGATCGTGAAGGAGATGGTCCAGATGCTGGCTCCCTTCGCGCCGCATTTCGCGGAGGAGTGCTGGGAGCGGCTCGGTGCGACCACCACGATCTTTGATTCCACCTGGCCGGCCTGGGACGAGGCGCTCACCGTCGAGCACAGCGTCGAGATTCCGGTTCAGGTGAATGGAAAGACCCGCTCACGGGTGCAAGTGTCCCGCGGAGCACCCGAGAGCATGGTGCTGGCCGCCGCCCTCCGGGATCCGGTGGTGGCGAAGTTCGCGGACGGAAGGCAACCGGACAAAGTGATTTACGTGCAGGATCGGCTGATCAATCTCGTGCTCTAAGGCACTAGGCAGTGGGCACGAGGCACTGGGGAACAGCACTTCCGCCTGCCCAGTGCCCAGTGCCCAGTGCCTATTCCACTTTGAACGTCGCCAGCATTCCGGCGAGTTGGTGTGGCGCCACGTGGCAGTGAAACAGCCAGGTTCCCGGGTTGTCGGGGACCATGTCCGCCGTCACCATCTCCATCGTCGTGAGACTCAGCACGTCGGTCCGCATGTGATTGGCCACCACCGTCTGGCCGTGCCAATGGGGGGCGTGCATCTCGAAGTTCGAATTGGCAAAGACATACCAGCGGACCCGATCGCCCCGCTTCATGGTCAGGCCCTGCAGGTGGCCGAAGGAGAAGCCGTTCAGCGACTCCCGGAGATTGGCCAGGTAGTGGAAATCGGAGAACGTCACGCCGCGCGGCACCTTCTGGGGAGCCAGGGCGTGGGCATTGATATTCTCCTCCAGATACCAGCTCACGTTCTCGTCCGCCTCCAGGAACGCCACCACGAATTCGCGATCCACGTCGGTCGGGGTGCCGTCGGCCCGCGCCTTGCCCCGACCGGTGACGATCATCGGCCCGATCAGTCCCGCGTTGACGTCCTGCTCTTCGTGGGTGTGGGAGTGATACATCCAGATGATCGAGCTCTTTTCCCCCGGCGCGGGACCGGCGCGGTCTGGAATCGCCCAGGTATAGACGTGGGTCTCTCCCGGCGCCACGCCGTCGTCCTTCTTGTTCGGCGCCGCGGTCCCGTCATCGTACGGCGAGCCCTCGGAGTCCTTGTTGTAGAAGACCCCGTGCGGGTGCATGCTGTAGGGCCGGTCGGCCTTGTTGCGGAAGACCACCCGAATCGTGTCGCCCACCGTCCCGCGGAGCAGCGGACCGAGCATGCCCAGGTGCTCCCACTCCGGGGGCCGGGGCTTCTGGCTCGTGAAGGTAGAATCGGTGTACTCCCGGTAGATCGCCTTCCGGTACACCCGCCCGATGAATTCCTGCTGGGGCGCCATGATGAAACTGTCGAGGGGGGTGAACGGTGCGCCGGTGATCTTGTTGGCGCCGCTCGGGGCGTAGTCCCAATCCACGACTTCGGCGGCGACGTAATAGGTCCGGACCGCGCCGCCCTTGTCGGCCGACGTGGAAGCGCAACCGGTCGGAAGCAAGGCGAACAGCACCAGCGTCGAGAACGCCAGCGGGCGCACGCGCGATGGGATCATGCCCGACCTCGTAGGAGTGGGGGGGGACGCTGGCGAATCTAGCGGCCCTCCCGCCGATGTCCAGCCTGTTCGCTATTCGCTGGCCCCTCCTCCTTTGTTGATCTTGTCCGCGGCCATCGCCCAGGCAAAGGCGTCGGGGTGCAGGCGTGCCAGCTCGGCTTCGAGGTCGTCACGATTCATCGGCCCCCTGGATACTCGATGAGTGCCTCACGGAGGGCCGCCATAGGACAGGTCGTCTCCGGGAGGATATACTACTGTCACCCCCCTCTCACCTCTGACCTCTCACCTCTCACGGCTTTCATGCAAGAGGCCGCCGCCAACCCCCGGTTCCGGTCCGTGGCGCAGGTGACCGGTCCGCTCCTCTGCGTCCTGGTCGTCCTGCTGGGACCGGCGGAGCTCACGCCGGAGGCGAGGCGCACCCTCGGCATCGCCGCCTGGATGGTGACCTGGTGGATTACGGAGTGCGTGCCCATCATCACGACTTCGCTGCTCCCCCTGGTGCTCTTTCCGGTGCTGGGGGTTTCCTCGACCAGGGACGCGGCGCTCCCCTACGCCAACGAGCTGGTGTTTCTCTTCATGGGCGGATTCTTCCTCGCCGCCGCCCTGGAGCACTGGGAAAGTCATGTGCGCGTCGCGTATCGCATGGTGCTGGGCATCGGGCTCTCGGGCCGCCGGGTCGTCCTCGGAGTGATGCTGGCGACGGGCTTCATCTCCATGTGGATCTCCAACACCGCGACCGCCGCGATGATGTATCCGATCGCCCTGGCCATCGGCGCCCTCTTTGCCCGCGACACCGGGGGCGACAATGCCCGCACTTCCCTGATGCTGGGAGTCGCCTATGCGGCCTCCATCGGCGGCATGGCGACGCTCATCGGGACGCCACCCAACCTGGTCGTCGCCGGCGCGATCAAGGAGCTCACCGACACCTCGATCAGCTTCGTGCAGTTCATGGCGCTGGGACTTCCGATCACCGTGCTGCTCCTTCCGCTCTGCTGGTTCCTGCTGGTCTTCGTGGCGTTTCCCGCCCGGGCCCGGATCGAAGGGGGCGCCGACGGGTTGCTGCGAAGCCGGCTCGAGGGACTCGGACCCATCCGCGGCGGCGAGGCCCGGGTCTTGATGATCTTTCTCGGCACGGCCCTCGCATGGTTCCTGCGGGAACGGAAAGATCTCGGAAGCTTCTCGATCCCCGGCCTCGTCGATCTCTTTCCCCGACTCTCGGACGCCTCGATCGGTGTGGCCGCGGCGGTCCTCCTGTTCGTC
>Ga0075429_100002176_pt1 | contig 16370 bp, 6 predicted proteins | sample RhiMetdeltSRZDD3_FD_75295 | JGI IMG/M metagenome (GOLD analysis project Ga0075429, IMG submission 75295) | Populus rhizosphere microbial communities from Tennessee, USA - Rhizosphere MetaG P. deltoides SRZDD3 | ecosystem: Host-associated > Plants > Roots > Rhizosphere > Soil | place: USA... | reverse complement strand
GGAATATCTGCCTGCGGTAAATCGGTAGGTCTGTTAGCAAAAGGTAGGTAAGGTTTTCCATGTTTTGCTTCCTGTTGAATAATCGGCCATGCAATAGACCATGCTGAATCGGAATGTTTGCGTGCCGCATTCAATAAAGAATCTGATTTGCGCTGAACATCATCTGGTATTTCCGGGTATTGAGCATACACACTTACGATTGCACATAAGCTAATTAAACCTGAGATCATTTTTTTCTTTGCCTGCATAATCATTAGGGTTTTATATTATTGACGTTTTTTGGGATAAATAACTCTTAGCACCGGATGATTTTTTCTTTAAAACAAGAGAGAGAAGATATGATCCTCTCTCCCTTCCGTATTTTAAAAGTTAATTTTATTGAGTGGAATTAAAAGTACCAGGAGCTCCATTGTAATCCAGCCATCCTATATTCTGTGTCAACCACGGATTAAATGATAATACTGTAGCACTTAATCCGGAGAGGTAATAATTAGGCCGGAATAAAATATTCACAGGAGTGTTGCCATCACGGTCCATTGCCTGATCGAGTGGCGTCATTACCAGTTTATTTTGATACAATGTCTTAAGCTTTGCTATTTCTGTGAGGAAGTTGGCTGCATCCGGATCAATCAGGATAGCACGGTCTGCGGCAGTTAACGGATCAGAGCTGGTGAAGTTCTTACCCTGCCAATAGTAGCCCGTTCTGTTAGTACCATTAATTGGCGCAAGACCAAGCTTGGTGCATGTGTTGGCATTTGGATTTGTTGAAGACACCCCAGCATACAACAACCATCTTTGGACATCCCAATAACGCTTTCCTTCGTACGCCAATTCTACCCTTCGCTCATACAAACAAGCCTCGATGGCTTCATACTTGCTAGCTAAATTTCCAATACCATAATTATTTGCACTAGGAATACCGACACGAGCCCTTATTTTTCCTAAGTACGTAATGCAATTACCAATGTCGCCTTTTGCCGCATAACATTCTGCTATATTCAGCAAAAGCTCTGCATAACGGTATTCAATGATATCTGTGCCTGAAAATTGTAAAGCAGTTGTATCCGCTACAGGATTCGACATTTTACGAACAACTGCCGGACTTGATGTTTGATTGCTGGCATAATAGACAGCCGTTCCCGTTGCACTTGGCCGCCACCTATAAAAGAACTGAGTCTTATTCGCATTGGTTTTTATACCCCACTTGCTGCCTGAAAATGCAAAGGTGCGGTAGAAACGCGGATCTCTCTTTTCAAAAAAGAACGTATCCACATAACCATTGGCTTGAGTTGGCCTTTTACCATCGGCTAATGGAAAGAGGTCAAGCATCGCCTTAGGAACCGAAATACCTCCACCGCCATTATGCTCTTTAGGTCTGACAGCGTTTTCCCATGAATTATTATAACCAACAGAAGAAGTAGAAGTGTTGGAAAGTAATAATGCGAAAATGGCTTCCTTATTAAAAGCATTATCATTTATGTATGCAATTTCAGCCCATTCTTTTGCAGTGCTGCCATATAATCCATAACCCGCCGCAGTTAAAGCGACTTCTGCTTTTAAGCCAGCATCTAAAGCTGCTTGCCATTTGGGACTGCCGGAATTGTCCCAATCGGTATTAAACAAAGGACTTGCAGCAGTTAATAAAACGCGGCTTTTCATTGCCAATGCTGTAGCACTTGTAACCCTTCCATAGTTAGTACCCGGGCTTGACCAAACTGCAGGCAGCAATACCGCTGCCGAATCAAGATCTTTAACGATCTGGGCGAAACATTCTGTAGCTGTAGATCTTGGTGTTCTGATCGATTCGTCTGTATTACTTGCATCAGAAACAGTGGTAACAATTGGAACACCGCCATAGACACGTACTAAATTATAATACTGTAATGCGCGGAGATAGAACATTTGTCCTTTTGAAGTCCTGCGGAACGATGCAGACAAGTCCTCTCCCACTCCATCTATTTTTTCGAGCAGGAGATTACAAAAACGGATACGGGTATATGGGGTGTTGGAAACGCTGGCTGTAAGCGCTCCTCCATAGTATGCATCTGCTTCGGATGCCAGTTGCAAGTTTCTATTGGGGTTTATCCAGTTACTAACCGTACCACCCATCTCTTCTGTATTTTTTGTCTTGGAATCATCATAATTCCCCAAAGTAGATTCAGCCTGTACCGGGCTTCTGTATGCTGCAAAATAGTAATTATAAAGTCTGTCGATGTACTGGCCAGTCAGCACCTCGTTGGTAAAAGCGCTTTCATCGTATTTGTCATAGCTTTTCATGTCCTCCAGGAAGCTCTTCTTGCAACTTGCAGTTACAATCACCGTGCAGACTATAAAGAATAATATTTTATTTTTCATAAATGATTTGTTGAGCGATAAATTAAATTAGAATCCGAGATTTACTCCAAGCGACCATGTTCGCAGCGTCGGATAGTTTACATTGATTGCATCATACATGTTCCGGTATTTATCTGGATAGGGATTATACAAGTCCCATAAATTATATCCTGATAATACCAGCTTGGCATTTGTCATGTGCACTTTATTTACCCATTCCTTTGGCAAAGTATACCCAATGCTTAATGAACGAACCACTGCCCTGAAAGTAGGTAAGGTCCAAAAATCAGAAGTTTTATAGGCATTGTCATAAAAGAACATATTTGGATATTTACCAAGACCGTTATCTACCGAGTCATACATATCAGTCAGATAAGTTACCTGTGCCCACGATGCATTTGTGCTGGCTGTCCCTTGTTTTACTCTGTCCATGCTGTTATATCCACCCCAGCTTGTAGCGATCTGCGTCAAAAGACTGAAAGATTTATAATTAACGCTAATGTTGGTTGTAATACCGTATGATTTATTTTTCTTTACGAGTTGAACATAATCCTGCTCGTCTACAATCTGGCCATTTTTATCAGCAATGGTTTGTGTAGTAGCATTTAAAGCTCCTGCCTGGTCTTCATAGGCTAGCATACCTTTCTTCAAACCTGCCCTGGTTGATATATTGGCACCACCTGCGTTATATAATGGCGTTGTACCGGCTTTGGTAGCCAAATCAGTAAGATAGGCCCAATAAGCATCAATATCGGCATCCGTTCTCAGCAGTCCGTCACCCATTGATGTTTGTTTCCAGGTTCTGTAACCCCATTGAGCGCCGACAAGAGAATAGCCTTCGCGTTGCTTGCCAGCATAGGTTGATGGGTAATTGAATGGAAGATCCAGGTATTTTTTTACTTCATTACCACCCACGCCAAAGTTCATTCCTATAGAATAATTTAACTCCTTACCAATATGATCATTCCATGTTGCAGACATTTCTGCTCCCCAGAAATCAACAGCACCAAAGTTTAGTTCAGCAAATGCACCACCCACTGATATAGGAACGTTAGTTGCAGTTGTCATTGATGTTAGCATATCGGTAGATGAATTATAATACCCATCTAAAGTAATTGACAATCGTCTTTTCAGTAGTGTCATATCGATGCCCAGGTTCCTTTGCAAAGTTCTGTCCCACCTAATATCCCTGTTGGGAGTTACTTCAGGAGTAAGCCCGAAAGTGTAGTTGCCTCCAGCGGTGCCAAAAGCCATACCTTTATCAGTTGCAGCGGAGTACAGCTGCATCCATTTCCATGCTTTTACATTGTCGTTACCTGTTTTTCCTAACGATGCCCGGATCTTCAGGAAATCGATCCAGTTAATTTTGAAAAAGTTTTCATCAGAAATAACCCAACCAACTGACAGACTTGGAAAAAAGCCCCAGTAATTTTCGGGTGCAAACTTGCTTGAAGCATCGCTGCGGAATAAGAACTGGGCAAAGTATCTATTTTTGAAACTGTAACTGGCACGTCCTAAATAAGACATTGTACCGCTTTCTGACCTTGATGTAATTGTATTGGATGCATTCAACGTTCCGGCAGAAACGGAGGTACCGTTGTATACACCAGGGACCGGGTTATCATAAATCTGGTAGCGATCCTCATAAGTATTTTTTGAACGTTCACCGGAGAGAACTGCAGATATGTTATGATCGCCAAAATTGCGGTCGTAGTTGGCAAAAAAGTTGATCTGCTCGGTTGAACCTGTGCTATTATCATAAGTGACCCTTGAGTTCGATCTGTTTGTAACAGGAGAATTCCATACAGTTGTAGGTGTGTATATGTGCCAGGTTTGTGGATTGAGAGTCTGATTACCTGTTGGGCCTGTAGAAGTGTTTACCTGCGACAAAATCATTGGCATCATTACCTGCTCAGTATTCCCAGAAGTAGATCCTATAGAATAGTTACCCTTTACAGATAATCCTTTGATGAATGGAAGATCATACTGCAATGAAAAATTAGCATTATAGCTGAAAAGTTTTGTAGTGGTAGTAGATCCATTATTCAATAGTGCATAATAGTTCCAGTTACTGAGCGAATTATTACCAGTGGCGCTGCCGGGCTTGTTAGGTCCCAGGGTTGGTGAAACATATTGGTTTACACCATTGATGGTATATTGCCAGGGTATATATTTCGGCATATGCAGTAATACACTATAATCATTTTGTTCCCCTCCACTTGCATAGCCATCCGAAAAATTGACTTTCGTAAATGATTTTTCCAGCGATGAGTTGTTTGCAGAAAGTGAAGCGGAAAACTTTATGTTGTTCATCACTCTAACATCTGTACCAGATCTGAATGTCCACCTGCTAAAATCCTGGGAACCTAAATTAGCCCCTTGCTTATAATAGGATCCGCCGGTAAAATAAGTTGCTTTTTCAGAACCACCACTTACAGTAATAGAATGTTGCATAGCACCAGCACTGTTCCAGTCATTCCTTAACCAATCATAATTCATAGTATCCATAGCGGCCAACTCAGTTGGTGTAAAATAATTCTGTTGAGGCTCCCCTTTAGCACGGTTAAGTCTGTTAGCGAAAAGGCCATACTGTTTTGCATCCATCACTTTGCTATGACCGACAGCATTGTTCGTTTCAAATTTGCCCGAGTAAGTTATTTTTGGTGTTCCTAATTTTCCTCTCTTTGTTTTCACAACAATGGCACCCTGGGACGCACGTGCACCATAGATAGCGGCGCTTGCATCACGCAATACAGTAATGCTTTCTACTTCAGAAAGGTCGAGCATATTAAATTTATCCAATGTTGGAAGATTGGTTGCCGGATCAATCTGCACGACGTCATCTATAATTATTAATGGTATTGTTCCACCACCATCTTTACCCCAGTTGAATTGCTGGCGTATACTTAGCGTGGCCATAGTACCAGGACGGGTGCTTCCGCCGGATACATTCAGGCCCGGCACTTGTCCCCTCAGCATTTCAGTGAGTGAAGCCACCGGGAGATCTTCCAATTTTTTTGGACTAACCGACACTACCGATCCAGTGATATTTTTTTGTTTTTGAGAACCATAACCAATCACTACAACTTCCTCCATTGATTTTTCAGCCGCGGTCAGCTTAATTTCCACGTTGTCATCTGTGCCAGCCTTTCTTTCGAAAACAACAAACGATACATGAGAAAAAGTGATTATAGATTCGGGTGATGGGATCCTAATACTAAACACCCCATCAGCGTTAGTGATTGTACTAATGGTGCTGTTTTTAACCTTTACAGTTACTCCCGGTATAGGTTTGCTTTCAGGATCAATTACCTTACCTGACACGGTTCTTTCCTGCGCAGTCACTGATGAGCTTATCAGTATGAAAAGAAACCCCAGCAACAGTTTGGTTGGGTTGAAACAATTCATATGGTTATCATTTTATTTTAATATGAGATAATGCAATCGTTATTAACCGGCATTGTTATTCTTTGAAGCTTCCCGCTCTTTGATTCTTTCCTGCCAGGCCTTTTCTTCTTTTTTCATATCATAACCCTGGGCTGATAAATAGTTATTGATCCGTCCCTTGAATTTTCCAAATACCTTATGTTTATCCTCTGATGAGCCTTCATCCATAGCCAGCTCTCTTGCTTCTTTAAGCCAATTGTAAATTTTTTCTTTTTGCTCGGTTGTCAATGTCAGTATTATATCCTGGTACGCTGAATAGGTTATGGGTACTACACGGTAGGTCATTCCGTCTTTTATCTTTTCAATTTGATCGTCAGATAAACTGGTTTGAAGCTGTGCAATAAATCCTTTGTGCAATTTTGAAAGTTGAACTTTCTTTTCTTCTTCTTCCTTCTTAACCCGGGTATTCCTTTCCTCATCAGACAACTGGAGCGATTTAATTGCTGCTACGGATTCCTTTGATCTATCATGTATCTTGTTGAGATTAAAATATTGGTTAGTTAAAAATTCAACCACTTTATTATACTTGCCCGAATCAGTGATCTCGAGTGTATTGATAATTTTTACTGAACGGTCGTGAAGGGTTTTCCTGAATCCGATAGCTATCGGATCAGTTTCTGTTTGTTGTCCATTAACGATAATAGCGAGGGATAAAAAAACTAAGCTGGTGATAAAATTTTTAAAAGAGGCCGCATGAATCGTGTGAAATAATTTACGGCTATCCAAAGCTCCTTCTAACTTATGATAACTGCTTGTATTATTCTTTTGCTTTAAGATGTTCATACGGCCTGTTTGATCGAATTATTAAATAAACTTAATTGTTCATTTAACTTGCTAAAGGTACAGGGATGGGTAGGGCGTAAAAATGTAAGGTTTTGCTATAAAGATGTATTATTTTACTATTCGGCCGGCGATCATTTCCGGGAACGATTGCATTGCCTTTTTCCTATCTATCAGTTGTTTCTAAGGATTATGGACGCTGGTGGAATGCCGCGGCTTGTGGCTGTTAATGTAATATTTCCCTTTTTTTTGGTGGATTGAACAATGGCAAGTGCCAGTCCTTTCCAGCATTTTCGTTTATTGCTTTTTAAAGAAACAGTATCTGCCTGGTAACCATTATCGGTTCCAGCGATCTTTCCGTTGCTGGTGATTGAAAATTCAATCAGGTTGTCGGCATCAGGCACTAAATTCCCTTTCTTATCCAAAATGCTTACGGCAACAAAGGAGAGGTCTTTTCCATCTGCTTTAAGATTTGTTTTCTCTGCAGCTAATTCGATCCGGGCCGCTTCACCTGCAGTTTTTATTTCTTTAGTCAAAATTATTTTTCCCTTCTTTCTTGATATTGCTTTTAAGGTCCCGGCTTCAAAAGGCACTCTCCACATTACATGCAGAATTGTATCATTTTTTTTCCGGGTGCCTAATGATCTTCCATTTAAAAGCAATTCTACTTCATCGGCATTATTGTAATAAGCCCATATATCTACAAGTTGTCCCGGTTTCCAATTCCAGTGAGGAAAAATATGCAGTACCGGTTTTGCTGACCATTCAGACTGGTACATATAATATACATCCTTGGGAAAGCCAGCCAGATCAATTATACCATAATACGAACTTCTTGCCGGAAATTTTGGATAAGGCATTGGTTCACCTAAATAATCAAAACCACTCCATACAAAAGCACCGGCTATGTGCGGACTATTTTTTACTGCCAGCCAGGATCTTTCATGTGTGTTACCCCAATATGCATACGTGTTATCATAAGCGGCAGCGGTAAAATCCTTGTTAGCAGAAAATGTATCCTGTACTTTAGAATTCGGCGGCCAGATACGAATGCTATCTGATGGAAATTCATAAACACCTCTTGTTGCTAGTGCGGACGCGGTTTCTGATGCAATAAATTTTTGTCCGGGAAAACGTTTTGGTAATTCAGAATAATCATAATCCTTATAATTAAATCCAATTACATCCAAAGCATTTGCTTTTGTTATAAAATTTTTTTCAGCAAATGTTTCTGTTACTGCAGAAGTAACAGGGCGTGTTGAATCAAGATTTTTTACAATTGATACCAACTCCTTTGCAATAGTAGTTCCGGTGCTGTCAAACTGTTCCCGTATTTCATTGCCGATGCTCCACATAATAACAGAGGGATGATTGCGGTCACGCAATACCATAGCTTCAATATCTTTTTTATGCCAGTCTTTAAAGTCGAGATGATAATCAAATTTGTTTTTCCTTTTTTGCCACATATCAAATGCTTCATCGATTACAAGAAAACCCATTTGATCACAAAGATCCAAAAGTTCGGAAGCAGGAGGATTATGTGAAAACCGAATTGCATTACAACCCATTTCTTTCAAAATCTTCAATTGTCTTTTGGCTGCAACAATATTAAACGCAGCGCCTAATGCACCGAGATCATGATGCATGCAAACGCCTTTTATTTTTAAAGACTTATTGTTTATAAAAAATCCTTTTTTAGGGTCGAATTCAAAAGAACGGATACCGAAATAAGTAATCTTTTCATCACTTAATCTCCCATTAGCCATAATCTTTGTTACGGCTTTATACAAATAAGGTCTTTCAGGTGACCATAGAATTGGGTTTATAATATTTAGTTCACCTTTGAAGACTTCCTGTCCAACTGAAATTGCTTTACGTACGGAATTATTTGAAGAAGTAACCAGGTTACCTTTTGCATCAAGAATGTTTGTATAAATGTCTACAATTTTGCGTTTGAGTGAGTTGTTTAAAACGTTTATGGAAACTGCAATGTCCACCTTGTTATTTTCAATTTTGTCGGCATTAATAAATATTCCACTAATTGTGATTGAAATATTATTCGTAACATGAAGCTTCACATTCCTGTAAATACCACTGCCACTATACCACCTGGAATCAGGCTGTTGGCTATTATCAACTTTTACAACAATTACATTTTTTTGTGGTGACGGAAAAATGTAACCTGTAAGGTCATAAGAAAAAGAAACATAACCATAAGGTCGCTTACCAAGATAATGACCGTTGATCCAAACTTCGCTGTTCTTGTAAACACCATCAAACTCTATTGAAACATTTTTATTTTTTCTTGTCGTTGGAAAAGTAAATGTTTTTCGATACCAACCAATACCTCCAGGCAATGAACCTCCCTGGTTAGTGGCCGGCGCATCTTTTATAAAATCAGATTCTATACTCCAGTCGTGTGGTAATGAAAGTGACCGCCAACGACTGTCATTAAATTTTGGATCGATCACTGAACTATCGTTGCCTAAAAAAAATTTCCACCCCTCATTGAAATCTATTTCTGAGCGTGGCTGTGCATCCACATTTAATTGGAAAATGGTAAAAAAAAAGAAAACAAAATATACGCAGGACAATTTTTTCAACTTCTTAATTAATTTATTTCCACCATAGCTTTGATCACACCATTTGCAGGATCTAACCAACTTTCGAAATTATCTTTCACTTCGTCAAATTGCACACGGTGTGTGATATAAGTTGCAGGATCGAGCAATTTGTTTTCTATGCTGGTTAAAACATGATTAAAATCCTGTGGCGTTGCATTACGGCTGCTCATTAATGTAGCTTCCCGTTTATGGAACTCAGGATGGTTGATAACGATCTCATTTCGCTGCAAACCCACCAACACATACCGCCCTCCGTGCGACATATACTGAAAGGCATTATTGATCGCTTTTAAATTTCCCGTTGCATCAACTACTACTGTGGGCATATCATTGCTAGTAATCGACCTCAAACGCTCCATGGCATCTTCCTTTATTGGATTAATGGTATGGTCAACCTTTAAGTTTTCATTGCAGAATTTTAATCGTCGATCATTTACGTCCATGGCGATCACATGGCCACCTGCAATTCTTGCAAATTCCATCACCCCTAATCCTATTGGACCAGCACCAATTACCAAAACAAATTCGTTTGGCTTCACTCCTGCCCTTCTTATTCCATGTGCCCCGATCGCCAATGGTTCTACTAGTGCCAGTTCTTCAAAATTCATTTCATTTCCTTTGATGAGATATTGCAACGGCACAGAAATAAATTCACTCATTCCGCCGTCTATATGCACACCAAAAACTTTTAAATCAGCACAACAATTGGTAAGTCCATGACGACAGGCAATGCATTTACCACAATAAAAATAAGGGCTGAATGTAACTCTGTCGCCAACCGCAAAATCATTGTTGATCTCTATTTCTGCAATTTCCCCGGCTAATTCATGGCCAAGAATTCTTGGGTAATTAAAAAAAGGCTGGGTGCCTTCAAATGCATGGAGGTCTGTGCCACAAATACCGATCTTCTTTATTTTAAGAATAGCATGACCATTTTGTAAAAGAGGTCTATCTTTTTTGATATACTGAAAAGAACCCGGCTGCTCACACACTAATGCTTTCATCGCTCCTAATTATTTACTTTAAAATTATATTTACCCGAACCAATTTTTACAATTGCCCGTCCATTAACATAGCTTGCCTTTATTACATTCCCATTTTTGCTTATTATAGAATTTTTTTTCGAAGGCAAATAAACAGTTGCCGTAGTATTGACAGGAATTTCAACTTTTAATTCAAATACTTTTCCTTTCGTTTTCTCCAAAGGAGTTCTCACGGACCAATCACTTACAATTTCTCCATAAACAGAATAATAGCTTCCTCTCACTGAAGTTACGTCGCCAACCTGTTCTGGTTTTATCTCGATCTTGTTATAAGCAACAGAACTACCGGCTTGTTTTATCCCTGCAAGGCCAGTATAAAACCATTCCATTAAATGACCAAGCATAAAATGATTATTACTCACTGATTCATAAGCCTGCCAACTCTCGGTCAATGCTGTTGCACCATGTTTTAATTGATAGCCATAACCAGGCACATCATCACGGCTATTCATATCAAATATCACATCACTTCTTCCTGCATCTTCCAAGGCTCTTACTACATAACGATAACCAATATCACCAGCAGTTAGCCCATTGCCACGTCCTTTAATATCTCTTATCAATGCATCCACCACTGCTTTTCTATATGGCGGCTCAACAAGACCCATATATAATGCCATTGCATTTGCGGTTTGACTGGCAGAATCATATTGTAGTTTTTGTTTATCAAAAAAAACGTTATTAAATGCATTCTTTACTTCAGCTGCTATCGGTATATATTTTTTTACCTCAGCAATTTTATTCAACAGCTCAGCTGTTTTAATAAGAATGGTAAGATCATAGTACAAAGTGGCTGTAGCGGTAACTCCCATTGTGGTCATTTGCGAAAAACCTGATTTATTTGGGCCAATGTCAAACCAATCACCTAATCCATGTTTTAAAATAAATAATGAATCCCTGGTTAACAAATAATCAACATAACGTTGCATCATTGGATATGCTTCTTCCAATGTTTGCTTATCACCATACCATTTATAATTATACCATGGTAAAATGATCGCTGCACTTCCCCATTCAGGTGATTCATCAAAAGGCGGGGTAAAGACAGTAAACTCGGGAGAGATCTCAGGAACCTTTCCATCAGGATACTGCGCCTTCATCATGTCCCTGATCACCTTCCTGTTCAGACTGGCCACATCATAATTGAATTGAACCGATGAACCCATTAAATGCGTTTGCTCCAGCCAGCCAAGTTTTTCACGATGCGGACAATCAGTAAACACACTTACCATATTACTTTTAATTGCCCAATCAATTAATGTATTTGTTTTATTAAACAAATCATTTGATGAAGTGAAGGAACCAATTTTATTTGCTGCATTCCTGATATGCAACCCTTCAATACTCTTTACAACAGGTGCTGGCATTAAGCTGTCTTTTGGAATGCAATGGACCTGCATAAAACGAAAACCTGTGTAAGAAAAACGCGGTTGCCAGCTTTCATCTTTCCCTCCTTTTAATATATAAGTAAAATAACTTGGTGAGCCGGTCGCTTTTTGATTGGCAGTGCCGTCTTGATTAATTAATTCGGCACAAAATATTTTAATAGTATCTCCATTTTTACCATTGACAGTTATCGCAGGAATACCTGAAAAGTTTTGTCCCAGATCATACATCCAAACATTTGATTTGAGTTGGGTTTTGGTTTTTACAGAAATCTTTTCAATTATTTTTAATGGCTGTTGCAGTTGAGATTCTAATTTTTCCGGACCATTTGATATGATGACATTAAACCAATTCGTTCCCTCTCTGAGAAACCCATGCTGACTCCAATCTTCTTGCTCCAGGTTTGCATCATAGTCCTCACCTCCAAATATGCTACTAAAAATAATGGGTGAAGTAAAAGTTTGCCAGCTTTTATCGCTTATAATATTGTCAATTGAACCATCAGTGTATTCGATCACCGTTCGCATGATCATTTTAGGATGTCCGTATGCACCGGTCATTTTACGATAACGTTGCCCGGGAATATAATAAAATCCATTTCCCAACATTACTCCAAAAGCATTGCCCCCTTTCTTTAATTCATTTGTAATATCAAATGTTACGTATTGCGCATGCCTGCTGTAATTCGTCCAACCGGGATCCAAAAAATGATCCCCGATCTTTTTTCCATTCAAATGGATTTCAAAGTGACCCAACCCGCAGATATAAGTTGTTGCCGTTTTAATTTCCTTATCAACCGAAAATTCTTTCCGCATCAACGGCAAAATATTTCTTCTTGGCCCCCAGGACCTTTTACCATTTAAATGAACATGCGGAGCTATGCGCAATGAGTCAGTCACCTCATCATAGCCAATCCATTGAGCATTATTCCAATCAGCTCTATTCAATAAACCCATTTGCCACATGGCCGCATTACTCCATGAAGAACTATTCCCTTTATTATCCCAGACCATAAGTTTCCAGAAGTACTTTTTTACGGATTGCAAAGCTTTGCCATTATACTGAACCTGGATAGATTCGGCGCTGTTTGTTTTTTTTGAATCCCACAGGTTCCCAATACCCTTACTCAGCAATGATAAGTCATCAGACACTAGAATTCTGTACGCTGTTTGCAGAACATTTCTTTGATTACTTCTCAATTCCCAACTTAAACGCGGATTTGTCAAATCAACACCTAATGGGTCCAGGGTTGATTCACAACGAAGATTGGTTACATAAAGTTGTTGTGAAAAACCTGGAATTATAAAAAAGCAAAAACTAATATGACAAAGCAATCGTTTCAAGGCCCCCACCCGACCTCCCCCTAAAGGGGAGGCCACCAACAGCGCAGCCCCAACCTTGCCAGCATATTTCCTTATTTTCATATGACGTAGTGAGAACTTCTCATTAATTATTGTATATCGATTCCTGAAATTGCCAATCCTTCTGCCCCACCTATATTAAGGCGAACTGTATAAATACCGGCATTGATCATATTTCCCGTGTTAATTGTAAATTGATTCCATTTCCCGGCATTGGTAAAATTAAAGTGAACCTCTTCATCCAGCATTATGGTGTTTCCTGTACCGATCAATTGCAATTTACCTTTAACGGGTTTCTCTTTGCTATAATAATATTTCATGGTGATCGAGTAAATATCTGCCACCCCTGTTTGAATTGGAAAATCAATCATCACATTGTCATTGGTTTTTATACTCGCACAATATCTTCCATTAACTGAATCTTTCACTACGTCGCCCCTAAGTTTAACTACATTGGTTCTGTATTGAGTAATCGATTTAAGATCGTAAGCTGGTTGCATTTTATTTACAGGTTGCCAAACAATTATAGCTTTGGCGCCAAGTGGTATAATCAGTATCGAATCTGCATGACAAAGTCGTCTATAAACTTTGTAAACAGTTCCTTCGTTCTCATCAGTAACGATCTCAGCATTTATATTTTCAAATCCCGGTACGGATTCGGTACCGTGTTTCAGTGCGACATAAATATATATATCCCTTTCGGGTTGAAATGTCACCGAACTTTTGACCTCCTTGTTTGCAAACTGTATCCAACTGGCACCAAACAACTCTGAAGGAATTAAATTGAAGCTAATATCCCCATTTGCGTATTGCTTATCACCGACATCAAACCATTCCTGATAAAAATAATCATCATCATATTTGCTCATTCCTATTCGCCTACCCCGACTTTCCTTTGTTGCTACGGCGATTGCAGAAATCAAGGCCTGCCCAACTTTTGTTTCCGGAAACGAAATGATCATTTGTCCATCAGAAATATTTACAGTCACCGCTTTTTTTAACCCTGTATTCATTCCTGTCTCTTTCCAAATATCCAGGTCATTCAAAACTATTTTTCCATTAATAGCAACATCAAATGCTCTCATCCCGCCACAATTCATTCCTCCACCAATGCCCAACCATGGCTCAATAAAATATAACTCCACCAAATATTCTCCATTCGGTATTTCAAATTCGTATTTCAATTTGTCTTTGCCATACCGGAATGTCTGAAATAATTTCCAATCATTCGTTCCTTTAATAGGTGAAAAAATTCTGCGCTGACTTGCAAAATCTTCATGCATTCCCGGAAAAGCCTTTGCCCATGATCTTGAAAAGCCCTTATCAGCGACCCATAAATTTCCATTTTCATCTTTGTACTCCGGACCGCCACAGTTGATTCGATAGATATAATTATAACCTTGTTGTGGTTTTGTGATATTTTTTGCACCAACAAACAGTTTAGAATAATTCGGTGGTTGTGGCAAATGATTTAATACAATCGTGTCTCGTGCAACAGTCTTACCATTTACATAACCAACTGCATAAAGAATATTATACTGAATGTTCACCTTATCCCACTGGAAGTGTGTGCCAATCCCATTTCGTTTTCTTCTTCCCAACGATGCATTGTCAATATCATTGAACAATTCCACTTCGTCGCAATTAGAATAAACATAAATACTGTCTTTGGTCCCTGGTTTCATCCACCGATTTGGCCATGTATGAGAAACGATATAAACCATTGGATCTGTTTTTTTTGATGCATAGTTGCTGCGGTACATATAAAATGCATCGGTAGGTTCTTCCCATGGTGTAAGTAATCCTTTATAATTAACCGGGCCAATTCTATCTAATTCTCTCAACCCTTCTCCTCCCTGTACGCGACCCGGATTATCATGTGATGTTAGCAACCAAAAGAAATGACCCGCAACACTATCTTTGACTGATTCAGCTAAACGAATTTTCTGTTCCATCAACTGTGTCATTCGGTCTTCACTTAAAATTCCATTTTGTACAAATCCCCCTTCTGAATGCAGATCAAGCGTACGCCAGGCACCATATTCGCCAACCAATATTTGTTTTTTCAGATCTTCTGCGTATGTTTTTGGATCGCCACCATACGTGCCTGTCCAGTTTTGCGGCACATCCCAATCAGTGCCGCTACCGCCATTGCAGGTTGTTACCAATCTTTGCGATGATGTCGTAGGATCTAATGAACGAATCAGGTCAGTACATTCTTTTGCAAAATCTTCAGGCAGTTTACTTTCATTTTGCAAACCCCATAAAACAACTGAGGGATCATTCCGTCTTTCGATGACCCATTCTTTTATCAATTGCTTAAAATGGTGTCTGAATTCAGCAGTATTATACCAGACATGAGCAGAAATTTGTGTCCACCAGAGAATCCCTTTTTCATTACATAGTTTTCCATACAATAAATTATGCGGCTGATGTCCATCCCGAAAAGCGTTGAACCCAGCGGCCTGTAACCATTTCATTCTTGCTATGATCTGTTCTTTGCTGAAAGCATGTGATTGACCAAGAAGATGTTCATATTCTGCTACGCCATTGATGAAAACAGGTTTACCATTTAAGTAAAATTGATTGGATGGAGTTTTCCAATTGATGGTTCTGAAGCCGAAGTCAGTTGAAAGTTTATCGATAACAACATTGTTTTCTTTGATCGTAGTAACTATAGTATAGAGATATGGATTTTCTGTTGACCAATGATTGATTTTGGCAACGGACAAATCTGTTAATGATACAATAATTGAATCGCCGCCGTTTAATTCTTTTATTGAAGATGATTGACCAATTACTTGTCCTTGCTTATCTAATAATCGATTGATCAGTGTGATACTCCGTTGTTTTAAAGAATAATTTTTTATTGTTGTATTGATATTCAGAACTGCCATATCCTGATTAATATCAGCCCATGCATGAACACCAAATGGCACGATACGGATATCATTTGTCACTAGTAAGTGAACAGGACGAAAAATACCCATCGGTTGTGACCCTTCTGAAAAACCCCTTTCATCGCTGCAGCCGCCACAAACCCATGGTAGATCTTTGATATTTGCAGGATGTGATGCCTCGACTTCTAATTCGTTTTCTGTTCCATCGGTTTTGATAGCATCGGTTACATCCAAAGTAAATGTAGTCCGCCCGCCTGCATGTGAACCAACGGCTTTATTATTTAAAATAACTGTTGCATAGCTACCAACACCTTCAAAGTATAAAAAAAAACGTTTACCCTGCTTTGATTGTTTGATCGTAAAACCTTTTTTGTAGATCGCATCGCCATGAAGATTTCCATGTTGTAATCTTCTGTATCCGTAGTAATCATCCCAGTTGTGGGGGACATTAACTTTTTTCCACCCGATAGCTATCGGGTCATTTGTTCCTTTCAA
>Ga0075429_100002170_pt1 | contig 16386 bp, 15 predicted proteins | sample RhiMetdeltSRZDD3_FD_75295 | JGI IMG/M metagenome (GOLD analysis project Ga0075429, IMG submission 75295) | Populus rhizosphere microbial communities from Tennessee, USA - Rhizosphere MetaG P. deltoides SRZDD3 | ecosystem: Host-associated > Plants > Roots > Rhizosphere > Soil | place: USA... | reverse complement strand
CGCAAAAGGAGTTTCCCGACGGCCGGCAGGGACTGGGATTCATGTCCACGCTCGCCGCGCGCCGCTTCGATGATCCGCGGCTGCGGAGCGATGTGGCGAGTGCGTCGGGCGTGTTCGGGATCGACGGCTGGACCTTCCTCGATCGCTCGAAGACGTGGGTGATCACGGGATGGCTCGGCGCGACGGAGGTGCGTGGCGACGCGGCCCGCATCACCGCGCTGCAGGAAAACTCCCAGCACTATTACCAGCGGCCCGACGCGCGCTCCTTCCATCTCGACTCCACCGCGACGTCGCTCACGGGCTGGGGCGGCCGCGTGTATTTGAACAAGCAGAAAGGGAACTGGTCGTCCAACTCGGCGTTCGGGATCATCTCTCCCGGGTTCGACAACAACGATCTCGGGTTCCTGTGGCGCGCCGGCGTCATGAACGCGCACGTGCAGGCCGGTTACTCGTGGACCAAACCGGGCAAGGTATTCCGTCAGGCCAATACCGGCGGCGCGCTGTTCCGGAGCTGGACCTGGGATCGGGATGTGAGCTGGACCGGGGTGTTCAATTACGGCAATCTGACGTTCCTCAATTACTACGAATTCGGATGGGACCTGGCGTACAATCCGCAGACGGTGAACGACCGGCGCACGCGCGGCGGGCCGCTCTCGCTCAACCGTCCCGGCTACCAGGTCGACATGTATGCGAACAGCGACGGACGCAAGACTGTGGTGGCGAGCCTGATGACCGGCACGTATCAGTCGTCGCAGGACCGTTCGGCGTACGCCGGCGTCAGCCTCTCGGTGCGTCCCGCGTCGAACGTGTCAGTGAGCGTGGGGCCGAACCTGTCGTGGGAGACGACTCCGGTGCAGTACATCACGCAGTACGCCGACTCGACCGCGCCCCTCACCTTCGGGCAGCGCTACGTGTTCGCGTCCCTGAAAGCGACTGAGCTGTCGGCCTCGATCCGGCTCAACTGGACCTTCAATCCCAAACTGTCGCTCCAGTTCTACGGCCAGCCGCTGATTTCGGCCGGCGCGTACTCGGACTTCAAGGCGCTGGCTCGGCCCAAGACGTTCGCCTTCGATCACTGGAATGACGGGACCTCCACGTTCGACAGCGCCACGTTCACACCGCCCAGCCCCGACTTCAACTTCAAGTCGTTGCGGGGCAACGCCGTCCTGCGCTGGGAGTACCTCCCGGGTTCGACGGTGTATCTGGTCTGGACGCAGAGCCGTGAAGACATCGAGAACAACGGGTCGTTCAACTTCGGGAATTCGATGCGGCGCCTGACCCGGAGCGCGCCGGACAACATCTTCATGGTGAAGCTCACCTACTGGTGGAATCCGTAGGCGCTCCGCGCGCCGGCGGCGTGGGTCGGCCCCTCCGCCACCCATCCGACCGGTGCCGGACGCCTTGGAGCGGCTCCGCTCGAGGGGCCGCTCTTTTTTTGCCGGAGAATCGGTGAGCGTGTAACAGGAGGGTCACAGATAGCGGCCTGTTCATCGGCAGTATCTCCAGTCGGGCGACCGGAACGTATCTTTGACTCATGTCCGATCCCTCCACAACCGCCGCCGACCTCCCGCTTCGCCTCGCCGCCATCGATATCGGAACCAACTCGATCCGCTGTGTCGTCGCCGAAGTGGAGCGCGACGGCTCGTATCGCGTGCTCGACGAAGAGCGTGAAATGACCCGGCTCGGGCACGATCTGTTCCGGCGCGGGCGGCTCGCGGCGGAGTCGATGGAACGCTCGCACGCGGCCCTCGCGAAAATGAAGGCGATTGCCGACGGCTACCAGGTGGCGGAGCTGCGCGTGGTCGCGACCAGCGCCGTGCGCGAGGCGTCCAACGGACGGGCGTTCTGCCGCGAAGTCCGCCGCCGTTGCGGGTTGAACATCGACGTGATTACCGGGGAGGAAGAAGGGCAGCTGGCGTTGCTGAGCGCGCTGCGCAACGTGGACGTGGCGGGCCGGTCGGTGGCGGTCGTGGACATTGGCGGTGGCAGCATGGAAGTCGTGCTCGCGGCCGGCGCGGTCGTGGATCAGCTGTACACGCTGCCCCTCGGCGCCGTGCGACTCACCGAGACCCATGGCGGGGCAGAGGTGCTGGGCCGCAAGAAGTGGAAGCGGTTGAAGCGCGGCATCGATCGCACGCTGGAGGAGCGCATCGGGACGCCGCCGTTCCGGCCGGACGTCATCATCGGCAGCGGCGGCACCTTCACGAACCTCGCCGGCATTCTGAAGACCGAGCGGGAAGGGTCGGAGAAAAACCTGCAGGGCTATTCGATGCGACGGGCGGAAGTGGTGAACCTGCTGCACCGGTTGCGCGCCACGCCGCTCGATCTGCGCCGCGCCATGCCGGGCCTCAACCCGCTGCGGGCGGATATCATCGTCGCCGGGGCGGCTGTGGTGGCGCGCCTCGCGCGCTGGCTGGGCACGCAGCAGATCGTGATCAACCCGGGCGGCCTCCGCAGCGGGTTGCTGCTGTCGATGATCGCCGAGCGTACGGCGCCGGGCGACGCCGCGTCGACGCGCCCCAAGGACCGGTTCGAGTCGGTGCGCGCGTTCGCCCGCAAGTGCCATTCGGGCGAGCGACACTGCGAGCACGTGGCCCGTCTCGCCGGCGAGCTGTTCGACGGCCTGCGGGCGCACCACGAGATGCCGCTCGAGGGGCGCGAGATCCTGACGGCGGCGGCGTTGCTGCATGACGTCGGCTACCTGATCAACCACGCGAAACACGAGAAGCACGCCTATCACCTCATCCAGCATGCCGAGCTGTCGGGGTGGACGGCGCGCGAGGTCGAGCTGATCGCGAACGTCGCGCGCTATCACCGCAAGGCGGCGCCGAAGAAACGCCATCCGAACTTCGCCCGCCTGGATCGGGCCGACCGGCAGCTGGTGCGGTACCTCTCGGCGATTATCCGCGTCGCGGACGGCCTCGATCGCACGCACACGCAGCGGGTGACGGCCGTCGGGGTGGAGGCCGGAGCGAAAGCGACGCGCATGGTGCTGGCGGCCGGGTCGGACCCGCAGGTGGAGCGGTGGGACGCCGAGCGCAAGGCCCGTCTGTTCAGTCGTGTGTTCGACACCGCTCCCGCCTTTGTGTGGAACGGCGCCGCCGGCGCCGCGGTTGCGGCCCGCCGGGTCGCGCGGCGACGTCCGGCCCGACTGCGCCTCACCGCCAGCTGATCCGATGGCGCAATCCTACGCCCCGGCGTTTCCGCCCGACCACTACCTGAACCGCGAGCTGTCGTGGCTCGAGTTCAACGCGCGCGTGCTCGAGGAGGCGGCGGACGCCACCAATCCGCTGCTCGAGCGCCTGAAATTCCTGGCCATCTTCGGCAGCAACCTGGACGAGTTCTTCGAAGTGCGCGTCGCGGGATTGCAGCAGCAGCTGTACGCCGGGATCGAGCCACAGGACTACGCCGTGGACGGCATGGATCCGACGCGCCAGCTCGGCGCCATCGACAAGCGCGTGCGCGAGCTCCTGGCGCAGCAGGATCGGCTGCTCCACGAGGACGTCATGCCGGCGCTGGCCGCCGCCGGCATCGAGTGGGTCCACTACGAGCAGCTCACCGAGGACGAGCGCCGGCACGTCGACGAGCAGTTCCGCTCCGGCATCGCCCCCGTGCTCACACCGCTGGCCATCGATCCCGGGCATCCGTTCCCATTCGCTCACAACAAGAGTCTCAACGTCGCCCTGCTGGTCGAGAGCGTCGATTCGGGCCAGCAGCTGTTCGCGGTCGTTCAGGTGCCGGCGGTGCTGGACCGGGTCGTGCTCCTGCCGGGCACGGGCGAGCGCGCGCGATTCCTGCTGCTCGAGGAAATCATCGCCGCGCACCTGGGTTCGTTGTTCGGCGGCTTCCGGGTAGTGGATCACACGTTCTTTCGGGTCACCCGGAACAGCGATTTGACGATCGACGAGGACGAAGCCGAAGACCTGTTGCAGACGATCGAAGACACGCTGCGCCAGCGGATGCGCGGCGAGGCCGTGCGGCTCGAGATCCTGGCGAGCGGCGACGAGCGCTTTGCCCAGATGCTGATGGGCGCGCTCGGTCTCAGCGAGCGGGACATCTTCCGCGTGGCGGGCCCGGTGGACCTGACCGCGCTCCTGGCGCTGCACCGGCTCGAGCGGTTCCGCTCCCTGCGCGACGAGGCCCTGGTGCCCCGGCTCCCCCCGGCCTTCTCGGCGCCGGGCAACATGTTCGACGTGATCCGTCAGCAGGACGTGCTGGTCCACCACCCCTACGAGTCGTTCGGGTGCGTGGTGGATTTCATCGAGCGCGCGGCGGACGATCCGCAGGTCCTGGCGATCAAGCAGACGCTGTATCGCACCAGCGGCGGCAGTCCTATTCTCGCCGCGCTGGCGCGGGCGGCGCAGAACGGCAAGCAGGTGACGGCTCTCGTGGAGCTGAAGGCGCGCTTCGACGAAGAGAACAACATCGTCTGGGCCCGCGAGCTGGAGCAGGCCGGCGTGCACGTGGTATACGGCGTCGTGGGCCTCAAGACGCACGGCAAAGCGGCCCTGGTGGTGCGCCGCGAGCCGGACGGCATCCGCCGCTACGTGCACCTGGCGACCGGGAACTACAACCCGACCACCGCCCGGATCTATACCGACCTGGGGCTGTTTACCGCGAACCCGGACTTCGGCGAAGACGTCAGCGCCTTGTTCAACCTGCTGACCGGGTACTCGCAGCGCCGCGACTGGCGCAAACTGCGCGTAGCGCCGGTGGACCTGCGGGACCACGTCATCGCGCTGATCGAGCGCGAGCGGCAGCACGCGGCCAACGGCGTCCCCGCCCGGATCATCGTGAAGATGAACGCCCTGGTGGAGCCTTCGGTGATCGACGCCCTGTATCGCGCGTCACAGGCCGGGGCGAAAATCGATCTCCTGATCCGGGGTATCTGCGGTCTGCGGGCGGGTGTGCCGGGCGTATCCGAAACGATCCGGGTCCTGAGCATCGTGGACCGCTTCCTCGAGCACAGTCGCATCTTCTTTTTCGAGAATGCGGGGAATCCTGAGGTGTTCCTGGGCAGCGCCGATTGGATGCCGCGCAACTTCTTCCGGCGCATCGAAGTGATGTTTCCGGTCGAGGATCCCCGGCTCAAGGCCCGAATCGTGGACAGTATCCTGCCGGTAATCCTGTCCGATAACGTTCGGGCCCGAGTCCAGCAGCCGGACGGGAGCTACGTTCGGGTGTCGCGGGCGGAAGACGTCCCCGCCGTGCGGTCGCAGGTCGTCCTGCAAGGCCAGGCGCGCGAGTCCGCCCGGGAAATGGGCGACCGCAAGCACCGGCTGTTCGTGCCGATCGTCCGCCAGTCCGGCCGCAACGGCGGGAGCGGAAACGGGCAAGACGGCCAGCAAACCCGCCGCCCGCGCCGCGGATCCGCCCGGCAGCCGGCGCGCAAGAAACCGGGATCGGACTCCTAAGCCCTTGGTGCGCGACGCCTCGACGGGATCGCGCGAGGACGCAAGACGGACCGCCTGACGGCCCCAGTGGCCCCCGTGTGCGTGTCCAGCGGACCAAGCGCCCGGGTGATCACGTCGGTCCACCGCCCGGCTCCCTCCAGCCACTCCGCTTTGAGCTGACGGAACAGCATCTCACGCCGCGCGCGTGAGCGTTGCGCCACCGCGAACAGTCCCGGGTTCTGACGCCGCCGCTGGGCGGCGCGGATGGCCGGCGGCTCGGGCTCGTCATCGAGCGTCAGCTCCCAGATACGGCCGACGCGCGCCACCGCCGCGGCTTCCAACGCGAGGCGGACTTCCTCTTCCAGGACCGACAAATCGTGCAGCTCGCCCAGATGGTCCTGCAGCCGCTTGAGCTGCTGCACCAGCTCGGCACCGCCATCGACCACCGTAGAGAGCGGCTCCAGGGTGTACCGGAGCCGCTTGGCGGCGATGCGCGACTGATGGATCGCGTCGTCATCACGGGACGCGATGGCTGCGAGCAGCAGGTCCAGCTGCTTCGCCTGATCCTTCAGCGTCGTTGAGGCGACTGCGGCGAACCGCTCTTCGGTCTTCGATCGTTGCACCGGAACGGTCCGGTGATAAACCTCCAGACCCTTGCGCAGCTTGCGCTCAACCCCGACGAACGACCGGCGCGCGTCACCGAGCGCGTGCGGCAGGTCCCGGCCGTACCCCCGCTCGATCCGCTCGATCAACCAGCGCAGGCCGGCGTGTTCGCGTTTCGATACCTCCGCCTCGAGTGGGCGCAGCCATGTGAGGGCGACCTCGGCATCCCTGGCAGAGTTGGTTCCTTCCGCGACGGAGCGCAGCTTCCGGCGCAACCGCCGGGGCACGCTGCTCTCGAGCTGCGGGCGGTAGGCGCGCACCGTGGTCCGCAACCGGCGCAACGCGACGCGAAAGTCGTGGAGGGCTTCCTTGTCTTCGGGATCCTTCAGACGTTCGAGGGCCCGCCCGGCTTCGTCGAGAAACTCCAGCGCGATCAATCGGACGCTCTGGGCCGCTGGCCGACCCAGCAGGTCGACAGGCCGCACGGTCATTTCAGGGCCCGCAGCTGGGAGGGGGCGAGGGCCCACACGAGCGATGCGCTCGCGGCGCTCACGCCACCCGAAAAGGTCAGCAGGCAGGCGGCGCCCTTCTTGAGCTCGATGATGGATCGCTCCGTTCCGGTGAGAAACCAGCTCACCATGCGGGACAGTCCCGGCTCGTGCCCGACGACCGCCACCACGTGGTGCTTGCGTTGTGTCTCCAGCCACTCCGCCACCGCCGACGCGGGATGACCGGGCGCGAGCGCCGGAACGACGACCCTGGCCAGGTCCTCATATGCCTCCGACACAATCTCCGCCGTTTCGACCGCCCGCGTGAGGGGACTGGTGGCCAGCACGTCGATCTGTGGGACCGATTGCCGGAGCCCTTGAGCGCCTTGGCGCATTTTCTTCTTTCCTTCGGCGGTCAGCGGTCGCGAGTCGTCATCGGTCGAATCGGCTGGATCCACCGCGATGGCGTGACGAATGACGAGAAGGTCCATTCCGTTATAACCCCTCTGACGGCGGCCGGGGTGGAGCGGGGACGAAATGATTCAGCGGTCCATGGCCCTGGCCGAGGCCCGGAGCCGCCGCTATCGCGCGATGGACGAAGTCGAGCCCCTCCTCGACCGCGCGCGCGAGGGGCCGGCCCAGCGCGAGGCCGGCGGTGATCGCTGCCGAGAGCGTGCAGCCGGTACCGTGGGTCGACGTCGAGTCGAGCCGGGGATGCGCAAAGCGATGTACGGCGCGCGCGCTCACCAGGACATCGATCACCTGCTCGCCGTCCGCGTGCCCGCCCTTCACGAGCGCGACCTGCGCGCCCTGGTGCACCAGGGCGCGGCCGGCCCGTTCCATGTCTTCGGGCGTCTTGATGTCGACCTCGGTCAGAATCCGCGCTTCATCGATGTTGGGGGTGACGATGGTCGCGAGCGGAATCAGACGCCGGGCGATGGTGCGCTCGGCGTCGACGGCCAGCAGCCGGTCGCCCGAGGAGGCGACCATCACCGGGTCGAGGACGTATTGCGGCAGGCGGTGGCGGGCGATGCCGTCGGCAACGGCTTCGACGAGCTCGACGGTGCCGAGCATCCCCGTTTTCACGGCCTGCGGCGGCAGGTCCAGGGCGAGCGCGTCGAGCTGCGCCGTGACGAGGGCGGTGGACACGGGCTGCCAGTCCTGGACGCCGCGCGTATTCTGCGCGGTGACGGCGCACACGACGCTGGTGCCGAAGACGCCGAACTGATGGAACGTCTTGAGGTCGGCCTGGATCCCGGCTCCGCCCCCGGAGTCCGACCCGGCGATGGTGAGCGCGATTCTCACGGCCGGGTGACCCGGCGCTTGGCGGCGCGAGGCGCTGGGGCGACATTTCCACGCTTGGCGGAGGACTCCATCGCCACTAATCTGACATCAACGATACGCGACCTCAAACGTCGCAAGGCGCGCGGACGGCGTGGTCTCGCTCTGGTCGAGGGCGTGCGTCTGGTGGAGGAGGCCGTCGGCGCCGGCGTGCGGATCATGGGCGCGGTGGTATCGCCGGAGCTCGCACGGACCTCGCGTGGCACGGAGCTGCATGCCGTGCTCGCGAGCCGAGCGGTGACGGTGCAGGAGGTCACGGCCACAGTCTTCGGCCCGCTGGCGGACACGGACTCCCCGCAGGGCATCATCGCGATCGTGGAGCCGCGCCGCTGGACCGTCGAAGCGATCCCGGTCGACGGCTCGGCAACACTGCTGGTGATCGACGGTGTGCAAGACCCCGGGAACGTCGGAACACTGTTGCGCACCGCGTTCGCGCTGGGCGCGGGCGCCACGATCGTGCTGCGAGGGACGGCGGACGTGTGGGGCCCCAAGACTCTGCGGGCGGCGATGGGGGCGACGTTTCGCCATCCGGTGATCGGTCTCGACGACGCGGCCTTCATCACCTGGGCGCGCCGGCACGAAGTAACCCTGCTGGCAACGGCGTCAGACGGAGAGCCGTTGACGCGCGTGATGGGGAAGGGGGAAGAGGGAGGGGGGAAGGGTGTGATCGCCATCATCGTCGGGAACGAGGGCGCCGGTATTCGGCCCCATTTGAACGCGATCGCCGCGAAACGCGTCGCCATCCCCCTCGCGCAGGGCGCGGAGTCACTCAACGTTGCCGTGGCGGCGGGGATCCTTCTGTACGAGGTGTCGCATGGCCGTTGATCCGTTTGTCGCGATCGCCGTGACGGCCGTCGGCCTGTGCATGGGCAGCTTTCTCAACGTGTGTATTCTCCGTCTGCCGCACGAGCAGTCGTTGCTCGCTCCGCCCTCGACGTGCCCGCATTGCAAGCAACCCATCGCCTGGTACGACAACATCCCGGTCGTGTCATGGCTCGTGTTGCGGGGCAAATGCCGGCGCTGCGGCGCGGCCATTTCGTTCCAGTATCCCATGATCGAAGCGATCGTGGGCGCGCTCTGGCTCGGCGCCTATCTGGCCTGGGGAACGAGCGTGCACGCCCTCGCGGGAGCGCTGCTGGGCACGATCCTGCTCGGCATCGGCGTCACTGACGCGCGCCACTATATCATTCCCGACGAGTTCACCTGGGGCGGCCTGGGGATCGGTCTCGCGCTGTCGCTGGTCGGCGGGTGGCAGGGGTTCCTGCACGCGGTGCTCGGCGCCGCGGCCGGCTTCGGGCTGCTGTATGTGGTCGGCATCGCAGGCCGCTGGATGTTCAGTGAAGAAGCGATGGGAGGCGGGGACATCAAGATGATGGCGATGGTGGGGAGCTTCGTCGGGTGGAAAGGGGTGCTGCTCACGATTTTTGCCGGCGCGCTGCTCGGCACGCTGATCTTCGTCCCGCTGTCGGTTCGCAAGAAGCGTCTCGTCCCGTTCGGGGTATTCCTGGCTGTCGGAGCCGCCGTCGCGTTTTCCTGGGGAGACCTCATCATCGAATGGTATCGGCACTTCCTGAGCGGCGGATGACGCCGTGAGCGATCCGCTCGCCGGGCTGTTCGAGACCGGGAACGTGCTGGAGCGCGTGGGGATCGACCTCACCGCCCAGGCGCGCCGCGGTGACCTGGAGCCGGTTCGCTGTCGCGATGCCGAGATTGCCCGCGTCGTGGACATCCTGCTGCGCGCCGGCAAGAACAACCCCGCCCTGATCGGGAAAGCCGGCGTGGGAAAGACGGCCATCGTCGAAGGGCTGGCGCAGCGGATCGGGACCGGCGACGTGCCGCCGGCCCTGAAGGATGCCCGCGTCGTCGCCCTGGATCACGTCGCGCTGCTCGCCGGCACGTCGTTCCGCGGCCAATACGAAGAGCGGCTGCGCCGGATAGTCGAGGCGCTCGCGGCGGATCCCGACCTGATCCTGTTCGTGGACGAGCTGCACAACCTCATCGGCCAGGGCACGGCGATGGGGGCCGCCATGGACGCGGCCAACATGCTCAAGCCGGCCCTGGTGCGCGGCGACATCCGTCTGATCGGCGCGACCACGGGCGAGGAGTACGACCGCTGGATCCGGACCGACCCGGCCCTGGAGCGGCGCTTCCAGCCGCTCACCATCCTGGAGCTCGACACCATTCAGACCTGGGAAGTGCTGGTGGCCCGCCGGCCGCGGCTCGAGCGCCACCATGCCGTGGCGATCACCGACGACGCGCTCAAGGCGGCCATCGTGCTCACCGATCGCTTCGTGCCGGAACGCGCGCGTCCCGACAAGGCGATCGACGTGCTGGACGAAGCCTGCGCGCACGCGCAGGCCACGGCGCGCGTGAGCCCCGAGCTGGATCGGCTGATTCGGGAGCGCCGCAAAGTGGACGCGATGCTGCGACGCGGGCTCACGCGTAATCCCGAAGCGGAAGAGCCGTTGCCGGATCTGGCGGCGATGTTCGATCGCATCGGCAAGGAGATCGACTCACTGCTGGGCGGAACGCCTCGGGAGCAGCCGGCCGAGGCGAAACCCGCACCCGAGCGACCCAGCCGTCCTCCCACGCTCCAGGAGCAGCGGGACGAGCTGGATCGGTTGCTGCGCACCGAGCTCGAAGCACAGGGGGTGACGGTCGGCGGTCAGGAGATCGCGCGCGTCGTGGCCGCTGCGGTCGGCAAGGGGATTGAATGGGCCGGGTAACGCGCCGCCTGATCACCGGCATCCTGGTTTTGGGTGGAGTGGGTGGGGGGGGATGCCGGGAGCGGGCGAAGGCGGTGCAACAGCAGGCGTCGGTCCGGGATCTGGTGCGGCAGCTGCGTGCCCAGGCGGAATCGGTGACGGGGCTCGGCTTCAAGCGCGACGTGGAGGTGCTGCAGCGCACGCGCACCCAGGTCCGTGACTACATCGTGCGAAAGTTCGACGAGGACGTGCCGCCGGCCGATCTCGCCGGCGCCGAGGCGGCCTATAAACTGTTCGGGTTGATCCCCGAGTCGATCGATCTGCGCGCCGTCATGGTCAATCTCTTGACCGAGCAGGTCGCCGGATACTACGACCCCGACTCGAACGCGCTGTTCATCCCGACCGACCTGGAGGATCCGTTCCGCGTTCGGCTGGTCGCCTCACACGAGCTGTTGCACGCGTTGCAGAACCAGTACCTCCCACTCGATTCGCTCATCAACCAGCGCCATCGCAACGACCGCCGCGCGGCCGCCCAGGCCGTACTCGAAGGGCAGGCCACGTTCTATCAGATCCCGATCCTCATGCCCGAGCAGCAGCCCGAAACGTTGCCACCGCACTGGTTCTGGCGGCAGCGGGCGGCGATGGCCAAACAGCAGGACCAGATGCCGCAGTTCGCGAGCGCCCCGCTGTGGCTGCGCGAGACGTTGATCTTCCCTTACCTGGGCGGCGCAGATTTCGTCGGCTGGTTCGTCCGCACGCATCACGGCGAGGAGCCGTTCGGGACGCTCATGCCGCTGTCCACGGAGCAGATCCTCCATCCCGACCGCTACGATGCGGGGGACCAGCCGGTCGAGCTGCAATTCCAGGAGCCGGGCCCCGACACCACTCGCTATGACGACAACCTGGGGGAGTTCGAGATCGGCCTGCTGCTCACCGAGCTGACGCATGATACGAACGAAACCGCCGGACCCGCGCAGGCGCAGGGTTGGGGTGGCGACCGCTATCGCGTATACGGAAAGCAGGCCGACGCCCTCGTCTGGGTCAGCGTCTGGGATGACGCGGCGGCGCGTGACCGTTTCGCCCGCGCGCTCGCGCCGGCGTGGGCGGCGCATCGCGCCGGATCGGTCGGCCGTCGCTTCGCCATCACTTCCCTCGTCATCGACGGCCATGCCGGTGTGCGGCTGGTGGATGCCCCCACGGAGTGGGTCGGCTGGAAATCCCTGCCGGAGGTGAAGGTCCTGCCGTAGCAGTGCTTTCCGCCACTTGGATTAAGCCAGTTCGCTAACTATTTTGCGTGGCTTATGTTTACGGCCCTCACCGAGCGACTCGCGGGCGTGTTACGGGGGCTCACCGGCCGGGGCACGCTGTCCGAGCAGGACGTATCGGACGCGCTGCGCGATATTCGCCGGGCGCTGTTGGAAGCCGACGTGAGTACGACCGTGACGCGCGATTTCATCGAGCGCGTGCGCGAGCGGGCCACGGCGACGATCCAGATCAAGTCGGTCAGCCCCGGCCACCAGGTCGTGAAGCTGGTGCACGATGAGCTGGTGACGCTGCTCGGCGGGACGGCTGGGGAGCTCGAGTTCGCATCGGTGGGACCGACGGTCATGCTGCTCGTCGGCCTGCAGGGATCGGGGAAGACCACCACCGCGGCGAAGCTCGCGCGACGCCTGAAGCTGGAGCAGAAGGCGCCGGGTCTCGTGGCCGCTGACTTCCAACGGCCGGCGGCGGTGGAGCAGCTCGAGCAGTTGGGGCAGCAGGTCGGCGTGCCGGTGTTCGGGAAGGGGGAAGGGGGAAGGGGGAAGGGGACGGTCGAGGCAGTGCGTGATGCGCTGCGTCAGGCGGAGAAGGCGCGCTGCCGCACCGTCATCGTCGACACGGCGGGCCGGCTCCAGATCGACGGCGAATTGATGGACGAGCTGCGGGCGATCAAGACGGCGCTGGCGCCCAGGGAAGTGCTGCTCGTGGCCGACGCGATGACCGGACAGGACGCGGTGCGGCTGGCGAGCGGGTTTCATGAGGGCGTGGGGTTGAGCGGGGTGATTCTCACCAAGCTCGACGGCGATGCCCGGGGCGGCGCGGCGCTCTCGATGCGGGCGGTGACCGGCGTGCCGATCAAGTTCGTCGGCACCGGTGAGCGGGTGAGCGCCGGGGATGCGCTGGAGCGGTTCGACCCCCGGCGTCTGGCGGGCCGGATCCTGGGGCAGGGCGACGTGGTCACGCTGGTGGAGCGCGCGGCCACGACGATCGACCGGGAGACGGCGGAGCGGCTGGAGAAGAAAGCGCGCTCCAAGCGCGGGATGGATTTGCAGGACTTCCTGACCGCGCTGAAGCAGACGCAGCAGATGGGTCCGCTGCGCCAACTGGCGAGCCTCTTACCCGGCGTGTCGGCGAAAGCGCTCAAGGCGCTGCCGGCGGACGATCGTCGCATGAAGCACGTCGAGGCGATCATCCTGTCGATGACGCCCGCGGAACGGGCCGACCCGAAGATCCTGAGCGGGTCGCGGCGGTCGCGGATCGCCAAGGGATCGGGGCGGCCCGTGCAGGAAGTCAATCGGCTGCTGGAACAGTTCCAGCAGATGCGCAAGCTCTTACAACGGATGTAGGTCAGCCATGGCAACTCGGATTCGGCTTCGGCGGGTGGGACGGAAGGGCCAGTCGCACTTCCGGATCGTGATCGCCGATCAACGCGCCGCGCGCGACGGGCGCTCGGTCGCGACGATCGGACACTACAACCCGCGGGCCAAACCGGCGGTTCTCGAGGTCGACAAGGATCAGGCGGTCGCCTGGCTCGCCAAGGGCGCGCAGCCGACCGACACGGTCCGATCGCTGCTCAAGAAGGCCGGGGTGTTCGGCACACGCACCGCGTAGTCGGGCGGCTGCGCAAGCCGCACGGACAGCACGGCGAGGTGTCGGTGCTGCCGCTGGTGGAGAACCCCGGCACGGTGTTTCAGCCGAAAGCGCAGGTGTACGTCGTCAATGAAGCGCGCGAAGTGCTGGCCGGGCCGCTCGTGGTGACCCGCCGGCGCGCGTATCACCGTGAGTGGCTGCTGGGGTTCTCCGGCGTCACTTCGCGCGACGCCGTGGAGCCGTGGCGGGATCAGCTGGTGGCGGTGCTCGAGACCGATGCTCGCGATTAACGTCGTGACGCTGTTCCCCGAGTGGTTCACCGCCCCGCTCGGCGCCAGCATTCTGGGGCGGGCCGCGGAGCGCCAGCTGGTGCGCTACCGGATCGTGCAGCTGCGGGACTACACGCACGACCGGCATCAGACGGTGGACGACGCGCCCTACGGCGGCGGCGCCGGGATGGTGCTGAAGCCGGAGCCGTTCTTCGAAGCGGTGGACGCCCTGTCATTGTCGCGGGGACGGGGTTCGGCGGTCGTGCTGTTGTCGGCGCGCGGGCGGCCGTTCGGGCATCGCGATGCGGTACGCTTCGCCGTGGCCTCGGAGCTGACGCTCCTGTGCGGCCACTACAAGGATGTGGACCAGCGGGTGGCGGATGGGTTGGACGCGGAGGAGCTGTCGATCGGCGACTTCGTGTTGTCGGGCGGTGAGCCGGCGGCGCTGTGTGTGATCGATGCCGTCGTGCGCCTGCTGCCCGGTGCCTTGGGGGATCACGAATCGGCGGCGGGCGACTCGCACTATGAAGGATTGCTGGCCCCGCCGTCCTACACCCGGCCGCCGGAGTATCGCGGGTTGGCGGTGCCGGAGGTATTGTTGAGTGGAGACCACGCGGCGATTGCGGCGTGGCGCGCGGCACAAGTCGAGCGGCTCACCCGCGAACGACGCCCGGATTTGTGGGCCCAACACGGTGACGAATAGGCCAAATGGAAAGCGTACAGGGGATCGTTATGGAGAAGCTCCGGGCAGTGTCGCGGGAAGGCCTCAAAACGAACCTTCCGTCGTTCGATCCGGGTGATACGGTCCGGGTCATGGTGCGGGTCCGCGAAGGCGAAAAAGAGCGCCTGCAGGCGTTCGAAGGCGTGGTCATCGCCCGCCGTGGCGGCGGCATCAACGAGACGTTCACGGTGCGCAAGGTGTCGGCGGGCGTCGGCGTGGAGCGGATCTTCCCGCTGCACGCCCCGTCCATCGCCGAAATCGAGCTGGTCCGCAAAGGCCGCGTGCGCCGCGCCAAGCTCTACTTCCTGCGGCGCCTCGCCGGGAAAGCGGCGCGGATTCGCGAGCAACGGGGAGCCGGCACGGCCGGGCCGGCCGGGGGAGGGACGGGGGGGACGGGGGGGACGGCGGCGGCGGAGCCGACGGAGACCTCCGAGGCGTGAACCACCACCGCCCCACGTTCGAGCGCGAGCTGGCGCTCTGGAACGAGGGGCGGAGCATCGTCGCCGGGGTCGATGAAGCGGGCCGCGGCCCACTGGCAGGACCAGTGGTCGCCGCGGCCGTCGTGTTTCCGGTCGGCATGAAGGCGATCCGGGGGCTGCGGGACTCGAAGCAGCTCATCCCGGTAAAGCGCGAGCGCCTGGCGGCCGTCGTGCGCGCCCGGGCCAGCGCCGTGGGGGTCGGGGCCGCGAGCGTGCGGGAGATCGACCGGCTGAATATCCGCCGGGCCACGATTCTCGCGATGCAGCGGGCGCTGGCGCGGCTGCACGTGGTGCCGGCCGGCGTCCTGGTCGACGGCCTGCCGCTCCCGGAGCTGGGGTGCGCGCACGAGGCGATCGTCGACGGCGACGTGTTCTGCCAGTCCATCGCCGCGGCGTCCGTGATCGCCAAGACCGTGCGCGACCGGCTGATGCGCCTCCTGGCGCAGCGCCATCCCGAATACGCCTGGGCCGACAACAAGGGGTATGGGACGCCGGAACATCTGGATGCCCTCACCCTGTTCGGCGCCACGCGGCATCACCGCACCAGCTTCGAGCCCGTCTCGCAGCTCGTCCTGTTCTAGGACCGCTTCAGCTGTTTGCGAAACTCCGCCAGCGGGAGCGTATTCACCACATCGGCCGCTTCGAGACCGGCCCGCCGCGCCAGGTCCACGGCGTAGCGCATGAACCCGAGGTTGTTCGGGTGATGGCTGTCGGTGGAGAGCACGAAGCGCACACCCCGGGCCTTGGCCGCGGCCGCCAGTGTGTCGGGCAGATCCATGCGCTCGGGGTGTCCGTCCAGCTCGAGCATGCATCCGTGCTCGGCCGCCGCCTTCGCGATCGTGTCGAAATCGAGCGGATACGACTCCCGGCGCCCCACCCGCCGCCCCGTCGGGTGGCCGATCGTGTCGACAGATGGATGCGTGATGGCGTTCAGCATGCGGCGGGTGAGGGTCTTGGCGTCCTGGTTCATCCCGTAATGGATTGAAGCCACGACGTAATCGGCTTCGGCGAGGACGGCATCGGGAAGATCGAGCTTGCCGTTTTCCAGGATGTCGAGCTCGACGCTCTTCAGCACCGTGATTCCCTTGTGGGCCGCGTTCCAGTCGTCGATCTGTTTCCATTGGGCCCGCAGGCGTTTGGGGTCGAGCCCCAACGCCATCGAGACCCGTTTTGAATGGTCGGTGATGGCACAGTAGTCGTAGCCGCGCGCCCGGCATCCCTCGATCATTTCCTCGAGTGAGCCTTCGCCGTCGGACGCGGTGGTGTGCATCTGGAGATCGCCGCGAACCAGTTCGAGCTCGACGAGGGTGGGGAGGCGGTGTTCCCGCGCCAGCACGAGCTCGCCGCGGGCCTCGCGCAGCTCGGGCGGGATCCAGTCGAGGCCGAGCTTCTCGTACACCTCCGCCTCGGTTTTTCCCGCGATGCGGCGAGTGCCGCGATACAGGCCGTACTCGTTCAGCTTGTACTTCCGGTCCTGGGCGATCTGCCGCAGCTCGACGTTGTGCTGTTTCGATCCGGTGAAATACATCAGGGCGGC
>Ga0075429_100002168_pt1 | contig 16391 bp, 17 predicted proteins | sample RhiMetdeltSRZDD3_FD_75295 | JGI IMG/M metagenome (GOLD analysis project Ga0075429, IMG submission 75295) | Populus rhizosphere microbial communities from Tennessee, USA - Rhizosphere MetaG P. deltoides SRZDD3 | ecosystem: Host-associated > Plants > Roots > Rhizosphere > Soil | place: USA... | reverse complement strand
ACGTCACGGTCAGCGTGCCGCGCCTCTTCTTCGGCTACGCCACCGGCACCAACCTCTGGTTCCCGTTCGCGGTCGGCGCCTGCGTCGCGCTCTTCAGCGAGCGGCCGTCGGCGGAGACCCTGGCCGCCGCCATCGCGCGCTACCGGCCGACCGTGGTCACCAACGTGCCGACCATGCTCGGAAAGCTGCTCGACTTCGACGACGAGCGCCGCGCCCGCGGCGAGCCGGGCCTCGATCTCTCGAGCGTGCGCTTCCACCTGTCGGCGGGCGAGGCGCTGCCGCCGGCCCTGCTCGAGCGCTTCGCGGCCCGCTTCGGCGGCGACGTCTACGACGGCATCGGCTCCGCCGAGATGTTCCACATCTACTGCAGCAACCGGCCCGGCGACATCGTCCCCGGCTCGCTCGGCCGCGCCGTCGACGGCTACACGCTGAAGATCCTGCCCGAGGAGGCCGAGGGGCCGGGCGCGCCGCCGGTGCCGCCTGGCGACATCGGCATCCTCTGGGTCAAGGGCGACTCGGTCGCGCTCGGCTACTTCCAGGATCGCGACAAGAGCTGGCGCACCTTCCACGGCCACTGGTGCCGCACCGGCGACCTGTTCCGGATCGACGAGCGCGGCTACCTCTGGTTCAGCGGCCGCTCCGACGATCTGTTCAAGGTCGGCGGCATCTTCGTGGCGCCGCTCGAGGTCGAGGAGTGTCTGCTCGGCCACCCGGCGGTGAGCCTGGCGGCGGTGATCCCGGCCGACGACGCCGGCCTCACCAAGCCGAAGGCGTTCGTCGTGGTGCGGCCGGAGCACCGGGCCCGCATCGCCGGCGACGCCGGCCGCACCGCGCTCGCCGCCGAGCTGGTCGAGCACGTCAAGGGCCACCTGGCCCGCTACAAGTTCCCGCGCTGGATCGAGTTCGTCGATGACCTGCCGCGCAACGACCGCGGCAAGGTCGACCGCAAGCTCCTGCGCGACCGCGAGGCCGCGGCGGCGCCCGTGGATCGAGGCAAGGCGTGACCGGACGCTTCGACCTCGGGCGCCACACCACCGAGTCGCTGCGCGCGCTGGTCGCCGCCGGTGCGCCGGTGGTGGCGCTGGTCCCGGTCGGCTCGGTCGAGCCGCACGGGCCGCACCTGTCGCTCCTCACCGACGTCGTCATCTCGCAGGGCGCCTGCGAGCGCGCCGCGACGCGCCTGGCCGGGCAGGGGCTGGCGCCGCTCATCGCCCCGGCCGTCGCCTACGGCGTCACCGACTGCGCCGTCGGTTTCGCCGGCGCGGTCTCGGTCCCGGCCGACGTCCTGACCGCGTACCTGGGCGCCATCGTCGATGGCCTCGTCGCCGCCGGCTGCGCTCACGTCTGCCTGGTCAACGATCACCTCGAGCCGGCCCACGACGCCGCGGTGCGCGCCGCCATCGCCGGCGCCGCGCCCGGCCGCGCCAGCGTCGCGTGCCCCTTGACCCGCCGCTGGGCGCGCACCCTGTCCGCCGAGTTCAAGAGCGGCGCCTGCCACGCCGGCCGCTACGAGACGTCGATCGTCCTCGCCCAGGACCCGGCGCTGGTCGACGACGCCGCCCGCGCCGCGCTGCCGCCGGTGCCGATCAGCCTGTCCGAGCAGCTGCGCGCCGGCGTCGGCACCTTCGCCGCCATGGGCCTCGATCGCGCCTACGCCGGCGACCCGGCGGCGGCGACCGCCGCCGAGGGCGACGAGCTGCTCGACCGGCTCGCCGACATGGTCGTCGGCGAGGTCACCGACGCGCTGGCCGCGCGCGCCTAGCTAGAGGAGCTCCACCGACTGGGCGATGCCGATCGCCTCGTCGTCGGCGAGCCCGGCCGCGCGCTGCGGCGCCCACACCAGCAGGGCGAGGGTGTCGTCCGCGATCGGCCACAGCCAGGCGTACACGTCGTAGCCGACGTCGCCGCGGGTGGTGGCGCCGCGGCAGAGGGCGCCGCGGTCGGCGATGTCCTGGTTGCGGCGGCAGCGCAGGTCGGTGGCCCGCCACTGGTGGAGGGCGAGGCCGTGGCGCTGCAGGTCGTCGATCCAGTCGTCGATCGAGCCGACCGCGCCGGTGGCGTGGCCGACGGCGAGGACCTCGCGCGGGGCGTCGACGTCGCCGCGGACGAGCTGCTCGCTGCGCAGGGTCGCGCCGCGCACCGCGCGCTGCTCGCTGCCGTCGAGGACCCGGCGCCAGCCGGGGCCGATGTCGGCGCGCAGGCCGATGCGCGCCGACGCGAAGCTCGCCGGCGCCAGCTCGGTGGCGGGGTCGGCGGTGATCCAGCGGACCGCGGCGACCCCGGCGGCGATCACCGCGATCGCGATCGCCGCGATCAGCCAGCGCGGCACGGCGGTCTCGTCGCGCACCATCGTGGCGCCGCCGATGTATGGCGGTGGCGCCGACGGCGACGCGAACCGCGGCGGCGCGGTGCCGCGCGCGCGCACCGGCGCGCTCGTGCTCGGCCGCTCGAGCGTGATCGGATCCGCGGCGGCCGCGTCGGCGGCATCGCGGCGGGCCGCATCCGGCCCGTACAGGAGCTCGATCGCCTGGCGCAGCCGCTGCTCCGGGCCGACCAGCGGCTTGATGCGCAGCCCGGTGCTGCGCCACAGCGACGCGATCGCGTCCTCGTCCTCTGGATCGCGCATCGCGACCACCAGCGTCTGCCCGCCGATCACCCGCACCGGGAGCGCGCACAGGTCGCGCGCGATCGCGGCCGGCACCACGGCGGCGGCGCTCGGCGAAAGCGAGCGCAGATCGATCTCGCGGCACGCGTAGACGCGGTGCTGCCGCGCCAGCGCCTCCGCGACCTGATCGAGCCCGACGTGACCGAGCTCGACGAGCGCGGAGCCGATCCGGGTCCCCTCCTGCCGCGCGCGCTCCTCGGCCTCGGCGAGCTGCTCGTCGCTGACCAGCCCTCCGTCGCGGAGCAGATCACCGAGCCTCGCAAACCCGCCGCCCGCACCGCTGCCGTGAGGAAGGGTCATGGCACCTCCCACCCAGTATGGGAGCACCGTCGCCGGAAGCTCTCCTCGATCGCGGCAACCAGCGGCAGGCGAGCACTTGAGTTCCGCTCCCGCCTCGCTCGCGCTCGCACGACTGGTCGGACAGCGCGAGCTTCGCCTACCGCATCGTCAGCGAATCACTCGACGCCACTCGGACGATCACGCGACGATCACTCCTTCAGGCCGTGCTTCTGCTTCACCTGCTCGAGGACCTTCTGGTACTCGATGTCCCACGCCGCGGTCCCTTCCTGCAGGTTCTTGATGCGCTGGCGCACTTCCTGATCGAGCTCGTCGTCGACCGCCATGTGCTTGCGGACGATGTCCTTGATCTTGCGGCGCAGGGCGACGTCGTCGGCGTAGACCTCGTCGACGTGCTTCGACTGCATGAAGGTCTCGACGAGCTGATTGCAGATCCAGGTGATGCCTTCCTCGCCGAGGCCGAACTCACGCTGGTCGGCGAGCTGCCGCTTGGTGCGGCCGAGCTGCGAGTACGGCAGGCCGCGGATCTCGAGGATGTCCTTGGCTCTCTCCGTCAACTCCTTGTCGACGCGGATGTACTCCTTCAGGACCGAGACCGCATCCTGCGTGGCCTCGTTGGGATCCGACACCTCGATATCGCCGTCCTGCGTGAGCTTGGCGACCACCTCGGCGGCGATGGCGTCGACCTTGCCTGCGTAGAGCCTCATCTTCGAGGCACTGTAGGGGGGGTAGCCTAACAAATCAAGGTTCCTGCAGGTTCGCTTAAGACATTTTTTCGCTGCGCGGGCGCGGGCTTCGCTTCCTCCGGCACCGCGCTAAAACCGCTGCCATGTGCACGATCGCGGTGCTCCATCGCGTGCACCCGGAGCTGCCGGTCATCATCGCCGCCAATCGCGACGAGCTGTATGCGCGGCCCGCGCGCGGCCCGCTCCTGCTGTCGACCGATCCGCGCATCGCCGGCGGCCTCGACGAGGTCGGCGGCGGCACCTGGCTCGGCCTGCGCGCCGACGGCGCCTTCGTCGCGGTCACCAACCAGAACGTCGGCGCGATGCCGGATCCGCGCCTGCGCTCGCGCGGCGCCGCGGTGATCGAGGCGCTGCGCGCGCCGGTACCGCGCGATGCGATCGCCGCGCTCGATCCGCGCGCGTACAACAGCGGCAACTTCGTCGTCGGCGATGGCGAGCGGGTCGCGGTCGCCTACCTGCGCGCCGGCCCCGGCACCCTCGCGATCGAGGAGCTGCCGCCCGGCCTGCACGTCATCACCAACAACGTCGGCGCCCACGCCCTGCACCGCGCCGAGCAGGTGCGCGCGCTCCTCGATCCCCACCTCAGCGCGCCGTGGGATGAGCTGCTGGTGCATCTTCACGCCGCGCTCCGCGATCACCAACGCCCTCCCGACGACGAGATTCCGGTCCCGTCGGACACTCCGTACCCGCGTGAGTTTCTACTCGCGATCCAGCAGGTGTGCATCCACACACCGCTGTACGGGACCCGATCGGCGACGGTCGCCGCGCTCGCGCCTGGGCGCGTCGTGCACTACCGTTACGCCGACGGTCCCTCGTGCACGTCGCCGCTGATCGACTCCACCCATCTGCTGCGTTGACAGCCGGCGTCGGTTCGTCGTCTCGTACCGCCGTGCCGTCCTCGCCTCGCTTCGGTGATCGCACGCCATGAGCGCACCGCGTCCGCGCAAGCTGGTGGTGGCGGCGCTGCTCGCCGACGGCGAGCGCGTCCTCCTCACGCAGCGCCGCGCCGATCAGGCGCTGCCGCTGCAGTGGGAGTTCCCCGGCGGCAAGATCGAGGCCGGCGAGTCGCCCGAGGCCGCGCTCGTGCGCGAGCTGATCGAGGAGATCGGCGTGCGCGTCGAGGTCGGCCGGATCTGGGACGTGCTGTCTCACGCGTATCCGGACTACGACGTGCTCATGCTCGTCTATCGCTGCCGGAGCGTCGACGCCGCCGCGGCGCGCCCGGTCGAGGTCGCCGCCGTCGCCTGGTGCCGGCCCGACGAGCTCGCCTCGTACGACATCCTCCCAGCCGACGGACCTCTGGTGACGCGGCTCGCGAACGAAGGAATCCCCCTGTGGGAGCCAACCCGGACGTTTGACCCATGACAGTGAGCGACCCTACAATCTCCTCGCCAGAACCTGCCCGTACGGACATTCTCCAGGAGCCGGAGAAGCCGGAGACCACCCCCATGGAAGGCCGCGCCAAGGTCACCAAGGACGTCCTCACCGAGGAGGCCCGCTTCATCCTGGCCAACGTCATGGCCGAGGCGAAGTACGGCCGCCAGAATCGGTATGACGACATCCGGCGCGTCTGCGAGGGGGCGGTCTCGATCCCGTTCGGCGAGTACGTCTCGTTCCTCGAGAAGTCCGGATACCTGCGCCAGGACAAGGCGACCGAGACCCTCGAGGTCACCCCCGAGGGCGAGCAGGTCGTGAACGGCGGCAACCTGGCCGAGTTCACCGAGCGCGCGGTCCAGCACTTCAAGAAGCTGCGCCAGCAGCGATCGCAGGTCGGCCCGTTGCCGACGCCGCCGACCGGCGTGCCCGGCGGATCCGGCCTGATCACCCCCGCGGCGCCGCCGGCCGGACAGGCGCCGGCGCCGCCGTCGCTGCCGGGCGTGGCGCCGGCCCGCCCGGCGTCGGGGAGCGGCATCCGGTCGTCGGGCGGTCAGTCCTCCGCATCGGTGCGCGGCGAGATCACGAGCCCCGGCATCGAGGTGCCCGACACCCGCTACGAGAAGATCCACGCGATCGGCTCGGGCGGCATCGGCACCGTGTACCGGGCCCGCCAGCTGCCGCTGCAGCGCGAGGTCGCGCTCAAGGAGATCCGCGACCTGTTCGGCTTCTTCAACGCCGAGCAGCGCCCGGAGATCGTCCGCCGCTTCACCGACGTGGTGCGCGCCTGGGGCCACCTCGCGCATCCCAACATCCTGCCGATCCACGACGTCGCCCTCGATCGCGAGTTCCCGTACGTCGTCACCGAGCTGGCGCCCAACGGCTCGCTGCGCCGCCTCATCAACGACGCCGAGGAGATCCCGGTCAACGTCGTCTTCAAGTACCTCCTGCAGACGCTGCACGCGCTGCGCGCCGCCCACGGCGCCGGCGTCTTCCACCGCGGCCTCAAGCCGGAGCAGCTGCTCATCGACGGCTTCGGCAACATCCGGGTCTCGGATTTCGGCTTCGCCAAGATCGTCGAGCGCGACCACGCCGTGATCCGGCAGGTCTACGTCGGCATGGGCAACGTCGCGTACATGGCGCCCGAGCTGTACACCGATCCGCTCAGCGCCGGGCCGCAGGCCGACATCTACGCTCTCGGCATCATCTTCTACGAGCTCCTGAGCCGGAAGCTGCCCGGGCGGCGCTCGCCGATGCCGTCGCAGATCAGCCCCGGGCTGCCGCGCGGGATCGACGACATCTTCGACAGCATGACCCGCGACGCCCGCACCGACCGCTACCAGACCATCGACGACATCCTCGACGACGTCGACAAGCTCGACGGGCTGGCCGAGCTGCTCGACAAGCCGACCCAGGTCCTGGCCCAGGACAACCCGCTCGCGATCATCAAGTTCCGCGAGGGGGTCGAGCACCCGGTGCCGATCGGCAGCGACGGCGAGGACGGCGACAAGCGCTCGCTGACGCACCGGCCGTACTCGTTCCAGGCGGCCCGGCGCAACAAGAAGCAGTAGCGACCGCCGCGACCACCGCGCTCAGAGGTGCTTGGCCAGCTCGGCCTCGACCTTGTGCCGCGGCACCGCGCCGATGATCTGGCCGACGACGCGGCCGCCCTTGAAGAAGAGCAAGGTCGGCATCGACCGGACGTTGTAGCGCTGGGCGGTGACCTGGTGGAGGTCGACGTCGAGCTTGCCGACCTTGACCCGGCCCTGGTAGCTGTCGGCGATCGCGGTGATCGTCGGCAGGATGACGCGGCAGGGGGCGCACCAGGCCGCGGTGAAGTCGACCAGCGCCGGCAGGTCGCTCTTCACGACCTCGGTCTCGAAGTTGGCGTCGGTGAGCTCGGAGACGTGGGTGGATGCCATGCCAGAGAAGGTCGCGACCCGCGCCGGCATTACACGCGGGCGGTCAGAACCCCGGCGTCTCCATCGGCCCGCTCGAAAGTCCGCGAATGAACTGCTGGACGATCGGGTCGGCCGAGCCCTTGATCTCGGCCGGCGTGCCGAGGGCGTGGACCCGGCCCTGGTAGAGGAAGGCGATCCGGTCGGCGATCGAGAAGATCGAGACCAGGTCGTGCGAGACCACGACGGCGGTGACGCCCAGCTTCTCGGCCAGCTCGCGGATGAGCCGGTCGATCCGGCGCGCGTTGACCGGATCCAGGCCGGTGGTCGGCTCGTCGAAGAGCACGACCTCGGGATCGAGGCTGAGCGTGCGCGCGATGGCGGCGCGCTTGCGCATGCCGTCGGACATCTCGGCCGGGTAGCGGTCGGCGAACTCGGCCATGTAGACCTGCTCGAGGCGGCGCCGGGCCTCGACCACGGCGTGCTTCTGGCGCATCCCCTTGTGCTTGCGCAGGGGCAGGGCCACGTTCTCGGCCAGGCTCATCGAGTCGAACAGCGTCGAGTTCTGGAAGACCATGCCGATCCGCTTGCGGATGGCCGGGAAGTCGCGCTCGTCGAGCTGGTCGATGCGGCGGCCGTCGAACCAGATCTCGCCGGCGTCGACCTGGAGCAGGCCGATCAGGTGCTTGATCGTGACCGACTTGCCGACGCCCGAGGTGCCGATGATGAAGAGGACCTCGCCGCGGCGGACGTCGAGGCTCATGCCGCTCAGGACCGGCTTGCCGCTGAACGCCTTGGCGACCTCGACGAACTCGATGTACGCGCGCTGGGGGGCTTGGCTCAAAGCGATGCTCCGAACAGGAAGAAGCCGAAGATCGACCAGACGAAGTCGAGGAGGATCACGGCGAACGAGCCGCCGATCACCGCCGACGTGGTCGCCCAGCCGACGCCCTCGGAGCTGCCCTGGGCGCGCAGCCCGAAGAAGCCGGCGACCACCGGGATGGCGATGCCGTAGCTCGACGCCTTGGCCAGGCCGAGCCCGAGGTGCTGCCAGCGCAGGAGCGACAGGTCGTAGAAGACCTCGGGGTTGACGCCGAAGGAGTGCTCGGCGGTGAGGCCGCCGGCGACGTAGCAGATGAGGCAGCCGAGGATCGCCATCACCACCGTCATGACCAGGCTGGCGACCACGCGCGGGACGATCAGGTAGTCGACCGGCAGGACCCCGGACATGCGCAGCGCGTCGATCTGGTCGGTGACCTTCATCGACCCGATCTCGGCGGCGATGCCGGCGCCGACCCGGGTCGCCAGCATCATCGCCGTCAGCGTCGGCGCGAAGTCGGAGACGGCGAGGCGGATGAACTGCGAGCCGACCTGGGAGAAGTCGCCGGTGACTTTGTTGAACTGCAGGCAGGTCTGGTAGACGATGACCATGCCGATGAAGCCGAGGGTGACCGCGATGAAGAGCAGCGAGCGGTTGCCGATGACGTACATCTGACGCGCGATCTCGCCGCGCGGCCGGCCGCCGCGGACCAGGCCGGCGACGGTGGCGATGAACAGCAGCCACAGCGCCCACAGCGCGCGCGCGCCGCTTACCACGGTCGTGCCGAGGAGCTCGATGCGGGCGGCGGTGTAGGCGGCGATGCCGCGGGGCTCGGTGGCGCTCATCGCGGGCTCGTCAGGCGTTGAGGTAGGTCATGAAGAAGTCGAGCAGCATGATCGACACCGCCGCCGCCACCACCGCCGCGTTGACGGCGCGGCCGACGCCGACGGCGCCGCCGCGCACGGTGGCGCCGAAGTAGCAGCTGGTGATCGCGATGGCGACGCCGAAGGTCAGCGACTTGTAGATGCCGTGCAGGAAGTCGGCCGGCGCCAGGTTGTCGGCGAAGCTCCAGTACATGGTCGCGTACTCGATGTCGAGCACCCAGTGCGCGATGAGGGCGGCGCCGGCGAGGGCGACCAGGTCGCCGATCACGGTCAGCGCCACCATCATGACCATCATCGCGACCACCCGCGGCACGATCAGGTAGCGGACCGGATCGATCGACAGCGAGCGCAGGCCGTCGAGCTGCTCGGTCACCGTCATGGTCGCCAGCTCGGCGGTGTTGTTGGCGCCGACCCGGCCCGAGAACATGAGCGCGATCAGGATCGGCCCGATCTCGCGCAGCACCGCGTAGCCGGCGGCCCAGCCGGCGAGGGCGGTGGCGCCGAGCCGGGTCACGAACGGCGCCGACTGCAGGGTCATGAGGGCGCCGGCGAAGAACGCGGTCAGGACGACGATCGGCACCGACCGGTTGCCCATCTTGTGCAGGTTCTTCATCAGCTCGCGGCCGTCCATCGACGGCGGCACCAGCGCGCGCACGACCTTGGCGAACAGCAGCGAGATGCCGCCGACCTCGCGGGCGACATTGATGATGGTGGTGCCGAAGCCGGCGATCGCGCGCTGGCCGACGAACAGACCGTCCCCTCCGCGCTTGATCATTGTTGTTCTTCGCCGCTCGGCGCGGGTGCTGCCCCGGATCCTCGCGGCGGGTGCAGACGTCGCGCGCAACAAGTCGATGAGCGCACGCGCCGCGCTCGTCGCGCGACGTCCGCACCCGCCGCTCCCTGCCCCACGCCTCGCTGGCTCATTCCAGCGGACCCTCGAGCTCGCCGCGCACGAACTGCCGGACCAGCGGATCCGGCGCGTCGTAGAGGGTCGCCGCCGGGCCCCAGTGGCGGATGCGGCCGCGGTACAGGAACGCGACCTCCTCGACGAAGCCGACCAGGGCGGCCACGTCCGACGACACCGCGACCACGGTGCAGCCGGTGGCGGCCTGATCGGCGGCGATCAGGTCGTACACCTTCGAGGTCGTCACCGGATCGAGGCCGGCGGTCGGCTCGTCGTAGATGACGAGGTCGGGGCGGGCGACCGTGGCGCGGGCGATGCCGACGCGCTTCTTCATGCCGCCCGACAGCTCGCTCGGCATCTTGTGCTCGTTGCCGGCGAGGCCGACCGCGCGCAGGCGATCCGAGACCCGCTGCAGGATCTCCTCCTCGGCGAGGCCGCCGCGGCGGCGCAGCGGGAACGCGACGTTCTCGCCGACGGTCATGAAGTCGAACAGCGCGTAGTTCTGGAACAGCATGCCGATGCGGCCGCGCACCGGCAGCAGCTTCGACTCCGGCCAGCCGGTGACGTCCTGGCCCTCGATCTCGACCCGGCCGCGGTCGGGCAGCTCGAGGCCGCACACGACCTTGAGCATCACGCTCTTGCCGGAGGCGGCCGGACCGATGATGCCGACCCGCGAGCCGGGGCGAACCGTCAACGACACGCCGTCGAGGACGACGCGGCGGCCGAACTGCTTGGCGACGTCGACCAGCCGGATCACCGGGACGGCGGCCTCGGCGGCGGGCACGGGGGCCATGGTGCGGGCGGTGGCGGGCTTCATCGGGCCTCCTTCTTCGGCGGCGCGCAGCCGAGGCGCTGCGCCAGCTCCGGCGCGCGCCGGGCTCGATGCTTGGAGTCGGGCCAGTCGCGGGCGAGGACGTCGAGCTGGCCGCAGGCGCCGGCGGTGTCGCCGGACTTCGCCAGGGTCTCGGCCAGCTCCATCACCGCGTCGTCGCGCAGGACCGAGGCCGGGTAGTCCTCGGGCAGCCGGCGGAAGGCGGCGGCCGCGCCGGGCAGATCGCTCAGGCGATCGCGCAGCACCTGGCCGAGCAGGAGCTGGGCGTCGTCGAGCCAGACCGAGAAGTACGAGCCGGCGCCGAACGCGACCTCGCGGGTGGCGAGCAGGGCGCGCAGGCGCTGGACGGCGCCCTTCGGATCGTCGAGCTCGAGCGACAGCCGGGCGCCGTGCCAGCGGGCGTCGTCGCGCAGGCCGGAGCCGGGGTGGTCGACCGGGATCCGGTCGTACAGGCTGCGCGCGGCGGCGCGGTCGCTGAGCTCGTGCTCGGCGAGATCGGCGAGGGCCCAGAGGAGGTTGTCGCCGACCTGGGTGGCGCCGAGCGGCTTGACCAGGCGCGACAGCTGATCCCAGAGCGCGCGCGGATCGCGCTGGCGGCCGTCGCGGACCAGGGCGCCGATGGCGTCGCCGGCGAACGGCTCGTCCGGGTAGTTGCGGACGACCTTCCAGAAGTACGTGCGGGCGCGGTCCTGGTCGCCGCCGTCGAGGGCGAGCAGGCCAGCGCGGTACAGCCCCTGCGCCGACGGCGGCGGGTAGTTGCCGCTGCGCTCCGGGATGGTGGCGTAGGCGTGCAGCGCCTCGGCGGTCTTGCCCTGGCGCTCGAGGAGCTCGGCCTCGCCGACCAGCGCCATGGCGCAGATCTCGCGGCGGCGCCGCGCCGGCTCGAGGTGGACGCAGCTGCGCTGCGCGGCGCGATAGCTGGCGAGCGCCTGATCGTCCTCGCCGGCGCGCTCGTGCGACTCCGCCTGCGCCAGCTCGGGCAGGTTGGCCGGCGCCGAGCACGCGGCGGCGGCGAGGGCGACGACGAGACCGATTCGCTTCACGCGGCCCGGGCGGCGGCGACCGCCGCGGCGAGGAGGTCGGCGCCGCGCGCGCACGCGGCGCGGTCGACGTCGAGGTGCGTGACCAGGCGGAGCCGGCTGGCGTGGACCGCGCCGACCAGGAGGCCGCCGGCGCGCGCCCGCGCCAGCACCGCCGGGGCGGTGACGCCCTCGAGATCGACCATCACGATGTTGGTGTCGACTCGCGACGGGTCGACCCGCATGCCCGGGGCGGAGGCGAGGCGCTCGGCGATGAGGCGGGCGTTGCGGTGGTCCTCGACCAGCCGCTCGCGGTGGTTGTCCAGCGCGTAGACGCCGGCCGCGGCGAGGATGCCGGCCTGGCGCATGCCGCCGCCGTACATCTTGCGGTAGCGGCGGCACTCCTGGATGCGCTCCTTGGTCGAGACGACGAGCGAGCCGGCCGGCGCGCCGAGCCCCTTGGACAGGCAGACGCTGACGGTGTCGTAGCCGGCGGCGACCTCGCGCTCGGGGCGGCCGAGGGCGACCGCCGCGTTCCACAGCCGGGCGCCGTCGAGGTGGAGGGCGAGGCCGAGGTCGCGGGCGACGGTCTGCACGGCGCGGACCTGGTCCGGGTTCCAGACCAGGCCGCCGGCCATGTTGTGGGTGTTCTCGATCGCGACCACCTTGGTCGGCGACAGGTGGTACTCGTCCGGGATGAAGCCGGCGCGCACGTCGGCGGCGGTGAAGCGGCCGTCGCCGGGCAGGACCCGGGTCTGGGCGCCGGCGAGGGCGGCGAGGGCGCCCGACTCGAACAGCCAGCAGTGGGCGTTCTCGCCGATCATGACCTGGTCGCCGGGCCGGACCAGCGCGCGCAGGGCGACCTGGTTCGCCATGGTCCCGGTCGGGACGAACAGGGCCGCCGGGTAGCCGAGCAGCTCGGCGACCTGCTCCTCCAGGCGGCGGACCGTCGGGTCCTCGCCGTACACGTCGTCGCCGACCTCGGCCTCGGCCAGGGCGCGGCGCATGCCCGCCGTGGGCCGCGTCACCGTGTCGGAGCGCAGGTCGATCGCATCCACGGGCGGAGGGTAGCCCATGGATGTACTGCCGACACAAGAGCTTCCTGACATCCCCGTCTGGGAACCGTGATCAGTCGGTGGCGCTCTTGGCCGGCGGGGGTTCCTTCTTGGTCGGCGGCTCCTTCGGCGGCGGCGCGGGCGGATTCCCGTACTCCTTGCGCAGCTTCCGCTCGAGGCGGTCGAGCATCCCGACCTCGACGTACTCGGGCCGGTCCTCGATCGTCACGACCAGGCGGACGGTCTCGCGGCCATTCGCCTCGAGCCGGACCAGCTCGAGCGCGCCGCGGAACCGCTTGCCCTCGTCGGTGATCTCGAACAGGACGTAGCCGGCCTCGGCGTCCTTCTCGACGATCGTCGCCCGCTCGTCGATGCGCAGGAAGCGCACGGCGGTCGGGAAGACCTTCCGCATGTCCCAGCCCACCGCCTTCTCCGACCGCGCCTCCGCGGTCGCAGCGGCCGCCACGAACCCGATGACCAGGAGCAGGCTACGGCGCATGCGCCGGATCGTCCCCCGCCGCCGGCCCGTCGTCCAGTCGCCGCGCCTGCCACACGTCGGCGAAGCTCAGGTACGGCGTCGCCAGCGCGATCGCGCCCACGCCGAGGTACCAGATCAGCTGGATCGTGTGCAGCACGATCGCGTACGCGAGGGCGAGGCCGCGCACCGGCGAGCCCTCGACGAGCACCGCCGGGCCGAGGTACAGCGACAGCCCCCACAGCGTGCACGCCTGGAACTGGCCGACCAGCCCGGGCGCGTTCGGCAGCGTGATGCCGACGGCGACCAGGCCCATCGTCGCGAAGGCACCGGTCACCGACAGCGGCATGCCGAAGCCGCGGGCCAGGACCCACATCGACAGGCCGTTGGCGCCCCAGTACGCGACGCTCCACAGGAGGAAGACGATCAGGTTGCGGCCGTCCTTGAGGACCGCGAAGCCGCGGATCATCTCGAGGAGCTTGGCCTCGAGGACGCGCGCCACGCGCGGCGCCAGCCGGTCGAGCAGGCTCACCCGCAGCGCGAAGCGCACCGTCGGCTCGGGCCGGCGCAGGGCGAAGACGAGGAACAGGGTGGCCGCCGCGAAGACGCCGAGGGCGGCGTAGGCGACCGGCATCATCCAGCCCGGCGCCTCGGGGCCGCGCAGCGCGAAGAACGCGCCGAAGACCAGCAGCGAGATGACGAGGCCGTCGACGATCCGCTCGACCGCCACCGTGCCGAGCGCCGCCGACGCGGTGATGTGGCCCTTCTTGCGGATCAGGGTCGGCCGCACCAGCTCGCCCAGGCGCGCCGGCAGGGCGAGGATCGCCATGAAGCCGACCGACGAGATCGCGAGCAGGCGCCCGGGCGGCAGCTGCACGCCGAGCGGCGCGAGGAGGTTGTTCCAGCGCCAGGCCCGGCAGAAGTGCAGGAAGGCGAGGAGCGCGACGTAGCCGGCGAGGTACGGCCAGAACGACGCCAGGTGCAGGCCGCCGATGGCGTGGCCGAGGTGCTGGCGCGTGTGCGCGTCGGGCCAGACCAGCCAGAGGCACAGGGCCAGCATGGCGAACGAGAGCGCGAGGTTGATGGCCAGCTTCATGCGAAACGTCGTCGTCAGCGCTCGGCGCTCAGTCCGGCAGGTCGCCGCCGAGCAGCGCGCGGGGGGCGTCCCCCAGCAGGCGGTCGACCGCGGCGGCGCCCAGCTTCTTCTCGATCCACGCGATCCCCTCGGCGGCGTGGCGCACGTCCTCGGGAGTGTGGGCGTCCGACGCTGCGGCCGTGGCGAGGCCGCGCTCGAGGAGCTGGCGGGCCGCCTTCGACTCGCGCTTGCCGTGGTAGCCGGCGATCGCCGGCAGGTCGATCAGGAACGCGCACTGCCGGCGCAGCTTCTCGGTGAGCTGCTCGTCGTCCCACAGCACCTGGTAGCGCTCGGGGTGGGCGAGGACCGGCACCCGGCCGGCCATGCGCAGGCGAAAGACGTGGTCGATCAGGCCGGGGGGCAGGATGGTGGGCCGCAGCTCCATCAGGAACGCCGGGCCTCCGTCGTACGAAGGAATCGCGCCGCGCTGCATCCGCTCGAAGAACACATCGTCCCACATGTTCTCGGCGCCCAGGTGCAGCTGCGCCTTCGGTCCGGCGGCGCGCAGCGCCTCGTAGGTGCGGTCGATCAGCTCCGCGCTGGGCAGGAACTGCCCGGCCTTCTGATGCGGCGTCGCACACACATCGGAGAAGCCGAGCCCGGCCAGCCCGCCCACCATCGCCAGCGACGTCGGCAGGTCGGGCGAGCCGTCGTCGAGGCCGAAGAGGACGTGGCTGTGCAGGTCGACGAAGCCCATCGGGGACCCCGGGGGTGTAGCCTAGATCGGCGGCTTTCTCCAAGTGCTGCGCGCGGCCCCCACTCGGCCCCCACCCGTCCGGCGCGACCTCCTCGGAGCAGACCGCCGTGTAGGCGGGAATGCGCCGTTGCCCGGGGAGATCCTGCGTGATAGAAATCGTCTCCGGTCGCTGCCTTCTCGGACGGGTTTGTCCAGGCCGCGGCGTCGTTTTCAGCAGAGGCACCATGGCACAGACCGAGAAGCGTGAGAATTCGGTCCTTTTCTCGCTGCGCGAGCTTCGTCAGATCGAGGAGAAGCGCGTCCAGGAAGAGGAGGACGCGGCGCGGGCGGCCGAGGAGGCTCGCATCCGCGCCAAGATGGACGAAGAGCGCCGGCGCCGTGAGGAAGAGGAAGGCCGGATCCGCGCCCAGCAGGACGAGGAGCGCCGCGTCCGCGAGGAGCAGGAGCGCCACGTGCGCGAGGGCAACATCCGCGTGCAGGAGACCGAGGCGCGCGCCCGCATCGAGGCGCAGGCGCGCCTCGAGCAGGAGCGCCTGCAGCACGAGATGGAGCTCCGCCGCCAGGAGGTCGCCAAGAAGCGCCCGGTCGGCCTGATGGTCATCGCCGGCGTTCTGGTCGTCGGCGTCATCAGCCTCGGCGTGTACCTCTACCAGCGCAACCAGGAGAACCAGGCCCTCTCCCAGCGCGCGCAGGCCGCTGAGGCCGCGAACGCCGCGCTCGAGAAGGAGAAGGCCGAGTTGAACGCGCAGCTGGCGTCGATCCAGAGCGAGGTCGCGTCGGCCGACAAGGACATGGCGGCTGCGCAGGCCGCCCTGGCCAGCGCGTCGAGCGCCGCCGACCAGGAGAAGGCGCAGGCGCGGATCGTCGCGGCGAACAAGCGCAAGGCGGAAGCCAACGCGCGCCTCGAGGAGAACCGCCGCAAGCAGGCCGAGGCCGAGCGCAAGAAGAAGGTCAACCTGAGCAAGGACTGCCTGAACAACCCGCTCGGCTGCTGATCGCCGTAGGGTTCCGCATGGTGTGACGGCCGCGTCGAGTGACGCGGCCGTTTTTCTTTTTCGGCGTTTTCGGATCTCCCGGCGGGCCTGGTACGCCGTCGAGCGCAACCGGCCGCGGTCGCCGGTGTCCTCGTCGAGAAAACGAGGAGCCCCATGATCGGACCGGCGTGGCAGGACGAGGCAGATCGCGACGAGACCTCCGTGGTGATCGGCCTGCGCGAGCTGCGGCGCATCGAGGACGACCGCGTCCGCGACGAGCGCGAGGCGGTGCGCCGCGCGGAGGCGGCGCGGGCGGAGGCGATCGCGGAGGCGGCGCGGCGCGTCCGCGAGGAGGAGGAGGCGAGGGCGCGGGCGGTCGCGGCCGCCGAGGCGCAGCGCCTCGACGACGAGCGGCGCCAGGCGCGCGAGGCCGAGCTCCGGGTGCGCGAGGCCGAGGCCCGCGCCCGCGCGGTCGCGGCGGTCGAGCTCGAGAGCGCGCGGCTGGCCGCCGACGCCGAGCTGCGCCGGCAGGAGGTGGCCCGGCGCCGCCCGGCCGGCCTGGTCGCCGCGGCCGCCGCGCTCGCGGTGGCGACCGCCGCGCTGACCTGGCAGCTGG
>Ga0075429_100002167_pt1 | contig 16395 bp, 11 predicted proteins | sample RhiMetdeltSRZDD3_FD_75295 | JGI IMG/M metagenome (GOLD analysis project Ga0075429, IMG submission 75295) | Populus rhizosphere microbial communities from Tennessee, USA - Rhizosphere MetaG P. deltoides SRZDD3 | ecosystem: Host-associated > Plants > Roots > Rhizosphere > Soil | place: USA... | reverse complement strand
GCGGCTCGTTTTCGGGCTCGCTGGTCGAGACCTACGACCTCCACCGCTACGGCGTCGACGCCCTGATCCTGGGCGCGCGCCGCGTCCAGCTCGCCCCCCGCGTCCGGCTCCTCGTCGGGGTCGGCCCCCACGTCCAGTGGTTCTCCCTCGCCGGCCGCCGCTACTCGCCGGTCGAGGACGCCAGCCTCGGCATCGGCGGCCTCGGCAAGATCGGCTACGCCTTCAACGGCTGGCTGTCGGCGTCGACCCAGCTGGCGATCGGCCTCGATCCGATCGATCTCCAGGACCACCGGAACCCGGCGCGGCTGGTCGTGCCGCTGTCGTGGACCTTCGCCCTGGACGCGCGCTACTGAGATGCGGCTCGCGCTCGCCAGCCTGGCTGCTCTCGCGGTCGCCGCCTGCGACACGTCCGGGATCCATCCGCTCGGCCGCCTGCGCGACGCGCTGGTGCCGTGCGAGGCCGACGCCCTGGGCCGGGTCGAGACCACCAGCACCTGGCTGCGCTCGACGCCGACCGGCACCGAGGTCCTGCTCCTCGGCCGGCCCGACCCGACCGCGGTGGTCACCGCCGAGCGCCCGGCCTGCTGGGGCCGCGGCACGATCGAGCACGACGGCTCGACCCACTTCGCCTTCGGCGCCTACCTGCTCGACGGCGATGGCACCGGCAGCGCGACCCGGGCGGTCGAGTTCGTGTTCGAGCAGCAGCCGGACCGTCCGATCCTCGGACGCGACGGCGCGGTCCGCACCGACCTGCCGTCGCCGCTGTCCGACCCGCTGAGCCTCGCGCTCGACGGCGACGGCCGCCTGCAGGTCGAGCTCGGCGACGACGCCATGCAGATGACCTCGATCGCCGACGTCGTCGCCGCCGTCGATCCGAGCAGCCAGGCCGGCGCCGAGGACCTGTTCCGCGTCGTCTACCTGCCGCTCCTCACCTCGCAGGTGCGCCTGCTCGGCTTCGGCAGCGGCGCCATGACCCAGTACGCCGGCGCCACCGCCGAGTTCGCCGGCTTGATCCGGAACCGCTTCACCGTCCGGGTCGAGTCGCTGCTGTCGCCGAACACGACCATCGCCTACCTCCAGCTCGAGGACCTGTCCGGCCTCGTCCTCGACGGCGAGCAGCGCAGCCTGGTCGACACCGGCGGCAACGGCACCATGGACGGCACCCTCAGCTACGCCCTGCGCGGCACCGGCGTGGTCCGCCGCGGCCACGTCGACTACGGCGCGCTGGTCATCCGCGACGGCTTCGCCGCCGGCGGCAGCTACGCCTTCACCGTCGACGGCATCGCCGCTCCTTTCACGATCTCGTACGAGCTCGCCACCGCCATCGATCTGCGCGCCGTGCTGCCGGTCGACGCGCCTTGAGCCTCTGGAGGATCGCATGCTCGCCTCACGTCCCTCGCGTCGCCTCGTCGTCGTCCTCCTCCTCGTCGTCGCGGCCGCGTGCGGCCCGCGCGCCACCGGCCGCCCCGACGGCGACGCCGGCACCGACGGCGGCCACCCCAACGAAGGCCTCGCGGTCGGCTCCACCTGCACGATGGACTCGCAGTGCGACAGCCCGACCACGCCGGCCTGTCTGACCGAGCTCAAGCCGCTGTCGTCGCTCGCCGGCGTGCCGGCCGAGCTCGCCGACATCGGCCTCGTCTTCCCGGAGGGCTACTGCTCGAGCGTCCTCAGCTGCACCGGCGACGGCGACTGCGGCGATCGCGGCAAGTGCTACCGGCCGTTCCGCGAGGTCACCGCCGAGACCCTGCGCGCCCTCGAGGAGCCGCTCATGGTCACCGCGGGCTCCCTCGACTTCCTGCCCTCGTACGGCGTCTGTCTGCGCGCCTGCGCCGGCGTCACCGAGTGCGAGACCGGCCAGCTGTGCGAGAAGCCGACGGCCGAGCTGGTGGCGCTGGTGCCGGGCAGCATCAACGACGTCGACTTCTGCGTCCCCGATCCGGCCTGCGCCGAGGGCGGCTGTACCTCGGGTGGCGACCGGGTCATCGGCCAGTCGTGCACCGCCGACGACCAGTGCAAGGTGCCCGGCACGCCGCGCTGCCTGACCGAGATCCACCCGCTCGAGGACGTCCTGCCGCCGACCGAGTTTCTGTCGCAGGTCGGCCTCGACTTCGCGCGCGGCTACTGCTCGAACATGCCGACCTGCGCCGCCAACATCCAGTGCGGCCCCCACGGCAAGTGCCTGGCGCCGTTCCGCGAGGTCACCGCCGAGGCGCTGCGCGACCTCGAGCGGATCTTCGACCCGCCGCTCGCCCCCGGCACCTTCGACTTCCTCGCCGGCTACGGCGTCTGCCTGCGCTCCTGCGCCGACAGCTTCGAGTGCTTCGCCGACCAGGCCTGCCAGCTCGTGATGTCGGAGTTCATCTCGCAGGTGCCGGGCAGCATCAACGTCGACACCTTCTGCGTGCCGCACGAGGACTGCCGCTACTGCAACTCGCACGCGCACTGCGAGGTCGACGCCGCCAACCACGGCGCCTGCGTGTGCAACCCGGGCTACTCCGGCAACGGCCTCAACTGCGCGGCCACCGGCCAGCCGGCGTGCGCCGCCAGCCCGTGCCAGCACGGCGGCACCTGCACCGACGGCCCCGACTCCACATACACCTGCGCCTGCGCCGAGGGCTACCGCGGCACCAACTGCCAGATCGCCATCGCCTGCACGCCCGAGCCGTGCCAGCACGGCGGCACCTGCACGCCGACCGGGCCGAACAGCCACACCTGCGCCTGTCCGCCCGGCTACTCGGGGCCGAACTGCGAGACCGAGTCGCTCTGTCCGAACCTCGGACCGCCCGCGCACGGCGAGATCCTGGTGACGTCGCAGGGCCCGGGCGGCACCGCCACCTACGAGTGCGACAGCGGCTACGCGCTGTCGGGGAACGCGACCCGCACCTGCCAGGCGAACGGATCCTGGACCGGCACCGCGCCCACCTGCGTCGCCGTCGTCGATCCGTGCGCGTCGCACCCGTGCCTGCACGGCGGCGTGTGCACGCCCGGCACCGGCAGCTCGTTCACCTGCAGCTGCGACGGTACCGGCTACACCGGCGACACCTGCGCCACCCCGGTCGACTGCGGCGGGCTGACCGCGCCGTCCCACGGGTCGATCACGACCGCGCCGCCGTCGTCGACGACGTTCGGCACGACGGCCACCTACGCGTGCATGTCCGGCTACGCGCTGTCGGGGAACGCGACCCGCACCTGCCAGGCCAGCGGGGCGTGGACCGGCACCGCGCCGACCTGCGTCGCCCAGACCTCGCCCTGCACGCCCAACCCGTGCCAGAACGGCGGCACCTGCACCGTCACCGGGACGACGACGTACTCGTGCGCCTGCGCCGACGGCTACACCGGCACCAACTGCCAGACCCCCCACGACTGCGGCGCGCTGACCGCGCCGTCCCACGGCAGCGTCACCGCCGCGTCGACGACGCTGGGCGCGACCGCGACCTACGCCTGCGACTCCGGCTACGGACTCTCCGGCAGCGCCACCCGCACCTGCCAGTCCAGCGGCTGGTCGGGCGCGGCGCCGACCTGCGTGGCGTCGTCGTGCGGCACCTACACCGACATCGTCTACCGGCTGACCGGCACCTTCGACATCCGCGGCACCTCCTTCGGCGCCGGCGACCAGACCTTCACCGGCCTCACCAGCAACGCGGCGACGCCGCCGTTCGTCAGCAACACCAACATGACGCCGTTCACCGGCAACGGCACCTTCGCCCGCGGCTTCGCCCGCCTGCGCTTCACCAACGACGGCAACGGCCACCCGATCGCCGGCACCGTGCGCCTGGTCGAGATGTACATGCCGCTCGAGTTCACGCAGACCCACGGCGCGACGCTGTACGCCAACAACGACCACAGCCTCGGCATCCTGGCCAACCCCGGCGCGCTGTCGAACTGCGGCGGCGGCGACTCGACGTGCACGAGCCACGCGCCGAGCGTCGATCGCCAGTGCGCCTCCAACGCCACCGGCAGCCTGTCGGGGACGACCCTGACCTGGGGCAGCTGCACGCCGGCCTGGACCGGCGCCAACAGCTGGAGCTACGCGTCGAGCGCGCGCTCGGCGACCGGCCCTGGCTGTGCCACCGGCTACGTCCAGTTCGGCAACAACACGACGTCGTCGATCCTGGTGCCGCAGTCGGGCAAGGGCGACCTGTACCAGGTCTACAACCAGCAGCTGGCCAGCATCACCTTCTCGAGCACCGACTACGCGACCGCGACCTGGAGGATGGCCGACATCCAGATCCCGAACGGGACCGGGCAGTCGAACACGTGGCTCACGATCACCAACGCGAGCCCGATCGGCACCGACTGCGGCACCACCGCCGGCGTCGACCTGGTCTGCAACCTCCAGTGAGCGCCGGCCGGCCGGGCCGGCTTGCAATGACGCGCGGCGGCGCCCCAAGCTGCCGCCGTGCGCCGTCTCTCCGCTCTCCTCGTCGCCGTCGCCGCCTGCGGGCCCACGAGCCGCACCGCGATGCCGCCGGCCCCGGTCGCCGACACCGCCGCCGATGATCCGGCCGCGTTCGTCGATCCGTTCCTCGGCACCGGCTCGGCCGGCGGCATCGTCGGCGACGTCGACACCTTCCCGGGCCCGTCGCTGCCGTTCGGCATGATCCAGTGGAGCCCGGACACGCCGAAGCGGCCGGCCGGCGGCGGCTACTCGTACGACGACGACCGGATCACCGGCTTCAGCCTGACCCACCTGTCGGGGGTTGGCTGCTTCACCGGCGGCGACGTCCCGCTGCTGCCGGTCGCCGGGGCGCTCCCCGACAAGCCCGGCGACGCCAGCCTGCCGTTCCGCCACGCCGACGAGGTCGCCGAGCCCGGCTTCTACGCGGTCACCGCCGGCGGCATCCGGGTCGAGCTGACCACGACCCTGCGCGCCGGCATCGGCCGCATCACCTACCCGCGCGGCGCCGCCGGCCACCTGCTGGTCAAGATCGCCGGCAGCCAGAGCGGCGCCGCCGACACCCGCTTCGCGGTCGTCGCTCCCGACGAGATCACCGGCGCGGTGACCAGCGGCGGCTTCTGCGGCCAGCCCAACAGCTACACCGTCTACGTCGCGATCCGCTTCGACCGCCCGTTCACCGCCAGCGGCACCTGGGGCGATGGCGCCATCGCCGGCGGCCGCGTCACCTTCGACACCAGCGCCGATCCGACCGTGCGGCTCCAGGTCGGCCTCTCCTACGTCGACGTCGACGGCGCCCGCGCCAACCTGCGCGCCGAGGCGACCGACTTCGACGTCGATCGCCAGCGGGCGGCGGCGCGCCGGATCTGGAACGACCGCCTGGGCGCCATCCGGGTCCGCGGCGGCAGCCGCGACCTGCGCACGCAGTTCTACACGGCGCTCTACCACTCGCTCCTCCACCCGAGCGTCTTCTCCGACGCCGACGGCCGCTACCGCGGCTTCGACGCCGCCGTCCACACCGCCGATCGCCCGCAGTACGCGCACTTCTCCGGCTGGGACATCTACCGGTCGCAGATCCCGCTGCTCGCGCTGCTCGCGCCCGCCGAGACCTCCGACATGATGACGTCGCTCCTCCACAACGGCGACGAGAGCGGCCAGCTGCCGAAGTGGCCGATCGCCGCCGGCCACACCGACGTCATGAACGGCGACGCCGCGGCGCCGATGCTGGCCAGCGCGTGGGCGTTCGGCGCCCGCCGCTTCGACCTGCCGCACGCGCTGGATCTGATGGTGCGCGGCGCCGAGACCGTCGGCGCGCCGGCGCAGGGCTTCTACGTCGCGCGGCCGACCGCCGCCGTCTACCTCGAGCGCGGCTACGTGCCGAACACGCAGGCGACGTCGATCTCGCCCAAGCCGAACGGCGCGTCGGAGACCCTCGAGTACGCCATCGCCGACTTCGCGATCGCGCGGGTCGCCGCCGCGGTCGGCCGCACCGACGTCGAGCGCCGCTTCCACGAGCGCTCGCGCAGCTGGGCCAACCTGTTCGACACCACCGCCGGCCTGGTGCGGCCGCGCGACGGCGACGGCGCCTTCCCGCCCGGCGCGCCCGACTTCGGCGAGGCCGGTTTCGGCCAGAGCGGCTTCCAGGAGGGCAACGCCGCCCAGTACACGTTCATGGTGCCGCACGACGCGGCCGGGCTGATCGAGGGGCTCGGCGGCCGCGAGGCGGCGCAGCGCCGGCTCGACGAGTACTTCACCAGGCTCAACGTCGGCCCCAACGATCCGTACCACTGGCACGGCAACGAGCCGACCTTCGGCACGCCGTGGCTGTACGCCAGCGTCGGCGCGCCGTGGAAGACGCAGGCGATCGTCCGCCGCATCATGACCGAGCTGTACAAGGTCGCGCCCGGCGGTGAGCCGGGCAACGATGACCTCGGCGCGCTCAGCTCCTGGTACGTGTGGGCGGCGATCGGCCTCTATCCGCAGACGCCGGGCGTGCCGCTCTTGATCGTCGGCTCGCCGGTCTTCGAGGCGGTGTCGATCGACGCCGGTCCGGGACGGCGGATCGAGATCCGCGCCCCCGGCGCCGCCATGGATCGCCCGTACGTGCACGCGCTGCGCGTCGACGGCGCCGAGACGCAGAAGCCGTGGCTGATGCTCGGCGACCGGTCGGTCAGCCTCGACTTCACCGTGGCGGCGGCGCCGGATCCGAGCTGGGGCGCCGCGCCCGGCGACGCGCCGCCGTCGTTCGGCGGCGGCCCGGTGCGCTTCCCGGCGGCGACCCGCGCCTTCCTGGCGGCAGCGCCGGCGCAGCTGCGGCTGGCGCCGGGGGAGAGCGGGCGGGTCGACGTCGTCGTCGACAACGCGGCCGGCGCCGCGCCGGCGTCGGTGCGCTGGGAGGTGCAGGCGTCGAGCGGCCTGGTCGCGTCGCCGCCGACCCGCGCGGTCGACGTCGGCGCCGGCGCCACCGCCGCGGCGGCGCTCACCGTCCAGGCCGCCGCCGGCACCCGCTCCGGCTTCTACCAGGTCGCGATCCGCGGCCGCACCGACGCCGGCGCCGTCCTGGCCACGCGCCATGTGCTCGTCACCGTCGCGCGGCCCGGCGAGATCGTGCCGGCGGCCTACGTCTCGAACTTCGCCGACGGCACCGTCACGCCGGTCGACCTGCGCACCCGCACCGCCGGCGCGGCGATCGCGGTCGGCCGCGGACCGGACGGCGTCGTCGTCACGCCGGACAACCGCGCCGTCTACGTCGCCAACAACGACTCGCGATCGGTGAGCGTCATCGACACCGCCGCCGGCGCGGTGGTCGCGACCGTCGCCGTCGGCGCCACGCCCGCCGACGTCGCCGCCACCCCCGACGGCAAGACCGTCTGGGTGTCGAACCACGGCGACGGCACCGTGCAGCCGATCGACACCGCGACCCGCACCGCCGGGGCCGCCATCCCGGTCGGCAAGAACCCGCAGCGGCTGCGAGTGTCGCCCGACGGCAAGCGCCTGTGGGTGCCGAACCAGGGCAGCGGCACCGTCACCGTCCTCGATCTGGCGTCCCGGAAGGTGGCGGCCGAGATCGCCGTCGGCGCCCGGCCGTTCGGGCTCGCCTTCGCCGACGGCGCCGTCCTCGTCGGCAACGCCGGCGCCAGCACGCTGTCGGTGATCGACGCGCGCAGCCTCCGCGTGACCCGCACGATCGACGTCGGCGCTGCCCCCGCCGGCCTGGCCGCGGTGCCCGGCCGTCACCTCGTCTACGTCACGGTCGGATCGGGGGGCGTCGTCCCGGTCGACACCGCGACCTTCACCGTCGGCGCGCTGATCCCGACCGGCGCCGGCGCCTACGGCGTCGCGGTCGCCGCCGACGGCACCGCCTGGGTCGTCCACTCCAACGGCAACGACGTGCGCGCGGTCGGCCCCGGCGGCAAGGCCGGCGAGGCGATCCGGGTCGGCAACGTCCCGGACGGGATCGGGCTCACCCACTGAGGTACGCTGCCGGCGATGGGCGACTACCGAGCCACGATCCGCTGGACCCACGCGCGCGGCGACTTCCTCAAGGGCACGTACTCGCGCGACCACACCTGGAGCTTCGACGCCGGCATCACGGTGCCGGCGTCGCCGTCGCCGCACTCGGTGCCGAAGGCGTTCGCCAACGAGGCGGCGATCGATCCCGAGGAGGCGTTCGTCGCTTCCATCTCCAGCTGCCATATGCTGACGTTCCTCTACGTCGCCTACAAGGCCGGCTTCGAGGTGGCGAGCTACGACGACGAGGCGGTCGGCGTCATGACCAAGAACGAGCGCGGCGTGCCGTGGGTGAGCGCGGTCACGCTCCACCCGCGCATCGCGTATGGCGGGGCGCGGCAGCCGACCCGCGAGGACGAAGACCACCTCCACCACGCCGCCCACGACGGCTGCTACATCGCCAACTCGGTGAAGACCGAGATCACCGTCGCCCCGGTGCGCCGCGCTTGAACAAAGCGGGCCGATCGTGCGTTCTGATCGGCACATGTCGCGCTCGCTCGCCTTCGCCGCCCTGGCCCTGCCCCTCGCTTTCGCCACCCCCGCCGCCGCCGACCCGGCGTCGCCCGACTGCATGGCGAACGCGCAGACCACGCTCGAGATGAGCGAGTGCGCCCACGCCGATCGCACCGCCGCCGACGCCGAGCTCAACCGCGTCTACGGCCAGCTCCTGGCCAGCCTGGCCGACGCCGGCGAGCGCGCCGCGCTGAAGAAGGCCGAGCGCGCCTGGATCACCTTCCGCGACGCCCACTGCGCCTTCGCCACCTTCTCCAGCCGCGGCGGCACCATCCACGGCGTCGAGGTCGCGTCCTGCCTCGCCGACACGACCCGCGCGCGCACCGCGCAGCTGCGCGAGGCGATCGAAGCCCAGAAGCTGTAGGGTCCCGTCGCGCCGACACGTTCCGGCCCCCCCGCGTTGAAAATCGACCCGGCTGTCGCTACTGTGCCGGCACATACGCACGGCTAGCGGGGAGGGCTGCGAATGGTCCAGATCGACGTGCCGCTCAAGCGTCTGCGTTTCGGACAGACTGCACGCCGCGATAGCTGGTGGTTGTCGCCGCTGATCGTCTTCATCATCCTCGGCTTCTTCGTCGTCTACGCGACCTGGGCCGCACTGCAGAACGCGCACTACACGTACGGGCCGTACCTGTCGCCGTTCTACTCGCCGGAGCTGTTCGGCGACTCGCCGCACGCCTGGTTCGGGCCCAAGCCCGGCTGGTTCCCGGCCTGGCTGCCGTGGTCGCCGGCGCTGCTCATCCTGTGGGCGCCCGCCGGCTTCCGGTTGACCTGCTACTACTACCGCGGCGCCTACTACAAGGCGTTCTGGGCCGACCCGCCGGCGTGCGCGGTCGGCGAGCCGCGCCACAGCTACCTCGGCGAGCGCTCGCTGCCGCTGGTCGTGCAGAACATCCACCGCTACTTCCTCTACCTCGCCCTCGCGTTCCTCGTCGTCCTCTCCTACGACGTCTACAAGGCGACCCAGTTCGCCGACGGCTTCGGCATCGGCGTCGGCACGCTGGTGCTCGCCCTCAACGTCACCCTGCTCGCCGGCTACACCCTCGGATGCCACTCGCTGCGCCACCTCGTCGGCGGCGGCCTCGACGTCCTGTCGGGGCGGCCGGTGCGGCGCCAGGCGTACGCGTGCGCGAGCTGCTTCAACCGCCGCCACATGACCTGGGCCTGGTGCAGCCTGTTCGGGGTCATGTTCGCCGATGCCTACGTGCGGCTGTGCGCGATGGGCATCTGGACCGATCGGAGGATTCTGTGACGCAGTACCAGGCGTTCGAGCACGACGTCCTCATCATCGGCGCCGGCGGCGCCGGCCTGCGCGCGGCCATCGAGGCGTCCGCGGCCGGCGTCAAGGTCGGCCTCGTCTGCAAGTCGCTCCTCGGCAAGGCCCACACGGTGATGGCGGAGGGCGGCATCGCCGCCGCGCTCGCCAACGTCGACGACCGCGATAGCTGGAAGGTCCACTTCTCGGACACCATGCGCGGCGGCCAGTACGTCAACAACTGGCGCATGGCCGAGCTCCACGCCAAGGAGGCGCCCGATCGCGTCCGCGAGCTCGAGGCGTGGGGCGCGCTGTTCGACCGCACCAGCGACGGCCGGATCCTGCAGCGCAACTTCGGCGGCCACCGCTATCCGCGCCTCGCCCACGTCGGCGACCGCACCGGCCTCGAGATGATCCGGACCCTGCAGGACCACGGCATCCACCTCGGCATTGACGTGCACATGGAGTGCACCGTGGCCGGCCTGCTCAAGGACGGCGACCGCATCGCCGGCGCCTTCGCCTACGAGCGCGAGCGCGGCTACTTCCGGGTCTTCCGCGCCAAGGCGGTCGTGCTGGCGACCGGCGGCATCGGCCGCGCCTACAAGATCACCAGCAACAGCTGGGAGTGCACCGGCGACGGCCACACGCTGGCGTACGACGCCGGCGCCGAGCTGATCGACATGGAGTACATGCAGTTCCATCCGACCGGGATGGTGTGGCCGCCGAGCGTGCGCGGCCTGCTGGTCACCGAGGGCGTGCGCGGCGAGGGCGGCATCCTCCTCAACAACGACGGCCGCCGCTTCATGTTCGACGAGATCCCGGACAACTACAAGGCGCAGACCGCCGACAACGAGGAGGAGGGCTGGCGCTACTGCCAGGGCGACAAGAGCGCGCGCCGGCCGCCGGAGCTCCTGACCCGCGACCACGTCGCCCGCTGCATCGTCAAGGAGGTCCGCGAGGGCCGCGGCAGCCCCCACGGCGGCGTCTTCCTCGACATCGCCTGGATCAAGAAGCACATCAAGAATTCCGAGGAGCACATCAAGAAGAAGCTGCCGAGCATGTACCACCAGTTCAAGAAGCTCGGCGACATCGACATCACCCGGCAGCCGATGGAGGTCGGCCCGACCTCGCACTACATCATGGGCGGCGTCCGCGTCGACGCCGACACCCAGATGTCGGGGGTGCCCGGCCTGTTCGCCTGCGGCGAGTGCGCGGCCGGCATCAACGGCGCCAACCGGCTCGGCGGCAACTCGCTGTCGGACCTGCTCGTCTTCGGCAAGCGCGCCGGCGAGCACGCCGCCGCCTACGCCCGCGGCACCAAGACCGGCGCCATCGACGAGGCGCAGGTGGCGGCGGTCGCCAAGCAGGTGCTCGAGCCGTTCGAGCGCGAGGCCACCGGCGAGACCGCGTTCGCGGTCCAGCACGACCTCCAGGACCTGATGCAGGCCAAGGTTGGCATCGTCCGCAACGAGGCCGACATGGCCGAGGCGCTCGGCGCCCTCCAGCGCCTGAACGAGCGGGCCCGGCGCGCCCAGGTCGAGGGCAACCGCGACTACAACCCCGGCTGGCATACCACCCTCGACTTGCACAACCTCCTGACCGTGTCGGAGGCGATCGCCCGCTCGGCGATCCTCCGCAAGGAGAGCCGCGGCGGCCACTTCCGCGAGGACTTCCCGAAGAAGGACGACGCCGCCGGCAAGGTGTCGACCGTCGTCCGCAAGGGAGCCGACGGCGCGATGGAGATCTCGCAGGTCCCCATCCCCGAGATGCCGCCCGAGCTGGCGCTGATCATCAAGGAGATGGGCTGATGCCGAAGGCCACGTTCCGAATCTGGCGCGGCGACGCGCGCGGGGGCGAGTTCCGCGACTATGCCACCGAGGTGTCGGAGGGCATGGTCGTCCTCGACGCCGTCCACCAGATCCAGGCCGAGAGCGCCAGCGACCTCGCGGTCCGCTGGAACTGCAAGGCCGGCAAGTGCGGGTCGTGCTCGGCCGAGGTCAACGGCATGCCAAAGCTCATGTGCATGACCCGGCTGTCCGATGTCCCGCTCGACCAGCCGGTGACGATCGAGCCGATCAAGGCGTTCCCGCCGGTCAAGGACCTGGTCACCGACGTGTCGTGGAACTACCGGGTCAAGAAGACGATCAAGAAGTTCAAGCCGCGCAAGCCGGACGCCGCCGACGGCACCTGGCGGATGGCCCAGCACGACATCGAGCGCGTGCAGGAGTTCCGCAAGTGCATCGAGTGCTACCTGTGCCAGGACGTCTGCCACGTGCTGCGCGACCACCACAAGCACGATGAGTTCATCGGGCCGCGCTTCCTGGTCTACGTCGCCGCCCTCGAGATGCACCCGCTCGACACCGAGGACCGCGTCGACGAGCTCAAGCAGGCGCACGGCGTCGGGCTGTGCAACATCACCAAGTGCTGCACCAAGGTGTGCCCGGAGGACATCACGATCACCGACAACGCGATCATCCCGCTCAAGGAGCGCGTGGTCGATCGCCACTACGATCCACTCCGGTGGCTGGGCCGGAAGATCTTCGGAGGTGCCAGATGAGCAGTGAGCTGCCGCTGAAGTCGATCGCGCAGGACGGCATCGCCAAGGCGATCGAGAAGGCCGAGCACTACCGCCTGCTCAACGAGCCGGAGGAGGCCGAGAGCATCTGCCACGACGTCCTCGCCGTCGATCCGGCCAACCAGCGCGCCCTGCGCACGCTGGTCCTGGCGCTGACCGACCAGTTCGCCGGCGACAAGTGGGGCGACGAGGCGATCCGCCAGGCCGAGAAGCTGACCGACGAGTATGAGCGGGTCTACTACACCGGCATCGTCATCGAGCGCCAGGCCCGGGCCCGGCTGCGCACGCTGGCGGGGACGATCACGGCGTACGACGACTTCCGCGCCGCCATGACCTGGTACGAGCGCGCCGAGCAGATCCGGCCGTCCGGCAACGACGACGCGGTGCTGCGCTGGAACAGCTGCGTGCGGACGATCCGCCACTACCGGCTGCAGCCGGCGCCGCAGACCGACTCCAAGGTCGCGCTCGACGACTGAGGCGGTCCGGATTCACGGCCGCGCACGTGTGCCCACGGGGCACCGCGGGATCCGGCACCGCCGGCCGTGGTGCCCAGTGCCCACGGGGCACGAGCCCGCGGCGGTAGTGCCCCCGCGGCAGGGCTTGCATCGGCCGACAGGGGTCACGACTCCTCGATCGACGATCGCGCGGCCCACGCGTGCACCGGTGCCGACGCGACGGGTGCCCACGTGGACAGGCGCAGGCGCGCGCCAGTGCGCGCCGGCCGCACGATTCACTGACGCCGCGGCGGACCGCCCGAGTGCCCACGTGGGCGGTGCTCAGGCCGTCGACCGACAATCGGACTGCCCACGCGTGCACGCGTACCCACGCGACGGTGAGCCCACGGGAACAGGCGCGGGCCGCGCGCCGGTATGCACCCGCCACCGACTCCTCGCTCGATGAGTCGCACTGCCCACGTGTGCACGCACAGCGCGTGTAATGCTTGTGTCCACGCAGACAACTGCTCGCTCCCGCTCGGCGCGCACGGAACACTGATCAAGCGATCGAGCCCGCCTGCCGAGCGTGGCTGTCTGTACGCGACCGCTGGTGGTCAGTTGTCCGGTGGAATTGACCCTCTCACGCGCGGAGATCGGCTGTCTTGCCAGCAGCGGTGAGTGAGCAGGACATCTCCCGATCGGTCCGCATGTTATAGCGCCCACTAATGACCAACGGTCAGCTGCGCCGCGGGGTGGTCGCAGTGGTCGGTGGCGTCGTCGCTGCGGTCGCTCCTGCGACCTCGGCGCGCGCCGGCGGCTTCTACGTGCCAGAGATCGGGCCGCGCTCGGTGGCCATGGGCGGCGCGATGGCGGCCGCCGACGCCGACGCATCGGCGGTGTTCCACAACCCGGCGGGCCTCGCCGGCCTCGGCGACACCTCGGAGGTCCAGGTCGCCGGCGCGATGGTGCTGCCCGACCTGACCTACTACCGGCGCCCGGTCCTCGATCCGTCGACCGGCGAGATGCTCCACTTCCGTCCGGTCGAGAACGAGAACCGGGTCGCGGTCGTGCCGTACCTCGGCGCTGCCTTCGCCAGCGGCGTCGACGATCTCGAGCTCGGCCTCGCCGTCTACGCGCCGTTCGGCGCCACCATCGAGTACCCGGCCGACGGCGCCCAGCGCCAGGTCGTCACCGGCATCTCGCTCCGGACGATCTACGTCAGCCCGGCCGCGGCGTACCGGCTCGGCCACGGCGTCCGCCTCGGCGTGACCCTGAGCTATGTCTACGCCGACATGGCCATCGATCAGGCCAACGCGCTCCAGTACGTCACCGGCGATCCCGAGGCGTACCCGGATCCGGATCCGGGGGTCGAGGGGACCACCCACGTCGAGGGCCGCGACCCGGCCAGCTTCGGCGCCACCCTCGGCGCGCAGTGGGCGGATCCCGCCGGCCGCCTCACGTTTGGCGCGAGCGTGATGCTGCCGACCAACCTCGACTTCGAGGGCGACGCCGTCGTCGTCAACTCCGGCATCAACCCGCTGTTCGACGCCGACGGCCAGGTCGTCCAGGACGCCGGCCGCCGCACCGACGCCGTGCGCATGGAGATCCCGCTGCCGCTCATCGCGCGCGCCGGCGTGGCCTGGCGGCCGCAGCCGCGCACGTCGATCGGTCTCGACGTCAACTACCAGCGCTGGTCGAGCTTCGACGCCCTCAAGGTCGACTTCGCCACCGAGCCGGAGCTGCTGCAGACCACCGGCGCCGTCCTGAAGGACGTCACGGTGAAGAACGACTGGCGCGACAGCTGGACGGTCCGCCTCGGCGGCGAGACCCGGCCGTTCGATCCCGGCCGTGTGCCGCTGACCCTGCGCGCTGGTCTTCTCTACGACCAGAGCCCGATCGACGACCGCCACTTCGGCCTTCTGACGCCGGACTCCGACAAGGTCGGCGCCTCCGGCGGCGTCGGCTGGGTCTTCGCCGCGCCCGGCGGCCGCGCCATCGACGTCGGGCTCTCGTACATGCACGTGTTCCTGCGCGAGCGGGACATCGAGCCCGGCCCCGACGGCATGCCCGGCTCCGATGGGACCGTCCTCAACAAGCCGGCGCCCAGCTTCTTTCACGGCGTGACCCGCGCCGCCTTCGACATCGTCTACCTGGCGGCGACCGTCCGCCTGTAGCCCGATTCCTGGCCCCTAGACTGGTGAGGTGATCATGTCGCGATTCGCGCTGGTGAGCTGTCTCGTGCTGGGTGCGGCCGCCGTGGCCGCGGGATGTTCCGACCAGGGGGATCCGTTCGCGAACGTGGGCGACGCCAGCATCGGCGCCCACCACGACGCGGCAGCGCCGCCGACCGACGCGACGACGCCGCCGACCCCCGATGCCGGCGGCGATCCGACCCTGCGCTGCACGCCGGTGCCGACCCGGGTCGCGGTGCTCGGCGACTCGATCACCGACTGCACCGTGGTCGGCGGCCCCAACTCCGCCAACTGCGTGTCGAAGAAGGTCTTCGACTACGTGAAGGGCAACTATGCGCCGAACGCGGCCTACCTGAACGTCGCCGTCGGCGGCGCCCAGACCGCGGCCCTCGAGCAGCAGATCCAGGACGTACCCGGCGGTCCCGGCCACGTCCTCGTCCTCGTCTACATGGGCGGCAACGACCTGTCGCCGTACATCTTCCAGTCCGATCAGGCGGCCAAGGACGCCTACGACCGGATCCTGCCCGGCATCGTGCAGAACTGGCTCGACATGTTCGCCTACTTCGAGGACCGCACCCGGTTCCCCGACGGCGTCACCGTCATCATGAACAACCAGTACAACCCGTTCGACGACTGCACGGCGCGGCCCTACTTCCTGTCCGCGGTCAAGATCAACCTGCTCCACATGTTCAACCAGGTCCTGCGCGACATCGCCAACCAGAAGTTCCAGGACACGATCATCATCGATCAGTTCACGCCGTTCCTGGGCCACGGCCACCACTACAACGTGGACACCTGCCCCTACTACCAGCCGGGCATGGAGGGGTACATGGCGGACCTGATCCACGCCAACCCGAAGGGCAACGTGCTCCTCGCCGAGCAGATCTACAAGGGCGTCGACCAGCTGTACAAGGACTGCCCGTAGCCGCCGGTCCAGCCCCACCCGGCCCACCCGGCACCGGCACCGAAGCGGCGCCACTGAGGCAAAGCTCGGTCGCCTCTCGGGCCCTCCTTCCGCGGGCGCGTTCACCTGTGTTATGCGAACGCCCCGTGACGATGTTGGCTGCTCCTGGACTGCGCGCTGCGCTCTGCGCCGGCGCGCTCCTCGTCGGTGGGTGCGGCCAGGTGGCGAGCGCGCCGGACGCGGCGCCGACGCACGATGCACCCGCCGATGCCGCCGAGGTGCCGGACGCACCGCCCGCCCTGGGCAGCCAGGCCCGCCCGGCCAAGGACTGTGCCGAGCTGCGCGACATGGTCGGGCCCAACTCCGGCGTCTACTGGGTCCGGAACCCGGACGGCGTGAACCCGGCCTTCGACGTCTACTGCGAGCAGGTGCTCAACGGCGGCGGCTGGGCGATGGTCCTCAACAGCGTGCGCACCCCCGAGGGCCACACCACAGAGTTCTGGCAGCTCGAGTACGCCGTCCGCTTCAACCGGATCGGCACCGCGGCGCCCGACCAGAACTACTACAACGGCTTCCTCTACCAGGTCGGCACCACCTACATGGACGTCTTCGT
>Ga0075429_100002164_pt1 | contig 16400 bp, 13 predicted proteins | sample RhiMetdeltSRZDD3_FD_75295 | JGI IMG/M metagenome (GOLD analysis project Ga0075429, IMG submission 75295) | Populus rhizosphere microbial communities from Tennessee, USA - Rhizosphere MetaG P. deltoides SRZDD3 | ecosystem: Host-associated > Plants > Roots > Rhizosphere > Soil | place: USA... | reverse complement strand
GGCGTCCTCGGTGCCTGCTCGGCAACCGTGCAGAATCGGAGCTGCCCCCCGCTCGACAGTCTGGCCCCATGGGCAGTCGTGAACCGGACCTGGTCCATCGAGACCGGCCTCCGTTGGTCCAACGACTCGCTTCGGCAGGTGCTTCTCGGTCTGGCGGAGCAGGATCAGGCGGCCCGCAAGGACTTCGGTGCCAGGATCATGGACTCGTCGTATGTCAGAGAGCTGGGCGATCTGGACCGGGATCTCGCGGCTCGGTTGTCCGCCATTCTCGATCGCTTCGGACTCCCGACCAGGAGCATGGTGGGAGCCGCCGGGTCCGATGCCGCCTTCCTCGTCGTCCAGCACAACGACTCGCTGCAGAAGCGGGTGCTTGGCCTCGCGCGCCGGGCGCCGGCGGGGGAGGTTTCCCCCCAGGCGCTGGCGATGCTCGAGGACCGCGTCCTGGTGCATGAGGGACGACCGCAGCGCTTCGGCACCCAGTTCACGATTCAGGCGGATGGGCGGATGCGCTTCGCCGAGACGGAGGAACCCACCGGACTCGCCGCGCGACGGACGGCGGCGGGTTTGCCGCCGTTGAGTCAATACACGTGCTTGATGGAAGAAGCGGGGATGGTGATCGACCGAAGCTCGCTGCCACCCCAGCCATAGTTGTCCCAGGAGCTGAGGCTCCCGTCCATTACATGGCGCCTCGCTCCATGCTCCGCTTGAACTTCTTGAGATCTTCCTCGAGCTGCTGGGCGGCCTCCTGCCCGAACAGCCGGGCGATCGCCACGCCGGCCGTGCCGGCCGGCGGATCGTAACTGATGACCACGCTCATCAGAGTCCCGTTGCCGTCGGAGGAGGGCTGAAAGCTGACTTCACCGGCGTTCCGCACGTCGGCGCCCGGCAGGGTGTGCCAGGCAATGGTTCGCTCGCCGGGCTTCTCGGTCATCTCGGCGTCCCACTCTACCAGTTTCCCGGCAGGCCCCTTGACGACCCAATGGGAGCGATGGTCGCCGATACTGGTGACGGATACGACATGTTCCATGAACTCCGGAAGCCGGGTCAGCCCGCGCCAGGCGTCGTAGAGCTCCTGCGGCGGCCGCCGGATCAGGATGGTGTCCCGAACCTGCCGCATGCCGTTTTCAAGGGTAGCGGTGGTGACAGTCATTGCGAGTCTCTCCGGGCGAGTAGAAAAACCCCTTCCGCAGAGTTAACGTCGGAACGGGTACAGAGTCGCACACTCGACCTCCAGCGGGGAATTCCCCTGATGACTTCGAGCCTCACCGGAAAAAACGTCGTGATCACCGGCGGCGACGGCGCCCTGGGCCATGCCGTCGTGCAGGCTTTCCTCGCGGCCGGCGCTGTCTGCCACCTGCCGATCCTGGGAGCCGTCGAGACCCCGCCCACCCCCGGGACATTCCTGACCGGCAACGTCAACCTGACCGACGAGGCGGCGGTCTCCGCCTTCTTTGCCGGGGTGCCTCCGCTCTGGGCGTCGGTGCATCTGGCCGGTGGGTACCAGGCCAAGCCGATCGCCGAGACCACCCGGGCCGACCTCGAGGGCCAGTGGGAGCTCAACCTGGTGACCGCGTTCCTGTGCTGCCGGGAGGCGGTGAGGGCAATGCGGAAGAAGGGGGAAGGACGGATCGTCAACGTGGCCGCACGAGTCGTAGAGGCTCCGGTGGCGGGATCGATCGCCTACTCGGTGTCCAAGGCGGGCGTCGCGGCACTCACCCGCGCGCTCGCGGTCGAGACGAAGGGCGATGGCATCCTGGTCAACGCGGTCCTTCCGTCCATCATCGACACTCCGGCCAACCGGGCGGCGATGCCGGGCGCCGACACCGCCAAATGGCCCAAGGCGGAGGAGCTCGCCGCGGCGATCCTCTGGCTTGCCTCACCGGAGAACCGGCTCACCTCAGGCGCATTGCTGCCGGTGTATGGCCAAGCCTAGGAGCAGCAGACACGCGGTCGCCTTCATCGCGATCACTCTCCTCCTCGACACCATCGGATTCGGCCTCATCAGCCCGGTGATGCCGGAGCTCCTGGTTCAGCTGACCGGCCAGGACGTGAGCCATGCGGCCATCCAGGGCGGCTTCCTCTCCTTCGTCTACGCCGCGATGCAGTTCGTCTGGGCTCCGGTGCTCGGCAACCTCTCGGACCGGTTCGGGCGCCGCCCGGTGCTGCTCTTCTGCATCGGGGCCCTCGGCGTGGACTATCTGATCATGGGCGCCGCACCCACCTTGGGGTGGCTCTTCGTGGGGCGTGCTGTTTCCGGTATGGCCGGCGCCTCGTTCACACCGGCGTACGCCTATGTGGCCGACATCACCACGCCGGAGCGGCGGGCCCAGAACTTCGGGGTGATCAGCGCCATGTTCGGCCTCGGCTTCATCATCGGGCCCGCCCTGGGCGGCCTGCTCGGACAATTCGGTCCCCGAACACCGTTCTTCGCCGCCGCGACGCTCAGTCTGCTCAATTTCTGCTATGGGATCTTCGTCCTGCCCGAGTCGCTTGCTCCGGAGCGCCGCCGCCGCTTCGACTGGAAGCGCGCCAATCCCTTCGGAACCTTCCGGCAGATGAAGCAGCACCCTGTGGTGCTCGGCCTCCTCGGCGCGCTGTTCCTCTGGATGGTGGCGAACCAGGTCTTCCCGTCCACCTGGAGCTATTACACCAAGTATCGCTTCGGCTGGTCGGAGGCCATGATCGGCGCGTCGATGGCGCTGGTCGGCGCCATCATGGTGACCAGCCAGATGACCGTATTGCGGTTCCTGGTGCCGCGGCTGGGCGAGCGGAAAGTCGCGCTGCTCGGGATCACCATCGCCGCGATCGGGTACGCCGGCTTCGCCGCTGCGACCGCTGGCTGGATGATGTTCGCCTGGCTGGCAACCTGGTTCTTCGGCGCCATCGTGTTTCCGGTGACCAACGCCCTGATGTCCCACCGGATCCCGCCCGAGTCACAGGGCGAGCTGCAGGGGGCGGTCGCGGGGCTCGCGTCGCTCGCGGCGATCGTCGGTCCGCTGCTGATGACGCAGCTGTTCGGGCGTTTCACCGCGCCGAACGCCCCGGCGCACGTGCCCGGCGCCGCATTTTTGGCGGCGTCGCTGCTGACTGTGATATGCCTGGTGATCTACTGGCGCGCGACCCGGGCGCCGGTGGAGTCGTCCATCCGGCTGCAGACCGAAGGAGCCTGAGGTGCACGCCATTCTGGGCGCCGGCGGGGTAGGCGGCTTCGTCGGCGCGGTCCTGGCCGCCGCCGGAGAGCCGGTGCTCCTGCTGCTTCGCGGCGAGTCGCTGGCAAGTCATCCTCGCACGCTGACACTCGACAGCCCGTTCGGCCACCTGGAGGCCCCCGTCGCGACGGCGGCGGTTCTGGCGCAGGCCGCAGACGTCCTCTGGGTGGCGACCAAAGCGACCCAGCTCGAGGCGGCGCTCGACGCCGTGCCGGATCCCTCGCTCGCCGGGACCGTGGTGCCGCTGCTCAACGGGGTGGACCACGTTGCCCGGCTCAGGTCCAGGTTCGGCGCGGCGCGGGTGGTGCCTGGCACCATTGCCGGCGAGCTGGAACGATCGGCACCGGGGTGTATCGTGCACCGGACACCCTTCGCGAACTTCGGGTTTGCGGCCGCGGGAGAGCAGCGCCTCGCCCGGGCGGCCGGGATTCTCACCCGCTTCGGCTGTGGCTGCCGGTTCGAAGCGGACGAGCTCACGCTGCTGTGGCGGAAGCTGGTGATGCTGGCGCCGATGGCGCTGAATACGACTGCTTCGGGCCGCGCGCTGGGCGATCTCCGGTCGGATCCGGAATGGAGCGCCCGGTTCGAGGCGTCGGCTCGAGAGGCGTGTGCGGTGGCCCTGGCACTCGGTGCGATGGTCGATACCGAGGAGACCGTGCGAACCCTGCGCGGATTTCCGGGACAGCTGCGGAGCTCGATGCAGAAGGACGTCGCCGCCGGGCGCCCACCTGAGCTCGACGCCATCGCCGGGCCGATTCTCCGGGGCGGGCTCGCACTGGGAATTCCGGTTCCGGTGACCGCCGGGCTGGCGGCGGGGATCGCGGCAGCGACTTAGGGGAAATACAGCTTCAGGACGGTAGAGAGCTCCTTCATTTCGAACGCGTCGAACGCGTTGACGTAAAGGAATCGGGTCGAGAGGTCGAGTCCCGAGCCGAGCCTCACGGTCAGACTGCTGTATGCCGCCGCGGTGTTCCGGGACGAGACCGGGGCACCCTCCAGCTGACGCACCCACTCCCGGCCCAGGCGCGCGTCCAGCTCCCAGTTCACCCGGGATCCGAATCGCTGCGCGATCTGCATGATTCCCTGATGTCTCCAGTACGCCGCCGGACTGAAATAGCCGCCTCGCCGGGTCGGCGTCTGGGTAATTCCGGGATCGGCATTGTAGTCGAATCGCGCTGCCGCAAACCCGTATCCGATTCGAACCCAGGGCTGCGAGCCGTTGAGGACCAGTCCGGCCCGGCTGTCCAGGGACGCCCGCCGGTTCGGCTCGAGGCCCATCCCGGTGTACCGTCCGGCCAGCACCGTCGCCTCGACATCGAATGGCCCGGGCAGGTCGGTGAGCGCGAGCATCAGGTGCCCCAGGTTTGCGTGCACCGCGCCCCGCAGCTCGCCACCATCCAGCTCGCCCTGCACCGAACGCCGGCTTTCCTCCACCGGGGAGCGCGCTGCTCCCGCACCAATCGATACTCCCTCGGCAAGTCTCCATCCGAGGTTGACGAATCCATCCCATTGGTTCGAGGCCAGACCCCGAACCGTCTGCATTCGACCCCCGGCCAGCAGGGCGAGTCCCCGGTGATCGATCCGCGCACCGCCGCCGTACCCCTCGCTCCGGAAGCCGGTGCCGCCATCTCTGAGCTCGGACCGATCGTATTCGCCATAAAGCTTGAAGGAGCCCAGCGAGCCGGTCGCACGGGCGGTAACCCGGCTCAGGTCGAGCTGGTCCTTCCGCCGTCGCACCAGTCCAGAAACCTCGACCGCCGAGGCGGTGGCCCGAAGCGCCGAGTCGGCCACACCGCGGAGCAGCGGATCGATCCGGCCTTTGAGATGGTTTCGTGCCGACCGGAAGTGACCGCTGCCGAGCTCGGCTCGGGCCAGCTCCCCCGCGGCTGTTGCATCCTGGGGGGAGAGCTCGAGTGCCCGCCGCAGGGCATCCGCTGCCTCGCTGTGCCTGCCCAATTGATTCAACGCCCCGCCGCGCCCCAGCAGCGCTCCGGAATGGCTGGGGACCTTCGCGAGCACCGAGTCATAGCTGCGGAGTGCCTGCGCCGGTTTCCCGTCCCAGGCGACGACATTTGCGAGGCCTACCCTCGCGTCCACCTCCCCGGGCCACCGGGAGAGGATCCGGCCATAGAGCACTCGGGCACGGTCCCGGGTGGCGGGAGACCAGCTGAGAACCTGCGCCAGCGCCGCGAGGGAGACCTTGTCATCAGGATTCTCGGCCACCGCCCGACGGAGCAGCTCGATTCCTCGCCTGGTATCACCGCTCCAGACGGCAAAGAGTCCCCGCTGCCGGAGCCGGGCCGGATCGCTGACGCCCAGCTCGAGCAGCCGGTCGAGGGGGGCGATGGCGTTCCGCCAGTCGCCGGCGGCTTCCAACGCATCCACCAGTGCGGCCAGCTGTCGAGCGCGCGATGCGAGGCTGTCCTGGGCAGCGAGTGGCGCGACGGATCCCGCAAATCCGATCGCCGCGACGAGGAGACAACGGAATCGGCGGCTCATACTTCGAGCGGTGCCTCGACCCGCGCCGCGGCTGCCGATGTCGCCTGCTGCTGATTCCGGTGGGTCATGGTCAGTTGCTCCCCGTGCCGCGGCGCGATCTCCCAGAAGAGATGCCGGGCAATCGCGTCCTGGTCGTCCTGGGAGATCCGGTCGAAGCGGAGCCCGTTGGCGAACCGGGTTCCTTTGACGAGCACCAGGCGGTTGGCCCAGCGCACACTGGCGACCGCATGAACCACCCGGTCGGGAAGCCGGATTTCCAGATCGACGTCGGTATGGCGCACCAGTCCGGTGTCGAGCGTGATGGACAGGCCGAACCGGTTCAGGTTTCTCGCGTAACTATCGATCCACGCCGTGTTGTCGGACCCCGCCATCCGGACCCGCAACGGCAGATCGAGCCGCTCGGGAAAGCGATAATTGGTGCGCAGCTCCCGGCGCTTGAACGCCAGGGCCACCACCGGCACGAGCAGGTAGAGGAAGAAGAGCGCGAAGCCGACCGTGATCGCATAGGCCCAGAGCTCGTTTGGTCCGTCGGCATTGAGGATCCGGAACCCACCGGCAACCACCGAAAAGCCAAGCAGCGCGACCGCCACCAAGTATGGCAGCACCTGCCGGACCGTCGCCGCTCCGCTCTTGGATTTGGGAGTCACCTTGAATTGTGCCTGTCGGCGCACCAGGCCGCTCAGCGCCCGGAGCATCGAGCCCAGCTTGATCAGGTTATACCGTTCCGTGAGCACGAACCCGTTGATCCCTCCCTGGAGCGAAATCGTCGCGACCAGGTTGAGCGCCAGCGCGGGGACGAAGTACTCGAGGTACTGACGCGGCTCGGTGAGCAGCGGAAAGACCCCGGTGGCGACGCAGAAGACCGGAATGAAGAGGAAGAACAGCTTCTGCACGCTGGTCCAGTAGAAGTAGAACGACGAGAGGTAGCTGAGCCGCTGGCTGAGGCTCAAGCCCGCGCCCAGGAACGGCCGCTCCAGCCGGAAGACCTGCATGGCGCCCAGTCCCCAGCGGTGCCATTGGGTTCGGTAGGCCTCGAAGGTCTGGGGTGCCAGGCCGCGGGCGAGAGTCTTGTTGTAGTAGATCACCTCCCAGCCCCGTTTCTGAAGCCGGAGGCCGGTATGCATGTCCTCGGTCACCGTCTCGGTCGCGAATCCCCCGATTTCCGCGAGGGCAGATCGCCGCAGCATGGCCGGGCTGCCGCAGTACATCGCCGCGCCCATGGCATCCTTGCCCGGCTGAATCACGTTGAAGAAGAGCTCCTGCTGCTGCCAGGCGGCGCGGTCTTCCCAGTCCGTGGCATGCTGGAAGGAGTCGAGATTGTAGAAATCCTGGTTCACCTGCACGATGGCCACTTTCTTCTTCTCGAAGAAGCCGAGCAGCCGCTCGATGAGGTCGGGCTGCGGCACATGGTCGGCGTCCAGGGTGACGACAAACTCTCCGCTGCTATGGGCCAGCGCGTGATTCAGATTCCCGGCTTTGGCGTGGTCACGCTTGCCGCGGGCCAGATAGCGGCAGTTGAGCTCCTCGGCCAGCGCCCGAACGTCGGCGCGGTTGCCGTCGTCCAGAATCCAGGTGGTGTGGGGATAGCGCATGCTGACAGCGCAGACCACCGTGTCACGCAGCAAGGCGACCGGCTCGTTGTAGGTCGGGATGAAGACGTCCACCGTGCGGCCAGGCAAGGCCGGTTCCGGGTTATGATGCCGCCGACGCCACGTGGTCAGATAGAAGAGCAGGACTTCGCCAAACCCGATCAGCTCGGCGGCCAGGAAGAGCCAGAAAAACCAGACCACCGCCGGATTCATGGTGTCGGTAACGCGCCAGGCGAAATACCTGAGCGACGCCACCACGGCGAGCAGGATGGCGACCCGCACCGGCCAGGTCGGACCCGAGGGTTTATGATGCTGCGCGAATGAAGACACCGGTTCCATTTGGTGAGAGCCGGTGCGTCTATTATCAAGACTGATGCCAAGTGGCTATAACGCTGTAAATCAGCAACTTACATATTTGGCTGTATTAATACTAAACGCACGGTGCGGGTCGGCCGCGCCGATCGCGACGCATGGTTGCCACACCCGCAATGGAGGAATTGGAGAAAGTTTTGACGGTTCGTCCCATCAGGTAGCGAAGGCCCGCACCGCGTCGATGGTGTCCGCCTCGGCGGCGAGTTTGTCGGACCGGTAGCCCTTGATGCGCGCGAAGCGCAGCGCCACCCCACCTGGATACTGCGCGCTCCGCTGGACCTCATTGAACGCCACCTCCACCACCAGCTCCGGCCGCACGTGCACGATGTGGCCCTCGCGCCCGGTCGCACGCGCCAGCAGCTCCGCGGTCTGCCACTCGAGCAGCGCGTCGGTCATTCCCTTGAAGGTCTTGCCCAGCATCACGAACCTTCCGGTGCCGGGATCCCGGGCGCCGAGGTGGAGGTTGCTGAGCCGGCCTTTCCGGCGTCCCGACCCCCACTCGGCGGCGAGCACGACCAGGTCGAGCGTGCGGGCGGTCTTCACCTTGAGCCAGGCCGAGCCTCGCCGGCCTGCGGCGTAAGGGGCCAGCGGAGACTTGGCCATGATGCCTTCGTGGCCTCGCTCCAGGGCCTCGTGACGAAACGCTTCTGCGTCCTCGATCCGGCCGGTAACGATCCGGGGGACCCGGAGTGCCACTGGAAGAAGGGCGTCGAGCGTCGACAGCCGGGTGGATAACGGCTGGTCCAGCAGATCGGCGCCGTCCAGCAGGAGCAGGTCGAAGAAGAACGGGGCGAGGGGAAGCTCGGTGCGCAGCGACTCCACGTCGCGCTTCCGGCCAAAGCGCCGCATGGTTTCCTGAAAGGGAAGGGGGCGCCCTGCCGGCCCCAGTGCGATGACTTCGCCGTCGAGCACCAGCTCGCGCGCAGGCAGCCCGCGCACCGCCTCGACCACTTCGGGCACCGCCGCGGTCACCTCGTTCAGACTGCGGGTATACACCGCCACCCGATCGTCCTGGCGATGCACCTGGATGCGGGCACCGTCGAGCTTCCACTCGAGGACTGCCTCGCCCAGCGCGTCCATCGCGTCCGGAAGGTCGGCAGCGGAGTCGGCGAGCATCGGCTGCACCGGGCGGAAGACCTGCACCGCATAACCCGCGAGCCCCGCCTCGCCCGCCGCCAGCACCGATCCGGCGACCACGGCGAGGTCGCCGGCGAGCATCACCGCCCGGCGGAGCCGGTCGGCGGGAACTCCCGCGGCCCGGGCCACCGCCTCCAGCATGATGCCTTCCAGCGCACCCTGGCGGACTTCCCCCGTCAGAAGGGCAACCAGAAAATCCTGCTCCGCCCCGGTGGCCCGGGCCAGCAGCTCGCCCAGCAGCCGGTGCCGATCCGCGCCGGAGCGTGGCCCCCGCAGTCCCTTGAGCGCCGCGAACCGGGCATCCACGTCGGCCAGCGACAGCGCCGGCGTAACCGCGGCAGGAGGACGCGGCCCTGCCGCGGTCGCCCAGCCGATGCCAAGCCGGCCCTGGCGTGGCCAGCCGATGAGAAAGCCAATGGCGATGGGGATTTCGGCGGGCTCGAGCCGCACCAGCAGCTCGGCGAGCAGCCCGATCTTCTCGAGCCGCCCGCGAGTGGCTCGCACCGCCGCCGAGGTGGTGACGAGCTCGTGGAGCTGCATGGTGCCGGGTCGAAGCCCTGAGGGTTCTACCGTGAGGCGCCTGCGACCGCGCTGTCCTTCCCCTGGTAGGCCTGCTCCAGGGCTTCGAGATCGATCTTCCGCATGGTGAGCATCGCTGCCATCACGCGCTCCGACTTCTCGGCGTCCGGGTCCTTCAACATCTCTCCCAGCGCCGTCGGAGTGATCTGCCAGGAGAGCCCGTATTTGTCCTTGAGCCAGCCGCAGACGCTCTCGCTCCCTCCCTCGGAGAGCTTGGCCCAGTACTCGTCGATTTCCCGCTGATTCTCGCAGTTCACCACCATGGAGATCGCTTCGCTGAACTTGAATTCGGGGCCGCCGTTGAGGCCCAGGAACTTCTGCCCGGCAATTTCGAATTCGACCGTCATGACCGAGCCCTTGGGCCGGCCCGATGCCTTTGCTCCGGCCTCGCCATAGCGGCTGACACCGCCTACCCGGGCGTTCTTGAAGACCGAGCTGTAGAACCGCGCCGCTTCTTCCGCCTGGTTATCGAACCACAGGCAGGTGGTAAGACCTTTCATAGGACGCCTCCTGGAAAGAGTGGAGCATTGCGAACACCACTGCTATCCGGGAGACGCCCATCGTCAGCGCAGGGTGACAGCCCGGCTCAGAACGGCGTATAAACGGGCGGCTTGACTCCGTTGAGCCTGAGGTACACCACCGTCTGCCCCAGCGTCCAGGGGAAGTGGTCCAGCAGCTCCATCAGCGCCCGGTAGCGGGGGAGCTTCTTGCCGAACTGGGTGACCTCCTCGGTCATCTTCGCGTCGCTGAGCCCCTTGAGCATGTCGACGGTATGATCCATCGCGGCGACGGCGTAGGTCCGGAGCGCCGCCTTGCTCTTGAGATAGGACTTGGTGGTGTCGCCAAACGCGGGAACCTTGTCAGATCCCGTGATGGCGGTGTGAGCGATAAACGCATCGCCCCATGCCGCGTGCTCGATCTGCTCGGCAAAAGTCCTGACTCCGGGCACCGGACGATATCCAAGCATCGAGTCGGGCGCGGCATCGAGATACCGGATCAGGGAAGCCTTGTGAACCTCCACCATTGCGATGAGGGCATCACGGGGGACGAAGGCCTGGGCCTGGACCGCCGGTGCCGACAGGGCCAGGACGCCCAGTGCGGCAGGGAGACGAAAAATGCGCATGAGACCACTCCTGGAAGGCGACGGTGAAAAGCGGACGAACTGAAGGTAATTTAGGGTCCCTATCTTCGGAGGATACCATGGCGACCACGACGCTGCAGGCCAGGAGCGTGCTGAGCTCCCTGACGGTGAACGACCTCACCAGGAGCACCCGTCTCTACACCGAGGGACTCGGATTTACTCTCCAGGAGGAGTACAAGATGGAGGGGAAGGTGGTGGGGGTGATGCTGGCCAGCGGCGACTCCGGCCTGATGCTGACCCAGGACGATTTTGCCAAAGGCAAGGACCGGGTCAAAGGCATCGGCATGCGACTGTATGTCGAAACCGATCAGGATCTGCAGGCGCTGGCCCGGCAAGCCAAAGCAGCCGGCCTCTCCGTCGAGGGCGACCCCGCACCGCTCGGCTGGGGCCCGATGGGGTTCTCGCTGACCGATCCGGACGGCTTCAAGGTCACCGTCTCCGGGCCCAACAACTAGATCGTGAGACGTGAGAGGTGAGACGTAAGACGTAAGAGACCAGTACTCACACGCCTTACGTCTCACGTCTCACGGCAGTTACGTCTCACGTCTTACCGTACCGTGAAGGCGGCCGTCGCAACCTGCCCTCCCCAGGCAAACTCGATCGCGCCACGGCCCTGCGCCACATTCCGGAGCGTGATGGTGAAGTCCTCCACATGCTCCGGCGTCGGCGCCATCGTTACCGGAATCCGGGCCAGGTCCTGCGCCGAATCGTAGACCGTACCCCACTGTCCGACCTGCTTGTTGATCACGAGCTGCGGTCCCCCGGCGGCGTTGAAGAACCAGAGGGTGTAAAGCCCGGGCGGCACGACCACGGTTCCGAACGTCAGCTCGCGTGAGGTTGCCAGGTGGGTGGCCTCGTTGGCGCCGAGGCGCCAGATGGTGTCGGCGGGAACCAGCTGCCCGCCCCACACGGTGCGCCCTCGGACCTGAGGCCGTCCATAACTGATGAAGACCACGCTCTGCATGAACGATCCCGTTGCCACCCCTCGAGGAGACAGGGTTCCCAGCGGTGTCAGCCGGCTCGCAATCCCCTCGAAGTCGATGCTGCCGGTGCTTCGGGCGGACTTGACCATCTGGGTGGTACCCGAGGCATCCACCGAGAGCAGTCTCCCGTCCTTGTCGACCCGATAGATGGTGATCACGCCACCGCCGCCCGCCACCCGAATCGTGTCGCCCTGACCCACAGTGAATGTCTGGGTCACGGGGTTCCCCCCGCCCAGGCCGACCACCGCCATCCCGACGGTCGGCGCCTTGGACTTCCGCAGGTCCGCGAATGCCACCTCCAGCAGCCCGAACGCCGGATACGCGAACGGGACGCCGCGCGCCGCCGCCAGCATTCGCACGCTGGTGCTGTCGGCAAATACCGCCTCCCGCTTGACCGAATCTCCCGTGAAGGTGAGCCGCACTTCGCGGGGCTGATTGGGGGCGGGGGCGCCGGTCAGGGGGCGGGCGCGATACACGACCGACACCGGCCGCCCATTCGATCCCAGAGTGACCTCGTAGGAGAGCCGGTTTCCCGCCGCGCCGAAACGCGAGGCCAGCTCGCCGGTCATCCGGGTGGCGGTGCGGGTGTACTTCTCGACCGCGACCGTGTCTTTGCCGAGCATCACGACAAACGCGGCCTCCTGCCCGAGAACGGGCGCCGCAAGTGCGACCAGTGCGGTCGCGGAGAAAACCATTGTCGGGAGTTTCATCGGAGTGCCTCGGTGCGCGCAGTAATGGATCTGAGGGGCCTGGCTACCACCGAATATACTGCGGCACCAACCGCAGGATACCTCGCCGCCTGACGGTTCCCGGGCTAGGTTTGGGCGTCCCCCAACAGACAAGCCGGAGCCTGCCATGCGCGTTGTCCCGCGAGCCGCCATCGCACTCATTGTCCTGGCTCTCACCGCAATTCCGGTAACTGCCACGGCCCAGCAGCCGGCGCAGCCCCGGCTCAGCTCCGCGATCCTCGATTCGCTCCGCTGGCGGCATATCGGCCCTGAAGGCAACCGCTTCAGCGCCGTAGTCGGGATCCCCGGGAACACCCGGATCTACTACGCCGGCGCCGCCTCCGGTGGCATCTACAAGACCAGCGACGGCGGAGTGCACTGGTCGGCGATCTTCGACGACCAGCCGGTGCAATCGATCGGCTCCCTGGCCATCGCGGCGAGCGATCCGAATATCGTCTGGGCCGGCACCGGAGAGGGGAAAATCCGCAGCCACATTTCGGTCGGGCAGGGGGTGTACAAGTCCACCGACGCGGGAGCCACCTGGAAGCTGATGGGTCTCGAGAAGACCGGACGCATCCCGCGCACCATTATCCATCCCACCAATCCCGATATCGTGTTCGTCTGCGCCCTGGGCCATTCCTACGGGGATCAGCCGGAGCGCGGTGTCTATCGGACTCTGGATGGCGGAGTCACCTGGACCCGGACGCTGTTCGTGGATGAGAAGACCGGTTGCTCCGACCTCGCCATCGATCCGGCGAATCCCGGGACGCTCTTCGCCGGAATGTGGCAGTTCGAGATTCATACCTGGGGACGTCGGAGCGGTGGACCCGGCAGCGGACTCTTTGTGTCGCGCGATGGCGGCGCCACCTGGACCCGCCAGGTCGGGAACGGGCTCCCCGCCAGTCCGGTCGGAAAAGTCGCCGTCGCCATCGCGCGGTCCAATCCCCAGCGGGTCTTCGCGGCAATCGAAACCGGCGACGGGATTCCCTGGGAAGGCCAGCCCACCGGAACCGGCCAGCTCTGGCGCTCGGAAGACGGTGGCCGGAGCTGGACTCTGATCAACCGCGATCGCAACGTCATGGGCCGGGCCCATTATTACTCCCGCTTCGCCGTCTCTCCCTCCGACGAAGACGAGCTCTACTTCCTCACGGCGTCCTATTCCAAGTCGATCGATGGCGGCGTCACGCTCCAGGTCCAGGGGGGCGACCGCGGCCCTGGCGGCGACCACCACGACATCTGGATCGATCACACCAACTCCGACCGCATGATCGTCGCGCACGACCAGGGGCTTTCGATTTCGGAGAACCGGGGCCGGACCTGGTTCCGCCAGCGACTCACCAATGCGCAGATCTACCATGTCACGGTCGACAACGCGATTCCCTACAATGTGCTCGGCAACAAACAGGATGAGCCCAGCTATCGCGGCCCCAGCAACAGCCGGGTCCCGGGCGGCCGGAGCGCCGGAATCAGCCGCGGGATGTGGCACTCGGTCGGTGGCGGTGAAAGTGGCTGGGCCACGCCGGATCCCACCGACCCCAACATCGTCTGGTCCACCGCCTCGGGGTCGGGCAATGTCGGGGGGATCGTGGTCCGTTTCGAGGAGAACCGGCGACAGTTCCGGAATGTCGAAGTGTGGCCTCATCAATCCAACGGACCGGCGGAAGGCGTGCGATACCGGTTCGTGTGGGACGCGCCGCTTCACATCTCGCCCCACGACCACAACACCATCTACACCGGCAGCCAGCACGTCCATCGCACCCAGGACGGGGGCCAGAGCTGGCAGGTCCTCTCCCCCGATCTCACGCTCAACGACCGCACCCGCATGGGGAGCTCGGGCGGCCTCACCGGGGACAACATCGGAGTCGAGTATGCCGGCGTGGTCTTCGGCATCGCCGAGTCGCCCATCGAGAAGGGCATGATCTGGGTCGGAACCAACGACGGACAGGTGCAGCTCACGCGCGACAACGGGACCACCTGGAGCAATCTCACCAGGAATCTGCCCCAGCTCCCGGTCTGGGGCTCGGTGCGGAGCATCGCGCCGTCGCGCTACGACGCCGCGACCGCGTACCTGACCGTGGACGCTCACCAGGAGAACAACCGTGATCCCTGGGTTTACAAGACCACCGACTATGGCAAGACCTGGCGTTTGATCGTCAACGGCATTCCCAAGAGCATGCTGAGCTACGCCAAGGTGATCCACGAGGATCCGGTGCGCCGGGGGCTGCTCTATCTCGGCACCGAAAACGCGATCTACGTTTCGTTCAACGCCGGCGAAAGCTGGCTGCCGCTGCAGGCCAATCTTCCTCACGCCCCGGTGTCGGGGATCGTGGTGCAGCAGCATTTCAACGATCTGGTGATCTCGACCTACGGCCGGGGCTTCTGGATCATGGACGACATCACGCCGCTCCAGCAGCTCTCCGATACGGTGCTGGGAAAGAGCGCTCATCTCTTTCCGCCGAGGGCCGCCTATCGCTTCCGGCCGATCACGGCGCCCTCCACGACCTATGACGATCCGACCGCCGGCGCCGATCCCGAGTATGGCGCGGCGATCAACTACTACCTCGGTGCGCCGGCCAAGGCGGCGCCGGTCATCGCGATTCTCGATGGCGCGGGGCAGGTGATCCGCACCCTCACCGGGCCCAACGCGGCCGGACTGAACCGGGTGCACTGGGATCTCCGTGGTACGCTCAGCTCGGAGATCCGGCTCTTTACCTCGCCGATGTACGCCCCCCACATCGTCGCGGGCGCCGACGGCCGGGTGGCGCCGGGAACCGCCCGGCTGTCGATCCTGCATCCTCCGGGGACGTACACCGTTCGGCTCACGGTGGATGGCATCACCCAGACCCAGCCCCTCGTGGTCCGAAAGGACCCCACCTCGGCGGGGACCGAGGCGGACATCGCGGCTCAGACCCAGGTGGTGAGTAGTCTGCGGGACGAGCTCAACACCGCCGCGACCGCGGTGAGCAGGATCGAAACGGCCCGGGTGCAGCTGGAAGCCTTGCCCCGTCTGACCACCGACACGGCGATGCGGCGCGCCGCGGGAGCCATGAACCAGAAGCTCATCGATTTGGAAATGAACCTGGTCGATCTCCGGCAGACCGGCGCGGGACAGGACGGGGTTCGCTTCGGCTCGAAGCTGATCTCCAAGATCGGTTACCTCGCCAATGGAATTGCCGGCGGTGATTTCAAGCCGACCAATCAGCACCTCGAGGTCCAGCAGATACTCGCCACCGAGCTGCGAACCCACCTGCGGGCGCTCGACACGCTGATGACTACCGACCTCGCTGCCCTCAACGACCAGCTCAGGTCGAAGAATCTTCCGATCATCGCTGATCGCGCGGCCCCGCAGCTGGTGCCGTGAAATCCGATTCCGTTTCCCGGCTGCTGCGCGCCTGGCTTCTGACCGCCGTCTCCGACGGACTCTTTGCCTCCTTCCTGAGCGCCGTGGTGTACGGCTCCACGGTGACCCGCCTCTGGCAAAGCGTCGCGAGCGTGCTGCTCGGTCCCGCGGCGCTCGAGGGCGGAACTCGAACGGCGCTGATCGGGGTGCTGATGCACTTCGGGGTGGCGCTCACCTGGACCGCGGTATTTCTGTTTCTGGTGATGCGCTCTGCCAAAGTCCGGGAGATTCTCGCTTCTCCCTGGGGAGTGCTCAAGGTCGCTGCGGTGTACGGTCCATTCATCTGGCTCGTCATGTCGCTGGTGGTGATTCCCCTGTTCACCGGTCGTCCGCCGAACATCACCGTGCGCTGGTGGGTCCAGCTGATCGGTCACATTCTCTTCGTCGCCACGCCGATGCTGTGGGCGATCAGCAGGCCTTCCCCGAGCACTGACCGATGCCGATGACCAGTTGTGGCTGGGCCGGTATCGGCCGTAGCCGCGCGACCAATCATCTCCATGCCGAATAAGCGTCCTTGTCAGTTGTATCTTTTCCCCACGCCTCTCACCTGACAAACAGCCGAGTGTCCCAACTCCTTCATTGCCAGTCGCTTCCTCTCGGCCTGGTGCGGCCAGGATTATGACCGCTCAGGTTTCCAGACCGGCATTGCCCTCGCCCAGCCGATAACCCGCGCCGCGAACCGTCACGATGTATCTCGGCGACTGGGGGTCGTCTCCCAGTCGTTGCCTCAGGGCGGCCAGATGAGTCTCCACCGTGCGGCTCT
>Ga0075429_100002162_pt1 | contig 16410 bp, 13 predicted proteins | sample RhiMetdeltSRZDD3_FD_75295 | JGI IMG/M metagenome (GOLD analysis project Ga0075429, IMG submission 75295) | Populus rhizosphere microbial communities from Tennessee, USA - Rhizosphere MetaG P. deltoides SRZDD3 | ecosystem: Host-associated > Plants > Roots > Rhizosphere > Soil | place: USA... | reverse complement strand
TCCTCGATCGTCTGCTACCTCACCGGCCTCTCGCACGTCGACCCGATCGCGAACGACCTCTTCCTCGGACGTTTCCTCAACGACGAGCTGACGGCGCTGCCCGACATCGACCTCGACTTCCCACGCGACGTACGCGCCGCGCTGATCCCGCGCCTCCACGAGCGCTACGGCCGCGACCGCTCTGCCCTCGTCGCGGCCTTCCCGACCTACCGCGCGCGCGGCGCGATCCGCGAGCTCGGCAAGGCGCTCGGGCTGCCGCCGGGGGAGATTGAGCGCGTCGCGCGCAGCTCGGAGGGGTGGTCGGCGCGCGACGTCGCCCACGACGTCGCCTCCGCGCTCGGTCCCGAGCGCCTCCAGAACGGCCGCTGGGCGTGGCTCGCGCGCCTCTCTGAACAGGCGCACGGGCTGCCGCGCCACCTCTCCCAGCACTCCGGCGGGATGGTCGTCGCGACGCGTCCGCTGATCGACTGCTGTCCGATCGTCCCGGCCGCGATGGAGGGTCGCCAGATGGTCCAGTGGGACAAGGACTCGTGCGCGGATGCCGGCTTCCTGAAGATCGACCTGCTCGGGCTGGGGATGCTGTCCGCCGTCGAGCGCGCGGTCGAGGACATCGCGCGGATGCGGGGCGAGCGGATCGACCTCTCGCGCATCCCGTATGACGACAGACCCACCTACGAGGCGATTCAGAACGCCGAGACGACGGGCGTCTTCCAGATCGAGAGCCGCGCGCAGATGGCCTCGCTGCTGCGCACCAGGCCAAGCACGCTGCAGGACATCACGATCCAGGTCGCGATTGTGCGCCCGGGCCCGATCCAGGGCGGGGCCGTCAACCCCTACATCGAACGGCTCCAGCGGCTGCGTGCCGACCCGGACTACGAGATCCCGCACCTCCATCCCTCGCTCGTCGAGCCGCTGAAGGAGACGCTCGGCACAATCATCTTCCAGGACCAGGTGATCGAGGTCGCAATGGCGTTCGCCGCCTTCTCGCCCGGGCAGGCGGAGGGGCTGCGCCGCGCGATGAGCCGCAAGCGCTCGGAGGCGGCGATCGAGGCGCACCACCGCGCGTTTGTGGCGGGCGCGGTCGCGACGCACGGCGTCAGCGAGGAGCTGGCCGAGCGCGTCTTCGAAATGGTGCGCGGCTTCTCCGGCTTCGGCTTCCCGAAGGCGCACGGCGCCGCCTTCGGCCTGCTCGCCTACCAGTCGACGTGGCTGCGCGTCCACTACGCCGCGGAGTTCTTGACCGCGCTCTTGAACGAGCAGCCGATGGGCTTCTATCCCCCCGATGCCTTGGTGCACGAGGCGCAACGGCGTGGCCTCACGATCCTGCCGCCGGACGTCAACGCGAGCGAGGTTGACTGCACGGTTGAGGCGGTCGGGTCGGCCGGCGAGGCGAGGCCCGTGAGCGGGACCGTCCGCATCGGCCTCGGCTACGTACGCGGCGTGCAGCGGCAGGACGCCGAGGCGCTCGTCGCCGCCCGCAAAGCCGGCGGCCCGTTCCGCGACCTGGGGGAGCTGGCAGCGCGGGCCGGCGCAGGCCGGCCGGCGCTCGAGCTGCTCGCCTGGTCGGGCGCGTGCGACGGAATCGATCCCGCCCACCCAGGCGACCGCCGCGTCGCGCTGTGGCGGCTGGGGGTGGCGGGGGCGGGCGGGACCGGGTATCGCGTCCCGCAGGGCACGCAGCTCGCGCTGGGACTCGACTTGCCGCAGGCGCCGGGACTGACGAGGCTCGGCCCCTGGGGCGAACTGCTGGCCGACTACGACGCGACCGGCCTCACCGCCCGCTCGCACCCGCTCGCGCAGCTGCGTCCCGCATTGCCGGCCGCAGTCGCCGCCAGCCGCGATCTCCCGCGCATCGACCACGGCGCGCGCGTGCGGGTCGCCGGGATGGTCGTCGCGCGCCAGCGCCCCGGCACCGCGAGCGGCGTCGTCTTCATGCTGCTGGAGGACGAGCACGGCACCATCAACCTGATCGTCCCGCCATGGCTCTACGAGCGCAGCCGCCTGACGGTCCGCACCGAGCCGCTCGTGCTCGCTGCCGGTCGACTGGAGCGCCATCCGGCGGCGGGGGGAGGGATCAACGTGCTCGTTGAGCGGATCGATCCGCTGCGCGCGCCAAGCGAGACGCTCGCCGAGGTGAAGGAGCTCACGCCGGCGGACGACTTCCGCGCCGTTGCACCCGCTGTGCTGAGCTTCGCGCAGGGTCGCCGGCGGTAGTGGCCGGCCCTGGCGCACCGCCGCTCCGCGCCTCGCGCGCCGGTTCCCTCTTCCATTCCGTGGGGCCCGCAGGGTAGGGTGCGCACGCCAAATGCTCGCAACCGCCGCATTTCTCGCGTTCTGGGTCGTCGTCGGGCTCGTGCTGTTCTTCATCGCGCTGCGCGGCGGGCCGCGCGGCGCCCGCGCGACGCTGCAGTCGCAGAGCCGCGCCGGCCGGCGCACGGCGGCGATCGTGTTCGCCGTCTTCTACGTCGCGATCGGCGTGGCGGTGCCCGTGCTGATCCTCGTCACCAATGGCGACAACGCCGACGCGCGCGTCGGCGGGACGACGATCGAGCTGACGCAGCAGGAGCAGGACGGCCGCCAGATCTTCGGCGAGCGCTGCGCGAGCTGCCACACGCTCGCGGCCGCCCGCGCCGATGGCCTGGTGGGGCCGAACCTCGACAAGTTGATGCCGCCGGCGGGCCTTGTCGCCGACGCGGTCGAGAGAGGTCGCCAGCGCGGCAGTGGCACGATGCCGGCCGGCATCGTGCAGGGCGAGGACGTGGCCGCCGTGGCTGCGTTCGTCGCGGCCGTCGCCGGCAAATGACGGCGGCTGCGCCGAGCAGGCGGCCGACGTGGCCGTCGGAGGCGGGTCCCGCTTCGGACTTCTCGCATCCTCCGGGATCGCGCTTCGGGCGCCTGCGATTCCGACCGCCGGTCTCCATAACATCGGCATAACGCAGGTTCACGGTTCGCCTCCGCTGCTAGGATCGCCCCGCACAAACGACCGCTGAATCCCTGTCCGCACGCCGGACCGGGGAGCGGGGGACCCAGGACATCGGGGCGAATCGTGCAGGCCGCACGTAGCGCCGCTCTTTCGGCGCGAGCCCGTCAGCTAACCCCGTAAGCCGACGAAAGAGGACCGAATGCCACCTGCCGAGGCGCCCCCACGCCCCGTCCGTTCCGCCGCCGCGCCGCGCCGCACGGTCGTGATCCGCGGCCAGGTTGCCCCTCGGGCGGGTGGGACCGACGACCGGAACGCGCCGGTCCGCCGCCGCCCACCGCGCCGTCCGAGCGAGCGCATCGTCGGCACGCGCCCCGACCGCGCCGCCCTGTGGGCCGTGATGATGGGGGTCTTCCTGATCGTCGTCGCAGTCATGACGGCGCACGGCGCCTAAAACCCGGCGCAACGGCGGCTCAACGTTGGCCTGAGCCCGCGTTTAGGTCCGCTCGTATAAGGAGACAGACCCCACGCGACGCGGGATCAGGCCGGTCGGCTCCCCGCGTCCCCCAGCGCAGTGCTCTCCAGATACGTGGTGACGCCATGAGAACTCCGATGAGCCGGTTCCACATCCACGACGACCTGACCGCGCCCGAGGCCTCTGCTCCGATCCTGCGGGGCGCGGCGGCGGCCGGGGGCCAACTGCCGAACTTCCTCGGCGTGCTGGCGGGCTCGCCCGCGGCGCTGCGCGCCTATGCGCGCTTCCGCTCCGAGCTGCGGCACGGCCGACTCTCCGCGGCCACGCTGGAGCGGATCGCGCTCGCCGTCGCCGAGCATGACGGATCGGCGCCCGGCGTTGTGATGCACACACGCGCCGCGCGCGCGATCGGCCTGCGCTGGGATGAGATCCAGCTGGCGCGGCAGTGCGAGTCGAAGGATCCGCGCGAAACGGCGCTGCTGCGCTGGATCTGCGCGCTGCTCGACGGCGGCAAGCCGGCGATGCACCTGCACGAGGAGGCGCGCGAGTCGGGCTGGGACGACGAGGAGCTGCTGGAGGCGATGGCAGCTGTGGCGCTCGAGCGCTTCACGGCGATGGTCAACGTCGCCGGCGAGGTGCCGGTCGACGGCTCCGTCGAGGAGTCGCGCATCCTCAGCGCTGCCTGAGCCGGCTCGCCCGCTATGCATGCACGGCGGTAGGCTGCGAGACCCGTCGCCGCACGACCACGCCTCAGGAGCCAGCCATGCCCGACGCCCAGCTCACCGCCGACGACGTCAAGGCCCTCGTCCAGGAGCGCGATATCCGCTTCATCCGGCTGTGGTTCACCGACGTCCTGGGTCAGCTGAAGTCGTTCTCGATCAACGCGAGCGACCTCGACGATGCGTTCGAGGGGGGGATGGGCTTCGACGGCTCCTCGATCACCGGCTTCAACGCGATTGAGGAGTCGGACATGATCGCGATGCCCGATGCAAGCACGTTTGCGGTCCTGCCGTGGCGGCCGACCGAGGACGGTGTCGGCCGCATGTTCTGCGACGTTGTCACGCCCGAGCGCACGCCGTACGAGGGGGACCCGCGCCACGTGCTGCGCCGCGCGCTCGAGCGCGCGAACGCGATGGGCTTCGACGACTTCATGGTCGGGCCGGAGCTCGAGTATTTCTACTTCCGCGATGCGAGATCGGCGCCCGAGCCGCTCGACCAGGGCGGCTACTTCGACCTCACCACGCTCGACGCCGGCTCGGACCTGCGCCGCGAGACGATCTTCGCGCTTGAGCAGCTCGGCATCCACGTCGAGTACAGCCACCACGAGGTCGGTCCCTCGCAGCACGAGATCGACATGCGCTACGCGCCGGCGCTCAAGATGGCTGACGACTGCATGACGTATCGCCTCACGGTGAAAGAGTGCGCGATGAAGTACGGCCTGCACGCGACGTTCATGCCAAAACCGCTGTTCGGCGAGAACGGCTCGGGCATGCACACGCACATGTCGCTCTTCAGAGCGGGGAGAAATGCGTTCTTCGACGGCGATGATCAGTACTACCTCTCGGACATCGGCAAGGCGTTCATCGCCGGTCAGCTGCGCCACGCGCGCGAGATCAGCTCGATCTTCGCTCAGTGGGTCAACTCCTACAAGCGGCTCGTGCCGGGCTACGAGGCGCCGACGTACGTCGCGTGGTCGCGCCGGAATCGCTCTGCCCTGGTGCGGGTGCCGCTCTACCATCCCGGCAAGGAGCAGGCGACGCGCATGGAGCTGCGCTGTCCCGACCCGGCCTGCAATCCGTACCTCACGTTTGCGGTGCTCTTGCAGGCCGGCCTCGAGGGCGTCGAGCACGGCTACGAGCTGCCGGAGCCGATGGAGAAGAACCTCTACCACCTGACGCCCGACGAGCGCCGGCGGCTGGGGATCGAGCAGCTGCCGGCGACGCTCGGCGAGGCGATCGAGCTGACGGCCGAGTCCGAGCTCGTCCTGCGCACGCTCGGCGAGCACATGTTCAACCGCTTCGTCGAGATCAAGCGGCAGGAGTGGGAGGACTACCGCGTCCAAGTGACGCAGTGGGAGCTGGAGAAGTACCTCCCGATCCTGTAGCCGCTAGTCGCGCGCCAGGGCGCCCTTGGCGGCGTCGAGCAGGTGCCCGTGGCGGACGAGCTTGACGCGTGGGCGGCCGTGGGGCTCGCCGGCGGCTCTCTCCGCCTCGTCGATCGCTTCCCAGTGGGCGTACGTGATGTGGTCGGGGCAGCGGTCGGCGAGGACGGTCAGGATTGCGTCGGGATCGTCGACGGCCGGCTCGGGCAGCTTGCCGGCGGCGTGGTCTTCGAGCAGCGCGTCGACGGTGTCCTGGCTGTCCTTCTTGTTCGTGCCGATGACTCCGCTGGGGCCGCGCTTGATCCAGCCCGAGACGTACTCGCCCGGCTGCTGTGTCCCGCCCGGCTGGTTGAGCACGCGGCCGTGGTCGTTCGGGATCGTCGCGGAGCGCTCGTCGAACGGCACGCCCGGCAGCGGATTGCCGCGGTAGCCGACGGAGCGGAACACGAGCTGGCAGGGGATCGTCTCCTCCGCCTCGGTCACGACGGCGCGCAGGCGGCCCTCGCCGTCCTCGACCAGCTCCGTGCGCCCGACGCGCACGCCTTCGACTCGCTCGCTGCCGACGATCTCCAGCGGCGAGGCGAAGAAGCGCAGGACGATGCGGCGATCGTGGCCGTGCGGCTCGCTGGCGGCGTAGCCGTGCAGCACCTCGATCTTCTTCTTCGTCTGCGTGTCGGCCTCCTCGACGATCCGTGCGCTCGCCGGGTCGAGCTCCATGTCGCCAGGGTCGACGATCACGTCGGCGTCAGCCAGCTCGGACAGCTCGATCAGCTCCGGCGTCGTGAACGCGGCCTGCGCCGGGCCGCGGCGGCCGAGCACGACGACCTCCTCGATCGCGCTGTTCGACAGCACCTCCAGCGCGTGGTTCGCGACATCCGTCTGCGCGAGCGTCGCACGCGGAAGCGCGAGCATGCGTGCGACGTCGAGCGCGACGTTGCCGTTGCCGACGACGACCGCCGTCGTGGCGCTCAGGTCGAACTCGTGGTCGGCGAAGTCGGGGTGGCCGTTGTACCAGGCGACGAACTCGGTCGAGGAGTGCGAGCCGGGCAGGTCCTCGCCGGGGATCCCGAGCCGCCGGTCGCCGGAGGCGCCGAACGCGTAGACGACGGCGTGGTAGTGCGTCTTCAGCTCCTCCACCGGCAGCTCACCGCCGACCTCCACGTTGCCGAAGAAGCGGAAGCCGTCCTGCGCGGCCGTCTTCTCGTAGCGACGCGTGACCGCCTTGATCTTCGGATGATCGGGCGCCACGCCGGCGCGCACGAGGCCCCATGGGGTGGCGAGGCGCTCGAACATGTCGACGCTCACGTCGAGATCTCTTGCGGTCAGCAGCTGCTCGGCGGCGTAGAAGCCCGCGGGACCGGATCCGACGACGGCGACGCGAATGGAGGAGGTGGACATGGCCAGGAGGGTAGCCGGCCGTCGCGCTTGGCAGTCGTGCGGCACGCTGGCCGCGGAGCCCGCCACCCGCCAACGCCCACGCGCGGCGATGTCACCGTGACGACTGGGCTCTGGTACGGTCGAAGTGACAGAGCCGTTCCATCTGGTGCGGTTCCGCTCGCCCGCACGTGGGGCGACAAGCCGTGGGGACGGCTGACACATCTCAAGAGGGGGTGGGACAGTGCATGCGTTGCAGCAGTCGCTGTGGCGTGCGGTCGTGCTCGCGCTCGCGTCGGCGAGCCTGGTCGCGCTCGCGGCAGGTGTCGCGCAGGCGGTCAGAGTGACGCCGGTCAACGGCGTCGCCACGTCGGCGAACATCGCCGCAGTCAGATTTGTCACGAACTCCGCGTCTCCGCAGACGCTCACCTGCGAAGTAGCGACAGTGAGGAACACGATCCCAAACGAAAGAACGAATCCTAACTCGGGCGGTTCGGTGATCACGGAGATATGGTCGACGAGCAGCACCTACGTCGCGGCGTTCAGCGAATGCGCGATAGGCGGCACGAGACTCTCGGGCGGGGCCAGCGGCGTCATGACGTTCGCCTGGAACATCATAGAAAGCGAAGACCTGATCGCGATCGGGCTTCCGATGCCTGCATTCACGTTCAACGACAACAGTGGGTGCAGAATCACGATCGGCAACTTCGATGTGCAGTCGATGATCGGCGTGTGGACGGACGGATCGCCGACCTCGAGGATGAGAATCACCGAACAGGCGATGCTTGGCGAAGCGACGTCTCAATGCAGACTCGGAACGTTCACGCGGTTCCTGTTCACCGGCACGTTCGAAGTGAGCGAACTGGCGACGAGAACGCCCGTCATCCTGGAAGGACCGTGAGGAGGCCGACGATGAGGCACATGAGGATCATCCGCTTCAGCGCCTTCGTGGCGTGCATGGCGGCGCTGCTCGTCGCGGCCACCGCCGGCGCGACCACGGTGACGCCCGCAAACGAAACATTCAACCTCACAACGAGTGGGACGATAAGGATAAGCAACGCGTTCGCGCTCATAACGTGCAGTGGTATCAGCGCGACGGGGACGATACCCGCGAGCCCCGACAACAGCAGCCCCGCCGCGAACGGCTCGGTCGTCGTGCCGATCTCCGCTCCGAGCTTGACGAGATGCGTCACGGAAGGCGGCCTTGGAGCGAGAGTCTCGACGTTCACGACGTTTGGCAACTGGACGATGACGTTCGTGAGAATAGGCGGCAGACCGCTCGTCGTCGCGATGACGATCCCGTCGACGGGCGTGCTAATAGAAATATCCACCTTCTTCAACTGCATCATGTCGGCGCCGTTCGGCAGGCAGACACCGATCTCCGGCCGGCTCGCCACCGGAGCCAGGTTCATCTTCGGCGGACAGCAGGCGGCGCTCACACAGACCGGCGCCATCTGCCCGGAAAGAGGCCCGGCAGTGAACATCACCGGCGAAGCCGCGCTCGTCGACTCGAGAGGAAGAGCGATCAGCGTGAGCTAGTCATGCGCGCGACCGCCCCGCCCAGGCCGCCGCTCGGCGTGCCGCGGCGGGGCGGCGCCGCTCAATCGAGCAGCGCCGCGAGCGCTGCCGGCTCGGTCACGGGCGTCTGGCAGGCGAAGCGCTCGCACACGTATGCGGCGGCGCGGCCGTCGACCGGGTGGCGGCCCGCGAGCAGCGGCACCTCATCGGTGGCGTCTGCGGAGCCGGCGAGCACGACGTGCGGGCGGAACGCGCTACGCACCGTGCGCGCGAGCGCGTCGGCGTCGGGGCCGGAGCCGACGATCGCGACCTCGCGCACGTCGTCGGCCAGCAGGAAGTCGACCGCCTGCAGCAGGTGCGCGAACGCGAGCGGATGGCGCGCCGCGATCGGGTGCAGCAGCGCGATCACGCTGCGGCCCCGTTGCTCGTAGGCCGCCTCGCCGGTCAGGCGCGCGATTCGCAGCAGCCCGAGCGCCATCGCCGAATTGCCCGACGGGATCGGCGTGTCCTCGAGGTCCTTGCGCCGCGCGAGGAGCTGCTCGTGATCGTCGGCCGTCGAAAAGAAGCCGCCCCGCTCGTCGTCGGCGAAACGCGCGATCGTCACGTCCGCCAGGGCGCGTGCCTCCGCAAACCAGTGCGCGTCGAACGTCGCCTCGTAGAGCGTCAGCAGCGCCTCCAGCAGGAACGCGTGGTCCTCGAGGTAGCCGGCGAGGTGTGCGCGGCCGTCCTTCCACGTGCGCAGCAGCCGCCCGTCGTCCGTGCGCAGCTCGCGCAACAGGAAGTCGGCGCAAGCGCGCGCGGCGTCGAGGTAGTCGGCACGCTCCAGCACCGCGCCGGCCTCCGCCAGCGCGCTCGCCAGCAGCGCGTTCCACGACGTAAGTCGCTTGTCGTCGAGCCCAGGACGCACCCGTTGGTCGCGTGCCGCCATCAGCCGGCGCTTGATCTCCGGCAGCTCCGGCGGGTCGTCGTCCGAGCCGGCCCGCACGAGGATCGAGCGGCCCTCGAAGTTGCCCTGCTCGGTAACGCCCCAGTGCTCGGCTGCAATCGCAAACAGCGCCTCGTCGCCAAGCGCGGCGCGCAGCTCCTGCGGCGTCCACACGTAGAACTTGCCCTCGACGCCCTCACTGTCCGCATCCAGCGCGGAGGCGAAGCCGCCCTCCGGACCGCGCAGCTCACGCAGCGCCCAGTCGAGCGTCTCGGTGCAGACCTGGCGCAGCAGCGGGTCGCCGCCGCTCACCTGCCAGCCGTGCAGGTACGCGCGCGCCAGCAGCGCGTTGTCGTAGAGCATCTTCTCGAAGTGCGGGACGACCCAGGCGGCGTCGACCGCGTAGCGCGCGAAGCCGCCGCCGAGCTGGTCGTAGATGCCGCCGCGCGCCATCCCACGCAGCGCGCGCAGCGCCGGCTCCGCAGGGTTGGGCCGCGCGCCGCCGCCATCGTGACGCGTGAGCAGCAGCTCGATCGCCGACGCTTGGGGAAACTTCGGCGCGCCGCCGAAGCCGCCATGGACGTTGTCCTCGCGGTCGGCGATCGCCTGCACCGCCGTCTCCAGCAAGCCGGGCTCCGGCTCCCCGGGGTCGGGCTCGATGCGCGCGCTGACGCCGAGGTGCTCGACGATCCGCGCGCTCTGCTGCTCGATCTCGGCGCGGCGCTGCGTCCACGCCTCGACGATCACCTCCAGCAGCTGCCTCCAGCCGGGCAGACCCTGGCGCCCGACGGGCGGGAAGTACGTGCCGGCGTAGAAGGGCACCTGCTCGGGCGTGGCGAACGCGTTCAGCGGCCAGCCGCCGTGGCCGGTCATCGCCTGCACCGCGTCCATGTAGATCGCATCGACGTCGGGCCGCTCCTCGCGGTCGACCTTGATGCAGACGAAGTGCTCGTTCATATAGGCCGCCACCTCGGGATCCTCGAACGACTCATGCTCCATCACGTGGCACCAGTGGCAGGCGGAGTAGCCGATCGAGACAAGCAATGGCACGTCGCGCTCGCGTGCCTCCGCCAGCGCCCGCTCGTCCCACGGCTGCCACGCGACCGGGTTGTCCTTGTGCTGGAGCAGGTACGGGGAGGTCTCGTCGGCAAGGCGGTTCGGCATGCGACCGGAGGCTACCCCGGCTCCTCCCGCCCGCACGCCTGCCGCGATAGCGTTGTGCGCCATGTCGCACCACCGTCACCCGGTCAGCGCCGACGGGGCACCGCCGGCGATCGGGCCGTACGTCCATGCCGTGCGCGCCGGCGGACTGCTGTTGTGCTCCGGTCAGATTCCGCTGCACCCGGAGACCGGCGAGCTCGTCGGCGCGACCGCGGCGGAGCAGGCAGGCCGCTGCCTGGAGAATTTGCAAGCGGTCTGCGCAGCGGCCGGCGCCAGTCTCGCCGACGCGGTGAAGATCACCGTCTACTTGCGCGACATGCGTGACTTCACCGCGGTCAATGAGGTCTACGGCTCGTTCTTCGAGACCGATCCGCCGGCGCGCGTGGCGGTCGCGGTCGCGGGGCTGCCACGCGACGCGCTCGTCGAGCTCGACGCGATCGTCGCGTTGCCCGACTGAGGCGCGCCGGCGCGGTGCGCGCGCGCTGCCGCCACAAGCCCGCCGATCACGCGGCTACGCTCGTCTGCCTCTGGGTGCCATTGGACGCCGAGCACGAACTGGTCCCCGGGCAGCTCAAGCGCCTCCGGCAGGCCGTCGATCGTCGCGACGCCGGTCACGACGAGCCCCTCGCCGACTTGATCGACGCCCTGGTGGTGGTGGGACTTCGTACCGTGCAGCTCCTCGCCAGCTGCGCGCGCGGCGAGCGAGCCGGGCGTCAGCCGCACGTCGTGGTCGGCGCCGTCGAACGAGCCGCGTGCCTTGAGATGGTCGTGGTGGCCGAAGCGCTCGGGCAGGTGCTGGTGCAAGGTCCCGCCGAAGGCGACGTTCAGCAGCTGCATGCCGCGGCAGATGGCCAGCACGGGGATCCCGCGCTCGACCGCGCGCTGCACGAGCGCGATCTCGAATGCGTCACGCTCGGGGATTGGGTCGACCGTCGCGGGGTCGACCTCTGCGCCGTAGCTGGCCGGGTCGAGGTCGGCACCGCCGACGAGCATCAAACCGTCGATCAGGTCGAGTGCCTCGTCGGGCGAGTCGATCAACGCCGGATCGGGCGCAAGCAGCAGCGCCATTCCGCCGGCGCGGCCGATCGCGTCGAGGTAGTTCGTCGGCAGCAGCGCGGCGCGCTGGTCCCACACGCTCCACTGGGCGCGCTCGAGCGCGGTGCAGACGCCGATGACTGGACGCGATGGCATGCCGGCTGAGCGTAGCCGGCGAGTGGCGGGCGCGTGGGGAACGCTTGCACAGAATCGTGACGCACCCGTCACCTTCCGTGGTAGCGTCTGCGCCGATGGAGGAGCACGCGCGCCAGTTCGACGTTGACTGGGTCGTCATCGGCTCGGGCTTCGGCGGCAGCGTGTCCGCGCTGCGGCTCGCCGAGAAGGGCTACCGCGTCGCGGTGCTCGAGTGCGGCAGACGCTTCCGCGACCAGGACTTCGCCAGCTCCACCTGGAGCCTGCGCAGATACTTCTGGGCGCCGCGCGTCGGCATGCGCGGCATCCTGCGGCTCTCGACGTTCAAGGACATCGCCGTCGTCTCCGGCTGCGGCGTCGGCGGCGGCAGCCTCGGCTACGCCAACACGCTCTACGTGCCGCCGTCGCAGTTCTTCCAGGACGAGCAGTGGAGCGGCCTCGCCGACTGGGAGCGCGAGCTGGCGCCCCACTACGCCGAGGCGCAGCGGATGCTCGGCGTCGTCGAGACGCCGAACGACGACCCGGCCGACCAGCTGCTGAAGGAGTTCGGCGAGCAGCTCGGCGTCGGCGAGACGTACAGAAAGACGCCGGTTGGCATCTTCTTCGGCGAGCAGCCGGGTGTGACCGTCGCTGATCCGTTCTTCGACGGCGAGGGACCGGACCGGACTGGCTGCATGCAGTGCGGCCGCTGCATGGTCGGCTGCCCGCACGGCGCGAAGAACACGCTCGTGAAGAACTACCTGTACCTCGCCGAGCAGCGCGGCGTCACGGTGACGCCCGACCGCACGGTGATCGACATCGCACCGCTCGGTGCCGAGGACGGCTCTGACGGTTACACGATCACGAGCGTCGCCTCCGGCATGCGCCGCAACCGCGACCGCCACACGCTGACCGCGCGCGGCGTCGTCGTCACGGCCGGCGCGCTCGGCACGAACAGACTGCTGCAGCGCTGCCGCCTGTCCGGTTCGCTGCCGCGCATCTCGCACCGCCTCGGCGAGCTCGTGCGCACGAACAGCGAGTCGATCCTCGCCGTCACCGTGCCGGACGACTACCCGGACGACCTCACGAGACGCGTCGCGATCACCTCGTCGATCTATCCGGACCCGCATACGCACATCGAGACGGTCACCTACGGCCACGCCGGCGACTCGATGGCGGTCCTGTACACGCTGCTCGTCGGCAACGGCTCGCGCGTCACGCGGCCGCTCAAGCTGCTCGGGGCGATCCTGCGCCACCCGCTCAAGTTCGCGCAGACGCTGTGGCCGCGCGGCTGGTCGCGCCGCACGATCATCGTGCTCGTGATGCAGACGCTCGACAACGCGATTGCGCTGCGGCCGAAGCTCACGCGCGCGGGCGAGGTGCGCCTGCAAACCGAGCAGGACGCGAGCAGACCGAACCCGACGTTCATCCCGGTCGCGAACGAGGCGGCCGAGTGGCTCGCCAAACGCACCGGCGGAGTCGCGCAGAGCTCCGTGATGGAGGCGACGATGAACATCCCCTCGACCGCCCACATCCTCGGCGGCGCGGTGATCGGCGCCGATCCTGAGCACGGCGTCGTGGACGCCGACCAGCGCGTGTTCGGCTATGACAACCTGCTCGTGTGCGATGGCGCGGCGGTGCCCGCGAACGTCGGCGTGAATCCCTCGCTCACGATCACGGCGCTCGCCGAGCGGGCGATGAGCCGGATCCCGGCGGCGGGCGCCGCCGTGCCCGCTCCCGAACCGGCCGTCACAGCGCCTGAGGCGCCGGCCGAGCCGGCCGCCGCGTAGCCACTCAGACCTGCTTGCGCAGCAGCGCGCGGCGGACCTTCCCGGAGGCGGTCTTCGGCAGCTCGGCGGCGAAGTCGACGCGGCGGGGGTGCTTGTAGGGCGCGGTCGTCTGCTTGACGTGCTCCTGCAGCTCGCGCGCGAGCGCGTCGGAGGGGGCGGTGCCGTCGCGCAGTACGACGACCGCGCGCACGATCGCGCCGCGCTCCTCGTCGGGCGCCGCAACGACTGCCGCCTCCGCCACAGCCGGGTGCGCGACGAGGGCGGACTCGACCTCGAACGGGCCGATGCGGTAGCCGGCCGAGATGATCACGTCGTCGGCGCGCCCCTCGAAGTAGAGGAAGCCGTCGTCGTCCTGGCGGACACGATCGCCGGTGCGCCACACGTCGCTCGCTGGGAGCAGCTCGACCGCCGGCCCAGCACCCTCGCTTGCGGCGGCGCGTGTGGGGTCGAGGTATCCGAGGAAGAAGGTCTGCACCGTCCTCGGATTGGCGACCAGCTCGCCATTGTCGATCCACAGCTTCACGCCCGGGAGCGACCGCCCCATCGAGCCGGGGCGGACCGCCTCTCCGAGCGGCGCGCCGGTCATCTGGCCCGTCTCCGTCTGGCCGTAACCGTCGCGGATCCACAGGCCCGTCGCCTCGTGGAAGGCGCGCAGCACCTCGGGGTTGAGCGCCTCGCCAGCGGCGACGAGCCCGCGCAGCCGCTCGACCGGCCGCGGCTCGGTGCGCTTGGCGATCAGGCGGTACTCGGTCGGCGCCATGCACAGCACGCTCACGCGCTCGCGCTCCAGCAGCTCCAGCCGCTCGTGCGGGTCGAAGCGGGCGTCGTGCAGCAGCGCCGCGGCGCCGCGGATCCACGGCGCGATGAAGACGTTGCGTGCCGACTTCGACCAGCCCGACGCTGCGGTGCACCAGACGAGATCGCCGGGGCGCGCGTCGAGCCAATGCTCGGCCTGCACGTGCTGGCCGGCGAGGTAGCGCTGGCCGTGCAGGACGCCCTTCGGCTCGCCGGCCGTCCCGCTCGTGAACGTGATCAGGCAGGGGGCCTTCGGCGCGAGTTCAACGGCCGGCGCCGGCTCGGCGGCGTAAAGCGCGTCGTCGGGGATCGTGAGGACGACCGGCTCCGCCGCTCCGCCCGCGGCGGGCAGCGCGAGCGCTGCCGTCAGCTCGCCGGCATTCCGCTCGTCCGCGAGCACGAGCTTCGGGCGCGCGGCGTCAAGCCGCAGCCGCAGGTCCTTCGCGCGCAGCTGCTCGGTGCACGGCAACACGACCGCGCCGATGCGGAAGCAGGCGACCATCGCGCAGACCCAATCCGGTCGATTGCCGATCAGCGTCATCACGACATCGCCGCGGCGCACGCCGTGCGCGGCGAACGTGCCGGCGAGCCGCGCGGCGCGGTCGGCGACCTCGCCGAAGCGCCACTCACGCCGCGATCCGTCGTGCGCGAGCTCGACCAGCGCGAGCCGATCTGGCGGCGCGGAATCGACGACGTCAAGCGCGAAGTTCACGGCCGCGAAGTATCCTCGACGGGCACTTTCCATGACCCTCCACGTATCCCGACACCCGGAGCGATTGACCCCATGGCCGTAGCGATCGAGAAGACCGACGAGCAGCAGGCGATCTGCGAGATGGTGCGGCAGTTCGCGGACGAGCAGATCATCCCGAACGCCGAGCACTACGACCACGAGGACTCGTTCCCCACGCCGATCGTCGAGCAGATGAAGGAGCTCGGCCTGTTCGGCGTCACGATCCCTGAGGAGTACGGCGGGATGGGGCTCGACCTGACGACCTACGCGATGATCGTCGAGGAGCTCTCGCGCGGCTGGATCTCGATCTCCGGCGTGATCAACACGCACTTCATTGGCTCCTACCTGCTGATGAAGTTCGGCACCGAGGAGCAGCAGCAGAACTACCTGCCGCGCATGGCGACCGGCGAGATCCGCGCTGCCTTCTCGCTGTCCGAGCCGGAGCTCGGCTCCGACGTCGCCGCGATCAAGACGACCGCGAAGAAGCGCGACGACGGCGCCTGGGAGATCAACGGCCAGAAGATGTGGGTCACGAACGGCCTGCGCTCGGACCTCGTGTTCGTGCTCGTGCGCACGGACCCAAACGCCGAGAAGCCGCAGCGCGGCATGACCTGCTTCATCGCCGAGAAGGTCGGCGGCGAGCACGAGAACACGGGCGAGTACGCCGGCCTGAACGTCCCTCCTCAGCTCAGAAAGATGGGCTACAAGGGCGTCGAGTCGACCGAGCTCGTCTTCGACGGCTACCGCTGCCCGGCCGAGAACGTCCTCGGCGGCGAGGCGGCGGGCCTCAACAAGGGCTTCGGGCAGATGATGGACGCGCTCGAGGTCGGGCGCGTGAACGTCGCCGCCCGCGGCGTCGGCATCGCGCAGCGCGCGCTCGAGCTGGCGCTGCGCTACTCGCAGGAGCGCAAGACGTTCGGCAAGCCGATCGCGCAGCACCAGGCGATCCAGTTCAAGCTCGCCGACATGGCGACGCAGGTCGACGCGGCGCGCCTGCTGACGATCCGCGCGGCCCGCATGAAGGACGCTGGCGCGCGCTCCGACCTCGAGGCCGGCATGGCGAAGCTGTTCGCCTCGGAGGCGGGCCGCTTCTGCGTCGAGGAGTCGTTCCGCATTCACGGCGGCTACGGCTACTCGAAGGAGTACGAGATCGAGCGGCTCTACCGCGACGCGCCGCTGCTGCTGATCGGCGAGGGCACGTCCGAGATCCAGCGCATGGTGATCGGGCGCAAGCTGCTCGAGCGGCACAAGATCTAGAGTCCCGGGTCTGTCCTCCCCCAGAGACACCAGAGCGCTGATCGAGCAGGGCGTGCGGAACTTCCTCACGGAGGTCCCTGCCCTGCAGCCGCTCAGACTCGTCGTCGGGCTCGAGCTGCGGGGGCGCGGCGACGTGCAGCTCTACCGCGTCCAGCTGCCGGGGCCGGCGATCTCGAAGGACATCGCCTCCGACGCGA
>Ga0075429_100002161_pt1 | contig 16410 bp, 12 predicted proteins | sample RhiMetdeltSRZDD3_FD_75295 | JGI IMG/M metagenome (GOLD analysis project Ga0075429, IMG submission 75295) | Populus rhizosphere microbial communities from Tennessee, USA - Rhizosphere MetaG P. deltoides SRZDD3 | ecosystem: Host-associated > Plants > Roots > Rhizosphere > Soil | place: USA... | reverse complement strand
AGCTTCTCGCCCCCGTAGGGTCCCTCGACATCGGCGGCCGTGGTCCTGACGATCAGGAGACGAATGGGCTGGGGGCGAGCAATCCCAAAGCGCGCGGCGATGTCGCTGGCAGACTGACCGATTAGATCGGGTCGGAGCGATTTGGTTGCTGCATCCATCGCCCCGGCAGTGAACGTTTTGGCTTCCTCAGGCGTGAGGAGGTAGGCCCCCTCTCGGATCAGTGCCTGGGTAAATGACGCATCGATTCCGGCATCGACGACCAGGTTATGTTCGGCACCGCAGATCATTCCGTTGTCGAATGCTTTACTCAAGACCACCGCAGCCGCCGCGCTGTCCACGTCGGCGTCGTCGCAGATCCACGCCGGTGCGTTTCCCGGTCCGACTCCGATTGCCGGTGTGCCGGAGCTGTACGCGGCTCGCACGAGACCAGCGCCACCGGTCACGAGGACCATCCCTACGCCGCGATGACGCATCAACTTCGTCGTCATCATCCTGTTGCCGGGCCGTGTCCACTGGATCAGATCAGGCGGCACCGAGTGCGAACACAAGACCTCGCGGACGACGTTGCTGAACATCGTGGCAACGCGGCGAGCCTTCTGCGGAAAGCTGAGGATCAACCCGTTGCGTGTCTTGAGCGCGATCAATGTTTTGAAGATGGCGGTCGCGATGGGATTTGTCTGTGGCACGACCGCAAAGATCACGCCGACCGGGCTCGCCAGCTCCGTGACCTTTCGATCGGCGTCAACCGAGAGCACGCCGTGTGCTGTCTCGTGTGATAGCGATTCATAGACGGTCTGGCTTGCAAAGCGATTCTTCAGCGTCTTGTCCGCGACATTGCCACGGCCGGTCTCCTGGACTGTCCTTCGAGCGAGCTCCTCTGCGTGGTCCGACAGCGTGTCACTGAGCGCCGACAGCAACTCGTCGACGCGCCATTCTGACCAGCGTGCATATGCCCGCTGCGCGGCGCGCGCACGCGCAACCATGCTGTCCACTTCCAATTCGGTGGCGAGCTCGTTGTTGGCGGCTGAGGCCAGGCGGTCGGCAATCTCGCGAAGATCGTCCGGCACCGCTCCGTCATCAAGCGCACGCACGATCTCGAGCCCGAGGGCAGGTTGTTCGTCGAGCAAACGCTCCAGGACTCCTGGCAGCAGCGGCGTGGTGCGGTCGGCGACCGCAGATGATGAAACCTGTTCACGCATGACTAGTGACTCCTGACTCAACTGAGGTGTGAAGTGAGTGGCACGGCGTGCTCGCCTCACGCGCCGGGCGCGACGAGGTTCTCCGCGTGCCAGTTCCGGAATCGTTGCCGCAGTTCGCTCTTCAGCAACTTGCCGGTCGAGGTGTGGGGCAACTCCGGCACGAACACGACGTCATCCGGCAGTTGCCATTTGGCAAAGGTGCCAGCAAGAAACGAGCGCAGTTCGTCGGCATTGACCACTGCCGTCGGCTTGAGCACCACGAGCGCGAGCGGTCGCTCCTGCCATTTGGGATCGGGCACCGCAACGACCGCGGCTTCCGCGACCGCGGGATGCGCAACCAACGCGTTCTCCATGTCGATTGAACTGATCCACTCGCCGCCGGACTTGATCAGGTCTTTCTTGCGGTCGGTAATGCGGATGTACCCTTCGGCGTCGATCGTCGCGATGTCGCCGGTGCGGAACCAGCCATCCGTGGTCCACGCCTGACGATCGGGCAGCTTGAAATACCGGTCGGCGACGAACGGTCCTCGGACTTCAAGTTCGCCCGGCGTTGCTCCATCCCACGCCACCTCTCCGCGTTCGTCGACCGATCGAATCTCGGTGAAAGGACCCGGAACGCCTTGTGTCGCGCGGACTTTGAATCGTTCGACCTCGGGCCACGATTCCATGTGAGGCTTGAGTGTTGAAACCGTGGCGATCGGAGAAGTCTCCGTCAGTCCCCACACCTGGAGCACACGCGCACCGAACGGTTCGAAGCGTCGAACGAGCGCTTCGGGGGCGGCCGAACCGCCCACCACGATTCGGAGTCCCGGCTCCAGTCGCCAACGATCTGGCTCACGCTCGAGCGCGTTGAGCACCGCCAGCCAGACCGTCGGGACTGCGCCGGTCAGCGTCACACGGTGCGTCGACAGCAAATCGAGGATGCGTTCCGGCTGCAGATTCGGACCGGGCAGCACGAATGCGCTGCCATTCATCACACCGGCAAACGGCATGCCCCAGGCAGTCGCGTGAAACATCGACATCGCTGGGAGGATCGTGTCCCGACGCGAAATCGCGAAGTGGTCCGGCAGTGAAATCGAGAGCGCGTGCAAAGAGATGGAGCGATGCGTGTACACAACTCCCTTGGGCTGGCCGGTCGTGCCCGACGTGTAGCACATGCCCGCTGGGTCGTCTTCAGTGATTTCTGGATAGACAGGATCCGCATCACACGTCGCGAGCTGCGCCTCATAGTCTTCGTACCCATGAGCATCAGATCCACCGCTGCAGGGAGCGACGATCACGTGCTCGAGGCGTACGAGGTCCTTGATCCGATCGAAGACAGGTAAGAGCACATCGTCAACGAGAAGGAAGCGGTCCTCGGCGTGATTGACGATGTATGCCAGTTCGTCCGGATGCAGCCGGAGATTCAACGTGTGGAGTACGCCACCGATCGCCGGCACGGCAAAGTACGCTTCGAGATGCCTGTGGTGGTTCCACATCAGAGTGGCCACGCGATCGCCCTGACGCAGGCCGAGTCGCTGAAGCATTGCCGCCAACGCTCGCGCCCGGTGATAGAAGTCAGCGTAGGTATAGCGGTGCGTCGAATTGTCAGGGCGTTGCGACACGATGGTCGCGGCCGGAAACAATCGTCCCGCTCGCTCCAGAAGCGACGTGAGTGTCAGTTGAAACGGCATCATGACGGGTTCATCGCACGGTGGCCGTGCGCTCCGTGATGCGAGCCGTTGGTCGGCGCCGGAGCTGTGAAAAGTTCTGCCGCCAACCGGTCGACGATCCAGCCAACCATCGACACGAATTCGAGGGTCAGCCTTGCAGCGATGAGCGTGGCTGCATGATTTCGATCCAGGCGGTCTGCCGCCCAGATGACCAGGCCGGCCAGGCGGATTGCCAGCCAGAAGAGGAGTCGCTCGGAGCGTGAATTGCTGTTGGTAAACATGTCGTTTCTCGTGTGAATGCGTGAGCCACGTCAGTGGGCGAGTGAGATGAGGTTGTTGTCGACGGCAAACGGTCCAATGACCGCGCGCGCCCTGAGAAGCGCCTCCTCGTTGTCCTCGTCGCTATGGACGACGCCGGCCAGCGTGACGTGACCGTTTCTGACGGCGATGTGGATCAGGTAGCTGCCGCCGATCGCGTAGCGCGCACGGAAGTCATCCGTGTAAACGTGTTTGAACACTGCGTGACGAATCCAATCGTCTTGTGCGGAAACGGCAGTGGCTGTACCTTGTTGGCGACGTGGGACACGCCAGCGACACGCTCGAGGGCGACCACAGCCTCCGACACCAGGCCTGCCTGGTAGGCGTAGCCTTCGAGCGTGACAGTGCCGTGATCGATGGAGAACGTGAGGAGATCGAAGACGCCGTAGCTGGGCAGTTGTTCGAGCGCGCGCGCGACCGAGTCGGCAATGTGATGATCGGCAGGATGCGCATTCAACGTTCTGGTGGTGCCGGGAAGCACGGTCGTCGCCAGTGCGCATGCGATCCAGGCGAGTCGATGTGGCATTGAAGTGCTCCGTTCTTGGTGTGAGTGCGGCTATTCCGTATGAGCAAGGCGAGAATAACGACCCGATCGAAGCCCGGTCATAACGCCGTGGTGAGGTTGTAGTGATGTTTCGGTTACGCCCACCAGCGGATGGGCGTCACGGATGGCCAACCACCTGACATTCGGGCACTTCCGGCTCGATCCGACCAATGAATGCCTGTGGGAGGGCGACCGCTCCATCGCCCTTCGGCCCAAGGCGTACGCGGTGCTGAAGCACCTGATCGATCACTGCGGCCAGCTCGTCACCAAGCAACAACTGCTCGAGGCGGTGTGGCCAGGGACATTTGTTGGCGACGCGGTTCTGAAGGCGAGCATCAAGCAGCTTCGCGAGGCGCTCGCCGATGATGCCGAATCGCCTCGCTACATCGCGACGGCACATCGGCGCGGCTATCGCTTTATCGCCGAGGCGTCGTCTCCCGAAGTCCACGAAGCGGCCACCGATCGGACTGAGCGCGCCGTCGCCTTGACGCCGGCGACCGGGGTCTTGGGTCGCGAGCAGGAATTCACGAGGATGCGCCATTGCCTCGAGCGGACGCTCCAGGGTGACCGGCAGGTGGTGTTCGTCACCGGCGAGGCCGGCATCGGGAAGACGACGCTTGTGAACGCGGTGATCGCGCAGGTGGTCGGGACTCACGCCTTTGCCGTGGCGCGAGGGCAGTGCCTCGAACAGTACGGAGCATGCGAAGCGTACCTCCCAGTCATGGATGCGTTCTCGCGCCTGGCCCGCACGCGTGGCGGTGAATGGGTCACGGCACCCTTGCGCCAGCATGCGCCGGCATGGCTGGCCGAACTGCCATCGTTGATTGCGGCGCCTGAACGCGCCGTTCTGCAGCAGCAGGTGGGTGCGGCGACGCGCGAACGCATGCTTCGCGAGATGGCCGACGCGGTCGAGGCGATGACGATCGAGGTCCCGCTGATTCTGGTGCTCGAGGATCTGCACTGGAGCGACTACTCGACGCTCGATCTGATTGGATACCTGGCTCGCCGCCGCGACCGGGCCAGACTGATGGTGATCGGGACGTATCGGCCCGTCGATGTCATCGTCAGTGAACACCCGCTTAAGGACGTGAAGCGTGAGCTGCAGGCACACGGCTTATGCCAGGAGTTGCCGCTCGACTACCTGAGTGAAGAGGACGTGGCCGATTACCTCACCGTGCGATTCGGTCGACACGAGTTGCCGAGGAGACTCACGCGGCTCATTCATCGCCGGACCGAGGGGAACCCGCTGTTCATGGTCAACATCGTCCAGTACCTGATCGATGAGCATGTGATTGCGGAATCACACGGGTGCTGGGTGATGGAGGACCCCAGTGCAGAGATCGAAGCCGGGGTTCCCGAAAACGTCCGCCAACTGATCGAGAAACAGATCGAACGCCTCGACGCAGACGAGCGGATCGTGCTCGAGGGTGCCAGCGTCGTCGGCATGGAGTGTTCGTCGGTCGCGATTGCCGCGGGGCTCGGTGTCAAGACCGAATGGGTCGAGGAGCGGTGCGAAGCGCTGGTGCGCCGGCATCAGTTCCTCTCGCCGGCACGCATCGTCGAATTGCCGGACGGCACGATCACCGCGCGCTACAAGTTCAGCCACGTGCTGTATCTCGAGGTGCCGTATCGATTGCTGCCGGCGATACGCCGGTCACAGATTCATGGGCGCATCGGTCAACGCGGCGAGGCGATCTACGGCGACCGGGTCAGTGAGATCGCCGCCGAACTCGCAATGCACTTCGAACAGGCGCGCGATTCGTCGCGTGCGGTGAAGTACCTGCTACAGGCGGCGCAGAACGCCACGCATCGCTCCGCGCAATACGAGGCGGCGGGGCTGGCACGCCGCGGGCTACAGGCACTCGAGTCGTTGCCTCAGTCATCCGAGCGTGACGAGCGCGAGATGAGACTGCGCCTGATTCTCGGTGTGGCATTGATGGCGACACGTGGCTTCGCCGCCGCCGAGGTCGAGCCAGTGCTCCGTCGCGGACTCGATCTGTGTCTCGCACAGGGCGCCGCCGATCTGGCGTTCATGGTGCAGTGGCAGCTCGGTCTCTTCCATTACTTCCGGGCCGAGCTCGCCGCGGCGCGCGTGGTGGCAGAACGCCTCATCGCGTTCGCGCAGGTCGCATCGGATCCCGGCATCCGGCTCGAGGCGCACCGCGCGATGGGTGTCACGCTCGTGGACCTTGGGAGGTTCGGAGACGCGCTCGAGCACTTCGAGCATGTAGTGTCGATGTACGACGGTCAGCCACGCCAGGGTTCGTTTGCCGGGCAGGATCCGAAGGTTGTCAGCGACTGCTTCGCGGCACGGGCGCTCTGGGCGCTCGGCGACACTGAGGGCGCCGCAACGCGCGTCATGCGCGCCCTCGGGCTCGCCCGGGAACTGCGTCACAACGAGACGCTCGTCATCGCGCATCATTTCGCCGCGCATCTCCATCAATTGAGGGGCGAGGCTACGATCGCGCGCCAACACGCCGAGACCGTCATCGACCTGGCAGAGGAGTCTGGGCTCGTGCTCTGGACCGCGTTCGGACATATGAACCGTGGCTGGGCCCGTGTCGAGCATGACGAGGTGGAAGGGGGCATCCAGGAGTTGGAACGAGGTCTGGCCGCGTACCAGGCAACAGGTGCAAGACTGTGGCGGGCACACTTCCAGGGACTCCTCGCGCGAGCGTTTGTCAAGGCAGGGCGCGCCGGCGACGCGCTCTCCGTGATCGACGACGCAATTGGGCTCGTCGCCCAGACAGCGGACAACTGTTCTGCTGCCGAGTTGCATCGAATTCGTGGTGACGTCCTGATGGTGCTGCCGAGTCCGAAGCCGGCGCTGGCGTCGTACGAGCAGGCGTTGGTCATCGCCCGGGAGCAGCGCGCGAAGTCCTGGGAACAGCGCATCCTCGCCAGTCAGGCAGCGCTGTCCTGACTCCGTTTCGCTCGACGCATCACGGAACGGGACGCTTTGCGTATCCGGGTCCGCGCAACGCTCGACCCGGCCGCTCAGCCGTGATTTGGCCATCGGCCACGACAGGGCGGCCGTTCACCAGCACCCATCTGACCCCAACCGAATAACGATTGGAGTCGGTGAATGTCGCGACGTCTCTGATCGTCGCGGCGTCGAAGATCGTGACGTCGGCCGCCATGCCAGCTCGCAGGATGCCGCGATCGGAGAGCCCCACGCGGGCAGCAGGTCGAGACGTCATCTTGCGGATCGCCTCTTCGAGAGTCAGCAGCCGTTCATCCCGCACGTACGTGCCGAGAATGCGCGGGAATGAACCCCAACCGCGCGGGTGAGACTTCGTGTCCGACAGCGGTCCATCTTCTGCTTTCGCCGGTGAATCGGTGCCGATGGCGACGAGCGGATCCCTCAACGCCAGCCGCACGTCAGCCTCCGTCATGATCGAGATGACCGCACCACTTTCTCCGTGATCGGCGATGACGACGTCCATCAACGCCTCGCGCGGCTCTTTGCCCATCAGCCTCCCGATCTCGGTAATCGTTTTCCCCTCGTACTTCTTCAGATCGGCGTTGAGCACCGCCGTGAGCAACACGCCGTCTCCGCCGCCGGAGCCGTACCACTGGTTCTCCCAGCCTTTGGCGTTGGGGTCCGCCATCTCCTTCTTGGCGCGCTCTCGCTGCACCGGGTCCTTCAGACGCGCGACCATCGCGTCCTTGCCGCCTTCACGCACCCAGATGGGAAGACACGCGTCGAGCGCATTCGATGCGCGGACGTACGGATATTGATTTGCCGTGATGTCCAGGCCGCGGTCGCGCGCCGCATGAATCCTCGCGAGCACCTCGGGCATCTTGCCCCAATTCGCTTTGTAGGCAGTTTTGAGGTGAAAGATTTCTGCCGGAATCCGCGCGCGTTCGGCGATTGCGAACACCTCGTCGAGCGACTCAAAAATACTGCCGCCTTCCGAGCGCTGGTGCGTGATGTAAATGCCGCCGTACTGCGCGGCCACTCTCGCCAGCTCCACGAGTTCGTCCGTCGACGCGAACCGATCGGGGACGTACTGGAGCGACGAACTGAGACCGAGCGCGCCCTGTTCCATAGCCTGCGCGACCAGGCGCTTCATCTCGGTGAGTTCCTCCGGCGTTGCGGCGCGATCGGTTTCGTGAAGCACGTATTGCCGCACACCGCCGGCACCCACGAACGTGGCGACGTTGATCGCCGGGTGGGTGCGCTGGTCGAGTCGCGCGAAATAGTCCGCAAGGCTGCGCCAGTCAACCGTTACCCCGTAGTGTGACGCCGAGGCAGAAAAGATCTCGGCCACCAGGTGGTCGTTGAGCGGTGCGATCGACGATCCTTCGCCAGTCACCTCCGTCGTCACGCCTTGCAGAATCTTGCTGGCAGCCCGGTTATCCACGAGGATGTTGAACTCCGACTGCCCGAGCATGTCGATGAATCCGGGCGCGACGACGAGGTTGGTGGCGTCAATCTGTTGGGTGGCTTTGGCCGTCTGGAGGTCGCCAATGCGAACGACGCGATCGCCACGAATGCCGACGTCGGCGCGAAACCATGGCGCACCGGTGCCGTCGACCACACGCCCATTGCTGATGACGATGTCGTACGCGTCATCGGACGCATCGGACGCATCGGACGCCGCGGTCGTTCGAGGGCGATCGCAGGCAACGAGAAGCGCTGCCAACACGAACAGCGTCGCGGTCTTGAGGCTCACAGAGTGAATGGATTATACGGGGCGGAACCGCGCGCGTCTCCCAGTTGCACTCACCAGGATGCCTGCAGCAGGAGCGCGCCCCAGCCTGCACGCGAGGTGACCCGCACGCGCTGCATGCCCAGGCGACGGTACGCCTCGCCGACATCTTGTTCGACCGACGAAGGAATTCCTGAGAGAACCAGTCGACCGTGATGTCCGGCGCGCCGCACGAGGGCGGGCGCCATCTCGATCAGCGGGGCAGCGAGCACGTTGGCCAGAATGAGTGGCCAGGTGCCTGCGACCGTGTCCACACCGCCGCGTGCCAACTGCAGACGTTCGTCGAGCGCGTTGATGCGCGCATTTTCCGCGGCGACGCGCAGCGCTTCTTCGTCGATATCGATGCCGAGGGCTCGTGACACGCCTTTCATCAGCGCGGCCAGCGCAAGCACGCCCGATCCTGTGCCCACGTCGAGAACAGCGGCCGGTGGATCGATCTGTATTGCCTCGTCGAGCGCTTCGAGACACAGCGTGGTCGTCGGGTGCAGTCCGGTGCCGAATGCCGCGGAGTCTACTAATCTCAGGGCGCCTGGTTCAGCCGCGTTGTGCGCCGGAACTATCCGAAGGTTTCCAATTCGAACAGCACGTGGGCGCAGGATCCAGACCGAGTCAGCGTCTCGTCCCGTGGCAGGGGAGATCGAGACATTGTCTACGCCGAGGGCGCTCACGATCTGTTCTGGTGCAACGCTGTCGGGCATCAGGGCCGCGATGCCGCCGTCGAACGAAGCTTCAGCATCGAGGGCACCGAGTTCCACGAGCCGATCGAACGCCTCGTCGCCGACGTTGCGAAGGTCCACTCGGTACGGCACGTTCCAGCGTAACCACTCGCTCGTTAAACGTCGACCCTCAATACGTCGGCGGCGTCGACGCGGAGCGCGCGGCGGGCGGGGACGACGCAGGCGAGCAAACACACGCCCATCATCAACATCGAGTAGGCGATGATGACCGCGACTTCTATCGCCGTCAGCGCGCCCTCGCTGAGACCAGGGTACATAGCCGCCACGATGAAGGCTCCCACGAGAACCCCAAGACTCACCTGAGTAACCGGACGGCGGAGAATCACACTCATGACGCGGCGACGATCTGCACCAAGTGTCACCCGGATGCCGATCTCACGTGTTTTCTTGGCGACCGTGAACGCCATCACGGAGTAGATGGCCGTGAGCGACAGCAGCATTGCGATCCCGCCCATCACAGTGAACAGCCAAGAGACATACTGAGACTCGAGCCACAGGCTCGTGCCGACCGCATTGAGTGGCATGAGATCGAGAATCCGCAGTGTCGGTTCGACTTCGCCCGTCACCGTGCGCAGACGTGCGGCAAATGACGTTGGACTGACGCGAGATCTGATCGCCAGCCGCAGCGGCGACGCACTGTCCGGCGAGACGGGATGATAAATGCCCGCGGCTGGACCGCCATTGGCACCCAGCATGCCAAGGTCCCGCACGACACCAACGATCTGGAGCCATGGACCCGGCGTGGACGACGCGTCCAACGGACGGCGACGGAGGCGGCGGCCGATTGGATTCTGGCCGTTCAGAACCTGGTTCACGAACGGCTGGTTGACGATCACGACGCCGACACTGGAGTCGAGATCGGCGGAGGTGAAGTAGCGTCCAGAGAGAACTGGCGCGCCGAGTACGCTGAAGAAGTTGAACGCCACTGACGCTGACACGACTTCGTGACCGAGCACGGACGCAGTGGATGTCTCGTCATCGAGCTCTATCCGATAGCGAGGATGCGGCGTCCCGGGCAGGCGGTCGGCGAACGTCAGTCCGACAACCTCCGGTTCGGCGGTCAGGCGTTGCTCCAGTTCGGCGTAGGTCTTGCGGACGCGCGAACGGAATGCCTCGTCCGTCGCGTCGACCAGTACGCCAGGCGCGCTCTCGCGATCGAGCTCGAGCCGTGCCGAAAGGTATCGATCGGCCGGGAATCCCAGGTCTCGTGTCTGTCCGCGGACGACGCCGCGATGGAAGATGAAGGCGGCCGCCGGAAACATCAGCGTCGTGGCCACCTGCGCGGCAATCACGGCGGTCCACAGTCCGCCGAAGCGGACGCCACCGCCTCCGCCCGCTGACTCGCGGAGCCGAGCCTGGACGCTCCTGCCCGTGATTCTGAGCGCGGGAAGCACGCCGATGATCGTCGCGCAGAGAACGGTCAGGACGATGGCGTAGATCACCGTGGCCGGCGTCAGGCTGTCAACCACCCAGAACGGGAGTCGCTGCCGCCCCAAGTCCGCTTCAACCATGGCCAGTAGCGACCGAAGTCCCACGCGCACCGCGGCAAGTCCGATGCCCGTCGCAAGAGCCGCGAGGACGAGCGCCTCGATGAAGAGTTGCACGACAATACGCGCGCGCCCGGCGCCGAGTGCGCTTCGCACTGTGATCTCGCTCTCGCGGCTGGACCCACGCGCGAACATCAGCAGCGCCACGTTTGCGGAGACCAGCACCAGAAGCATCGCGACGAACGCGTTCCACAGGTTCAGTGCCGTTCGGATGTCCGCAGAGTCGAAAAAGAGGCGAGCAAAAGGAACGACCTCGGGTCGCAGGTGCTCGCGTGTCCTGGATAGTTCCGCTGACGTGTGAAGACCAATCGCGTTCAACTCGGCCTGCGCCTGTTGCTCCGACGCCTGCTCGGCGAGTCGTCCGAACACCAGAAGGGCAAGGCCCTGCGCAGGGCCGGAGGCCGCGCGGTCGATGCGTAGCGGCACCCAGGCGTTGTGAGCGGCTGGAAACTCGAAGCCCTCGGGCATCACGCCCACGACGGTCGTCTGCTCGGAGCCCAGCCGCACCGTTCGTCCGAGGACGTCACGATCGCCGGCGAATCGCTCGCGCCAGATCTCGTGGCCAATGACAATGACGGGCGGTGCGCCGGGCCGTTCGTCAGCATTCACCAGCGTCCGACCAAGAAAGGGCTGCACGCGGGCGACGCGGAACGCCGATGCCGTCATCGCTGCGACGTCCACGGCTTCTGATCGGCCGTCGTTGGTGAGCAGGTTGCGTTGAAAGATCATTGCGGCGCTCACGTCGCCAACGAGCGTGAGTGCCTCACGCCACCTGGTGAAATCGTCCGGTGCTGGCGGGACGGGACGAACGCGCGAAGGGTCCCATGTCCTGAGTCCCACGATGCGCGAGCCTTCGTCGAGGGGAAGCGAGGGCGCAACGACTTGCGTCCTAATCTCAAAGCTGCCCACGCCCGTGGCAATGCCGAAGGCCATACTGACAGTGGCCACGAGTGTCAGCATGGGGTACCTGACGAGCAAGCGGGCAGCGAGCTTGATGTCGAGCGAGAAACGATCCAACCACGCGAGCCCGCGGCGGTCGCGCCATTTCATGGCCGGGTTGTCATGCGCACCAGACGTCTTGAATGGGCGAACTTCTCAAATGCTCCGAGGTCTGAGGCGCAGCCTCGCTAGGCTAAATACGGTTGAGACGTCCGATCAGTTCCGTGCCCGGCGTGAGAGGGACCTCATCATCGCGGAGCAAGGATGCCGGTTGGTCGTGCCAGCAGTGCGGCGGCCGCCAGGGCAGACGCGAGGGCAATCCACACCCAGCCGCGACTGGGCGGACGCGGCTCGCGCAGGGTGAAGTCCACGATCAACTCGGGCTGATTGAAGTCCCGCTGCTGCGCCGCGATCGCGACGCGATCGCTTTCCGGCACCAGGGCATTGGCCAGATACACACTGTCGTCGGTCGCTCCCTCCGGTCTCGACGGGTGTCTCGAGGGGTGTCAGGCAGTGAATCGTGAAAGCTCACCCCCGATTTACCGCCTGACGCCCGTATGTATTCACGATTCACTGCCTGACACCTGTTTTACGTTCACGATTCACTGCCTGACACCGGGTGGATCCCGGGGATTGTCGGACGCGCCCGCGCGTGCCAGAATCCGCGGCAGCCACGGGAAGGCAACACGCGGGAGGAGGGATCGGATGGCATCGAAGTCTTCACGCGTCTCGCGTCGTCGGATTCTCAAAACGGCAGGCGCAGCAGTCGGAGGAGGCGTCGCGCTTTTTGCTAACGGCGCGTCCACCCAGGGGCAAGCGCCGGCGATTCTCACCAACATCCAGGCAGGACGCCGGTTCAAGGCGTTCGTCAAATACGACACCGCCGATCTGCCCAACGTCGTCGACGTGACGACGCGCGCGCTGAGCGGCAACCAGGTGCTGCTTCGTGTCGAGGCCGCGCAGACCTGCTACACCAGCATCGACCAGGTCCTGATCCCGGGGACGCCGACGGCTCAGCCCACCATCGTTGGCCACGGCGGCGTCGGTGTCGTCGAGGCGATCGGGCCGCAAGTGATCAGTACTCGTGTTGGCGATCGGGTGATTCTCAATCTGCACGCGGCCTGCGGACGCTGTTACAACTGCCTGCGGATGCGCTCGGACAAGTGTCGCGCGGGCACCGCCAGCAACACGCCGATCGGCGATGTCAACGGCATGCCGGTGTTCGGTCGTACCGGCGCGATGTCGGAGCTCGCGATCACGGGCGAAGAGTACGTGACACCGCTCTTCACCGACGCCTCCGCGGTGGAGATCTCGATGCTGACCTGCGTCTCGGGATGCGGCCTCGGCATGACAATGACGAATGCGCCGGTCGAAGTCGCCTCGGACGTCGTGATCTTTGGCGCCGGCCCGGTCGGTCTGTCCGCGGTGATGGGTGCCAAAGTGAAGGGCGCCTCGCGGGTCATCGTGGTCGAGCCGATCGCATATCGGCGGGAGCTGGCCCTGAAACTTGGCGCCACCGACGTCGTCGATCCGAATCAATTCAAGGAGCGCATGCCGATCCCGAACGCGCCGGCCAACGGCGATCGTTACCGCGACGCGCTGGTCGAGCACCTGCGCGCGATGACGCAATACAAGTACGCCGATCGAATCTGGTCAGGGGGTGGACGGAACGGACCGGACCACGTCATTGAAGCCGTCGGCGGCGACAAGATGAAGCCGCGCCGTCAGCCGCAGGGTCCCGACCCGACGGGCATCACCGTGCTGAATCAGTGTTGGGAGCTCGGCTCGTCGATCGGATCGATCGTGACGTGTAGTGTGGGCCATCCAAGCGACGGGTTTGTCCGCATCCCGGCGTCGCAGTGGGCCGATGGCGCAAAACATCATTGGCCAGGCACCGGCGGCGGGACCAACGATCGCCGCGATTCACAGCGTTACTGTCGGCTGATGGAGACCGGGCAGATCAACATCAAGGCCATTGCCTCGCGAACCTATCCGCTGAGCGAGACGAGGGAGGCGTACCAAGTGTGCGCCGATCGCGAGGTTGTCGCGACGATCGTGACGCCGAACACGCGGGCTTAGCGCCTCGAGACCCTGGTCCGTCCTGTAGTCCAGAGTCCAATCGGTCCCGCGATGGGACCAAGGACCACAGACCGAGAACGGGCCAGGTACCTTTGACGGTTTCTTATTCGCCTGGAACCATCAAGTGCGCCGTGGTCGTGCCGGCGTTCATGATCCAGACGCCACCCATCTTCGGGTTGTCCGGCAATCCCAGCGATGCTGTTGTTGCGCCGGGAACCGCGATCGTCATGTGGGTGCGCGCGGTCGCCTGATCCTTGCCCATGAAGTGATACCAGACGGAGCCGAATTCGGGTTTGGCTCGGGTGCCGTCCTTTTCAGCGGCGTCGAGCGCGGCCTGCCGCTTGGTGCGATCCGCTTCCGATTCGAACTTCATGTTCTGCACGGCCCGGTCGAGGTTTCCCACGCTCGTGCACTCGATCGAGAAGGGCAGCTGCCCGGGCAGCCCGGACTTGTCGAAGCAGACCATCCGATTCGTGCCTTTCCGAAGCGTGTCGTACGTCCAGTCGCTCTTCCATTTAATGACCGTCGCCTGGTCCTTGAGATTGGCCGGGGCGGCGAGCAGCGCCTTATCCACGTCGGCCTGTGACGCCCCCTGTGACAGCGGTGGCGGCGGCGGTGGCGCGCCGCGCTCCTGGGCCACCACGGTCGAAACCGTCATGACAGCGAAAACAAGTACAGCGATCCGTTTCATCGTGACCTCCAGCTCCTCCCACCCCACGGCGCCAGGGGGCTCCGGGGGGCCCCGACCCCGCCTCTGGGGAACAGAGACGAAGTATACCGATATCTGGTCAAGGCGACTCATTCAGCTGTTACAAGAAACAGCGTCATGAATCGCCGGCAGATCTTTGAACCACGTTCTCTTGCTAGACGGGAGCGCCAGACCGCTGGGTACAATACCGCCCACATCGGACCCTTCGTTCAGGGGAAGCGAGCTGATTCAATGACGCGCACGAGACTCCTGGCCGCGGTCGTCATGGTGGGATTTGCCATAACGGGCGTTGCCGCACAACAGCAGCAGCGTCCGCGGATTCCGCCGACCGGCCAGATCAAGAAAGTTCGCGACAACCTGTACGTGATCCCGGGTGCCGGTGGCAACTCGACCGTCTTCGTCACGCAGTCGGGCATCGTCCTCGTCGACACCAAGCTGGCGAACAACGGTGAGGCAATCCTGAGCCAGGTCCGCACCGTCTCGGGCAGGGCGGTGACGATGATCATCAACACGCATTCGCACCCGGACCACATTGGCAGCAACGACTACTTCCCGGCGTCAGTCGAGAAGGTCACGCACGAGAATACGAAGAAGTGGATGGAGGCGAATCCGCGCGTGGCATCCAACCCTGCGGTGATGCCCACCAAGACGTTCACCGACAAACTGACGCTCGGAAGCGGCAGGGATCGAATCGATCTCTATTACTTCGGTGCCGGCCACACGAACGGCGACGCGTTCGTCGTGTTCCCGGCGCTCCGGGCCATGGCCGCCGGCGACATCTTTGCCTGGAAGATGGCGCCCCTCATCGACCCGATGGCCGGCGGCAGCGTGGTCGCGCTGCCCGACACGCTCGAGAAGGCGCTCAAGGGAATTGCCAACGTCGACACCGTGATTGAAGGGCACGGTGACGTCAACACCTGGGCCGGATTCCGTGAATACACGCAGTTCAATCGGGCGCTGCTCGAAGCCTCGAGAGCGGGGATGGGGAAGCGAAGCGCCGAGCAGATTGCGGCTGACCTGAAACCGAAGTTCCCGGTCTTCACGAAGGAAGAACTGCTGGCCGACATGGAATATGGCGGCACACCGCTGTCCAGGGCGGTGATCAACGTGAACCTCGCATTCCAGGAGTTGGTGAAGCGCTAAAATTTCGTCAAATGGCGCGCGCCACCAGAACCAGCCCGGCCGCCACGACAATCGCCCCGATCGCGCGCGCGACGCGCTCACCCGCCGGTGCGAGGCGTTCGGCGGTGATGGCTGCCGTCACGACCGCCATCGCGCGAAGGTCCATGACGCCGAGAGCCAGCAGGATCGCCATCAGCCCTGCGCAGCAATAACTGCAGGAGAGACCGATGCGAAGGCCGTGTCGCCAGGTCTCGCCGTAGCTCGCGCCGACGTCCGTGCGAGCGAAGGCGGACCGGCAGCAGGCAAGGTAACGGGCCTTCCACGCAGTGAACTGGAGTGCGCCGGTGATAATGGCGACCACGCCGGTCGCGATTGGCACGGCGCGGGCCAACGGTGGCTGCCCCATTTCCATCGCGGCCAGTACGGCACCCAGCACAAACGCGAAAACGCCGAACACGGCCCAGACGAAGAAGTAACCCACGCCCACGAGCGCGGTCAGCAGACCGAGACGCGTGTCGCTGGTCGTCGGAACAACGCGGCGATAACGCCCCAACACTGGAACCAACGACGGCAGCATCATGGCCACCATCATCACGACCCACATGCCAAGGAACGACGCCGCGGCGCCGGGCCACGTCTGTCCCGGCATCCGCATCCACGTCATCGACATTGTCCAGCCGCCGGGCATCGGCATCCCGCTCATCGCCGACATCGACACACTCCAGACGATCGTCATCGCGGCACTGGCCGCGAAGAGTAACGCTGACACGCCGAAGAAGGTTCGCTGGGAAGCCACGGCGACCATCTACTTCGCTCAACCCTTGTACTCGTCGTGACGGCGCCACCAGA